>Ga0247820_10000915_pt1 | contig 16475 bp, 22 predicted proteins | sample 13C_Glucose_Day1_2_FD_192480 | JGI IMG/M metagenome (GOLD analysis project Ga0247820, IMG submission 192480) | Soil microbial communities from agricultural site in Penn Yan, New York, United States - 13C_Glucose_Day14 | ecosystem: Environmental > Terrestrial > Soil > Agricultural land | place...
GCAAGAGCTGCTGCGTTCGCTGGTCGGCCACTTCGACGTCGTCGTGGAGAACTTCCGCCCCGGGGTGCTCGAGTCGCTGGGCATCGGACACGACTGGATGAGCGAGCATCACCCCGACGTGATTCTGGCGTCGATCAGCGGCTTCGGGCACGTGGGCCCGCGGAGCGGCGAAGCATGCTTCGATCAGGTCGCCCAGGGGATGGGCGGTCTCATGTCGATCACCGGCACCGACGAGTCCGGCCCCATGCGATCGGGGGTTCCGTTGTCGGACATGCTGACTGGCATGTTCGCGGCAATGGGGGTCTGTGCCTCGCTCGCAGGGCGTCGCCGCGGTCAGTCGGTGCACACCTCACTCCTCGAGAGTGTGATCGCGGTGCTGATCTTTCACGGACAGCGCTACCTCTCCCTCGGAGAAATACCGCCACGCGTAGGTAACGACCATCCGGTCGTCGTTCCATGCGGGGTGTTTCCCACAGCAGACGGGCAGATCAATATCGTCGCTGGGACCGATCCCCAGTGGGTCGGGCTGTGTAAGGTCCTCGGCGCAGCCGAATTGGCCACCGACGAGCGGTTCGCCACCCCGAAGAAGCGCTACGCGAACAAGGCGGAGCTGTTGCGTGAGATCGAGGCGCGGCTCTCCCTGAAAAGTTCGTCGGAGTGGTTGTCGGCGTTGACGTCGGCGAGTATCCCGTGCGGCCCCATCAACGACATGGCACAAACTTTCAGTGAGCCGCAGGTGCAGGCATTGGGCGTCGTCGAGGAGGTCAAACACTCAGTTCTGGGCACAATCCCGGTCGCCCGCGGACCCCTCTGGATCGGGGGTGCCCCGACACCGGTCCGGCGGGCAGCGCCAATGCTGGGCGAGCACACCGTGGAGATCCTGAACGAATGCGGCTACTCCAAGGGCACCATAGCGAGTTTGCGCGCCGACGGTCTCGTCGCCACCGAATCCCGTCCCGACTGAACGATCACAGGCCCAATGACCCTTCACCAGACAAACACTCCGACACCCATCTACACGACGGGATCGCTCGTCGAGCTGCTCGAATTGGAGAAGATCGAGCAAGATGTCTTCCGAGCGAGCGCCGTGTACTTCGACCCGTATCCGCTTTACGGTGGCCAGGTCGCTGCCCAGGCGCTTCGTGCGGCGGGACTGACTGTCTGCGGCGGTCGGTTGCCGCACTCGTTGCACGGGTACTTCCTGCGCCCCGGTGACGCATCGCGTCCGATCGTCTACCAGGTGTTCCGTGAAAGGGACGGCCGCTCTTTCTCTGCCCGACGGGTGCTGGCACTGCAGGGAGATAAGGCAATCTTCAGCATGTCGACCTCCTTCCACGTGGCCGAGGACGGGCCACAGGCCCAGGTACTCGCCATGCCTACGGTGCCGCTTCCCGACGACTCGGCACCGTACCGGTTCCCCAGACTGTTCTCGTTCGAAGGGCGGCGGGTCGACCAGCGTTTTCCGCACGACGAACTCCTGACCAGATTCTGGGCGCGGTGCACCGAGAACCTGGGCGGGGACGCACTGCTCAACGCCTGCGCTTTGACCTACCTGTCCGACGACTCGAGCGGCGTCGCTCCGCTCGATACGGACAGCCACCGGTCGTGGGCGAGCCTGGACCACACAGTCTGGTTCCACCAACCCGTCGCTGTCGACGAGTGGATGCTTGTCGACCTGGTTCCGCGTCGGGTGGGAAAGGGTCGCGGTTGGTACACGGGCTCGCTGTACCTCGCTGACGGCACGCTGGCCGCAAGCCTGGCTCAGGAGACGCTCTACCGACCTGGGTCGGACCCATACTTCGAGCACTACCGCTAGGTCGTCTCTGTGCCCGCGATGCGTCCTCATATGAACCGATGACGGTCGCAGATCAGCGGAAACAGATGGCTCCGGCTGTTGTCTCCGATCGGGTCTTGACTATGGTCGCTGTATCGACCCGAGAAGCGGAGCAGCAGGCTCCCAGCTCGTCCGTGCACTACATCGTGAAGGGTCTGGTGGCCGCCGGCTATCTCACCGATGACAGCACGTATTCCCTCGGTCCCGCAGTCGGTTAACCCTTGTGATGGCGCTCATTGATCCTGGATCTGGCAAACTTTCCGTGAAGCCACTGCCGTGCTGCATCATTCGAGGCGGATGACACGTTTCCGCAGCAGGTCGAGGTTCGCCCCGTCTATACACCTGCCGGTCAACCCGCTCACCGCCAGCCGTGCCCATATCGGTATTTATGTGCGGGAGTTGACCGAACGACCCAGCCATCGAGGGGCGAACGTGGTGTCCCTCGATTCCGGCTGCGGGCTGGCCAACGCCACGATCCAGCAGCGGCTGATGCCGCCGGTGCGACTGTTCTACGACTACCTCACGAGGGAGGGCTGCGCGAGCTCAATCCCGTTGGCCGGGGCCACTTCACGTCCGTCCGGCGCGGTGTCGGTCATTAGCGCGGGTTGGTGCCCCGGTTGACGAAACTGCCGGTGGATTCCCACCGAGGGGCAGGGGGCGGCCATCTTGACCGTCGCCGCCACGGAACCGATCCGCAACCGGGTGATGCTCGCCCTGGCCTACGATGCCGCGTTGCGCCGTGAGGAGCTGTGCGCGCTGCGCACCGACGATCTCGACCCCGCCCACCGCACCTTGCGGATCCGGGCGGAGACGACGAAGAATCGGCTCGAGCGAGTCGTGCCCTATTCGGCTGCAACCGGGATGTTGCTGTCGGGCTATCTCGCGCACCGGGCGAGTCTGAGCCGGGCACGCGGACCGCTGTTCTTGTCGGAGTCCCGCCGCAATCACGCCCAGCCGCTGACCCTGTGGACGTGGTCGAAGGTAGTGCGCCGGTTCGCGTTGGCTGCCGATGCTCCGCGGGGCCTTGACCCTGGTTCCTGGACACGCTGAATCCAGCATCCGCTGGGGAAGCGAGATGATCTTCAGTCATGTCACGAAAGAACTACTCGGAGGAGTTTCGGCGCCAGGCGGTCGAGTTGTACGAGTCCACGCCCGGCGCGACGATCCGAGGTATCGCCGCTGACCTCGGGATCGTGCGCGGCACCCTGACGGGCTGGATCGACCAGTACGGCACCGGCACCAAAACCCACGTCGACGGCACCCGGGTGCCCACGCCGGCACGACCCCACGGCCTACGCCCCGGTTCGGGTGACGCACCGGAGACCGTCGAGCAGAAACTCGCCCGCCTCGAAGCCGAGAACGCCGCCCTACGAGCCGAGACAACCAAGCTCACCACCGAGCGCGAGATCCTCCGCCAGGCGGCCAAATATTTCGCCGGGGAGACGAAATGGTGAACCGCTTCCGCTTCGTCGCCGACCACTCCGACACCTACGAGGTGAAGCGGTTATGCGAGCTCGTCGAGGTCAAGCGCTCGTCCTACTACGCCTGGAAGTCCGCCGAGCCGGGGAGGACCGCTCGCGCCGAGGACGACGCGCAGCTCGCCGCCCGAATCCGGGTGATCCACACCGAGGACAACACCTACGGAGCACCGCGGGTCACTGCCGAACTCAACGACGGTGTCCCCCCGGACGAAAAAGTCAACCACAAGCGAGTCGCCCGAGTGATGCGTGAGAACGACATCGTCGGCTACCGACGCCGACGACGCGTCACCACCACAGTTCCCGAACCGGCCGACCACAAGGTACCCGACCTGCTCAAACGCGACTTCACCGCCGACGCACCGAACCGCAGGTACGTCGGCGACATCACGTACCTGCCGATCGAGGGCGGGGCCAACCTGTACCTGGCGACGGTCATCGACTGCTACTCCCGTAAGCTCGCCGGCTGGGCGATCGCCGACCATATGCGCACCGACCGCGTCGCCGACGCCCTCCGTGCCGCCGCCCAGGATCGTAACGGACTGGCCGGGGCCGTATTTCACAGCGACCACGGAAGTCAGTACACGTCAAAGGAATTCGCCGCACTCTGCGACCGTCTCGGCGTCACCCAGTCGATGGGCATGGTCGGCACGAGCGCCGACAACAGCCTCGCCGAATCTTTCAACGCCGCCCTCAAACGAGAAGTCCTCCAGAACGCGAACACCTGGCCCGACGAGGCCACATGCCGGCGCCAGGTGTTCCGCTGGGTCACCCGCTACAACACCTGAAGGAGGCATTCCTGGTGCGGACACCGGTCCCCGAACACTTACGAGAGTCTCTACACCGCTACGCTGGCATCCGCCGCGTAATCCACCACCCGTGTCCACAAGCCGGGGGTAAGGCCCGCGGTTCTACACCCACACCACCCGGCACCTGTCTCTGACCGATCTGGCCCGGATGGGATGGGAACTGCACACGATTGCGACCTTCGCCGGGCATCGCCACACGGACTCGACGCTGCGCTACGTCCGGCGGGATCTGGCCGACAAGCTCGGCCGCGGCATGGACCACATCCACGCCCGGCGCATCGCGATGCTCACCGGCATGAACGCCACCGCGGCAGGAGCTCCACAGTGACCGCGCCACTGTCGGGAATTCCTGACGACGTACCCGAATCACGCTGGCGTTCACCGCTAGTCGAGCATCGCTTCGATACCACCATTGAGGTACGAGTCGAGGAAGTCACGGCGATCGGTGAACTCGGTGTGCGCAATCTGCGGTGGCTGCAACATCACGATCGGACAGCGCCGGGCCGACGCGGGATCGAACGTTGCTGCAACCTCTGGAAGCGGTCAATGCCGGTTTGGATTCGCCTGCCACTGCGCATCGGCGGCGTGCCATGGCCGACGTGGTCGCGGTGCTGCTGGTGTGTTGCGCCGAGGTGGAGCGGACCTTCTGGGGTTGGAGCACGCAGGAATGGATCGATCTGCTCGGCCGGGATCGGGCCGAGTTCCGCCGGCGCGCACCCGCTTGGGTCGGCGACGAGGTCTGCCACTACCTCGCTGCGCACGCCTACCTGCTGGGCTCGTTCACCGAGCTCCACCGGCTCGGCAGCTTCCAACGACTGACCTATGGTCGAGCCGGCCCGAACAGGCCGAAGTGGTGGAGCTTGCCCCCGGCGATGAGTCGCCCGCGGTGCCGGCAAGGTCCTCGATCGGACGTCGGGTCGACCGGTGCTGGTAGAGCAGGGCGGCCCGGTTCGGCAACCGCCTGAGCACTTACCAATGACCCAGAAGCTCAGTCGAGCGGCTCCACGCCTCTTAGGCGCAACTCCTCGACGTCGAGCTGCGTCTGGATCCGGTGGGCGACGACGTCGTCGATCATTCCCGACTGACGCATCGACCGAAGCACGTCCCGTTTGGGCGTCATCAGTGCCAGGAGGAGTCGGGAGTACTCCTCGTCTTGGACGAGGGGTGTCGACGTTGTGGTCGCGTCAACCTGATCACGGCGCCTGCGGTAGCCCGCGACCAGTCGGTCTCGCACCTCGTCGCTAATCCCCAGACGGCTGCTCAGTTCGGGAGCGGCCGTCAGGGCCGCATCGAGCAGCGCGCGCTCCGCTGTACGCAGCTCGTCGGGGGCCGCCGCGTCCTCGGGAAGCCGGGCCCACGCCGCGACGCGCGGCAGGAGCGGACCCTGGACCAAGAGGGTGAGGACGATGACGCCGGCCGTGACGATGATGATCTCGTCCCTCACCGGGAAGGGACTGCCATCACGGGCGACGGTCGGGACGGACAGCGCTAGGGCCAGCGAGATGGCGCCCCGGAAGCCGGCGACAGCGCTGACGACGCGGGCGCGGTAGTCCATCCGGCGCTCACGCTGCGACGGACGCCGGTCGAGCAACCTGATGATCAGCACGCTCAGCGTCTGGAACACGAACCGGATCATCATGAGGCCGAGCCAGACCGCAACGACGCAACCGAGCAGGCGGACACCGTCCCCGACAGGGATGTTGCGCGTGACAGAATGGGCCTCCAGCCCGATCAGCACGAACAACGCGCCGTTGAGGACGTAGGAACCCAGTGGCCATACCGACTCGGTCGTGCGCCGGGAGGCCGCCGTGCTGATGCGCGCCGAGGCGTAGGCCATGACGAGCCCGGACGTCACCACTGCGAGGACCCCGGAGGCATGGCCGAGCTCTGCCACCAGGTAGGCGAAGAAGGGCACGAGCAGGAGGGCGACGTTGATGCTCGTCGCGTCGTGCAGCCGGCGCATGAGGAGGTAGAAGACGAACGCCACTCCGACTCCGGCGAACACTCCCCCGACGTAGGACCGAAGGACGAGACCCGTCACGTCCAGGGACGAGTAGCTGTCGCCGGCCGCGATGCCGATCGCGATGCCGTAGACGACCAAGGCCGTTCCGTCGTTGGTGAGACTCTCTGCCTTGAGGATCATGAAGTTGCGATGGGGCAGCGAGCGGCCGAGCGCGCCGACAGCCGTGGCGTCGGGCGGCGCCACGGCCGCGCCCAGGACCAGCGCAGACGCCCATGGGATCCCAAAGGCATGGGCGATTCCCGCGACGCCAAAGGCGGTTGCCACGACGAGCAGGGTGCTCAGGAGGACGACGGCACGAAGGTCCCGCCTGATCGCCCGAAGCGAGGTGGTGAGGCTCTCCCAGAACAACATCACGGGGAGGAAGAGCAACAGCACGAACTCCGGAGGCAGCTCGATTTCGCGCAGCTCCGGGACGAATCCAAGGACGATCCCCGCACCAAGCAGGAACAGGGGCGTCGCCATCCGCAGGCGTGGGGCCAGCACGCTTCCGACCAGGACCGCCGTTCCGAGGACGACGGCGATCTCGAGCCCGTTCATCAGGACGCCGACCGTGCGAAGGACTGGCTGAATCGCTGTCCTCCCAGGACGAGACTTCGCGCGCTGCCGATCCGCTGCCGTTCGTAGTCGGCCAGTGCCTCTGCCACGGCGTTGCGGTCGAGGCCGGTTGTGAGCGCGCTGGCGACGGCCTCTGCATCACTCAAGGAGGCGCTGAAGCCGGAGCCTGTCATCGGGCTGGGCACGTGGGCGGCGTCGCCGATGATGACGATGCGGCCTGCGGCGAGCTTGTTCGGCACGTACTCCGCGATGGGGATGCCGATGATCGACCGACGTTCGACGCCGTCGCGAACCGCGCTGCTCCAGGGCTCGGGCCAGCTGTACTGAGCCTCGCGGGCAAGCTCGGTGTAGGTCTCCGAGGGGATGTCGATGGGCCTCAGCGAGTGCTGCACGACGTTGTTCTTCACGCTGCCCATCGCCTTGAACAGGTTGTTCCTGGTGGCGTCGTACCAGGCCCAGCCGAGTCGCCGCTGGCCGGGCGTGGCCTGGCCGTCAGGCCCTGGGAGGGGGTAGCCGAGCATGAGCCCGTCATGGCTGTCGAGGAACGCCACGTCGCGAGGCCACCGTGACGACGTCGGCAGGGATGCTTCGTCGCTCACGCCGAGCCAGATGATGTAGCCGGCGAAGGCGGCATCGGGTGCTGTTGGCGCGACCGCTCCGCGTACGACGCTGCTGTGGCCGTCTGCGCCGATGACCGCCGCGCCGGTGAACGTGCGGCCGTCGTCAGTCGTCACCCACGCTCTCTCGTCGTCTTGGCCGACGGTCTGGACTCGGGCGCGGTGGTGCAGGGCGATGCGCGGGTCGGCTGTGACGGCGGTGGTGAGGTGGGCGTGGACTGCCGTCCAGGAGTGGATGCCCGGGGTGACCGAAGTCGCCGAGCTGGACGGCTGGGTCGGGAGTCGTACACCGGTGACGCGTTCGAGTCGGGCAGGGTCGACTCCCACGGCGGCTCCGGTGCGCGGGTCGGCGCCGGCGCGCTCGAGCATGGTGACCTCGATGCCCGAACGTGAGAGCGCGAGGCCGGTCATGAGTCCGGCGAGCGAGGCGCCGACGACGATCACGGGATCGGACTCGTTGACAGTGGACATGAAGGGACTTCCTTGGGTGTTCGTGGGGGTCAGGAGTAGCCGGTGGGCTTGCGGACGGTGTACGGCGCCTCGAGGGCGGCGATCTCGTCGTCGGTGAGGCGGACGTCGACGGCGGCGATGGCGTCGGCGAGGTGGTGCTCCTTGGTGGCGCCGACAATGGGCGCGGACACGACCGGGTGGCGCATGACCCACGCCAGGCCGACCTGGGCCATCGAGATGCCACGGTTCTCGGCGACCTGCTGCACGGCGTCGGCGATGTCCTTGTTGCCGTCGCCGTCGAAGGCGGACTTGCCGACGGGATCGTTCTGCGACCGCTCGGTCTGCACCCCCGGGGGCGGGCGACCCGGCCCTTGGCCAGTGGGCTCCACGGGATGGCACCGACGCCCTGGTCAGCGAGCAGCGGGAGCATCTCGCGCTCCTCCTCGCGTTGCATGAGGCTGTACTGGTTCGTCATGGAGACGAACCGGGTCCAGCCGTGCAGGTCGGCGGCGTGCTTCATCTTTGCGAACTGCCAGGCCCACATCGAGGAGGCACCGAGGTAGCGCACCTTGCCCGCCTTGACCACGTCGTGGAGGGCCTCCATGGTCTCCTCGACCGGCGTCTCAGGGTCTAACCGGTGGATCTGGTAGAGGTCGATGTAGTCCGTGCCGAGTCGCGTGAGGGAGGCGTCGACCTGCTCCATGATGGCCTTGCGGGACAGACCGGAGCCGCCGAGACCGTCGTGCATCTTGAGGAACACCTTCGTGGCCAGGACGACGTCCTCACGGCGGGTGTAGCGGTCGATGGCACGCCCGACGATCTCTTCGGAGGTGCCGTATCCGTAGACGTTGGCCGTGTCCCACAACGTGATCCCGGCCTCGACTGCCTGCCTGAAGATGGGCGCGGCGCCGTCGTCGTCGAGCGCCCAGCTGCTGAAGCCCCGTGATGTGTCACCGAAGCTCATGCAACCCAGCGCGATGCGGCTGACCTTGAGACCAGAGTCACCGAGACGTGTGTACTCCATGGTGTTCTCCCTGTGTGGCGGGTGGTGTGATCCTGTTCAGACAGCGAGCTCGCCGGCGAGGGCAGCGGCGCGGTCAGGTTCGGTAGGCCCCCGGTCGGTGGTCGAAGCCGTCGCGCGCAGGGCGCCGAGGACGGCGAGCGGTACGAGGCCGAGGAGCACCATGACGGCACCGACGACCTGGGGTCCGGTGGTTCCGAGGGAGGACTCGAGGGCTGCTCCGGCGACCGCCGACCCGGCGGCGATGCCGACGTTGAACGCCGAGACGGCCAGGGCGGCGGCCAGCGAGGGTGAGTAGTGACCGAAGCGGACCGCGAGGGGGGTGGCGATGGCGGTGACGGCCATGCCGGACGCGCCGAGCAGGACGACCAGCACGATGGTCGGCACGGTCATGGTGGACAGCGGGATGAGCAGCAGGAGGACGGCTGTGGAGCTGAGGGTGATGACCGTGAAGGTGCGCAGCGGTCCCCGGTCTCCGAAGCGGCCAGCCAGGTTGGTGCCGATGAGCGAGCCGACGCCGAAGCCGACCAGGACGAGCGGCACAACGTTGCCGGACAGGCCGGTGCGCTCGGTGAGCAGCGGCGAGACGAAGCTGAACGCGGCCATGAAGCCGCCGGTGACCAGCGCGGTCGCGGCCAGGACGAGCCACAGCCGCCCCTGGGTGAGGACGCCGGCCTGCTCGCGCAATGACGACGTCGTCTCGCGATCGCTGTGCGGGACGAGGCGGGCGATGCCGGCCGCTGCGAAGGCCGAGACGACGGCCAAGCCCCAGAACACTCCGCGCCAGCCGACGAGCTGGCCGACGAACGAGCCGAGCGGGACGCCGACGACCGTGGCGAGGGCCACGCCGCTCATCAAGGTGCCCATGGCGCGGGCGCCGTTGGCGGCACCGACGGCGGCGACCGCCACGGCGGCGGCCACGGCGAGGAAGGTGCCGGTGGCGAGCGCGGTGACGATGCGGGCGATGAGGACCACCGTGAAGGACGAGCTGATCGCGGCGACGACGTGGCCGGCTGAGAAGACCAACAGTGCGGCGACCAGAGTCGAGCGCTGCGGGACACGGGCGGTGGCGATCGCGATGAGGGGGGCGCCGACGATCATGCCGACCGCAAAAGCGGTGATGAGCAGGCCGGCGCGCGCGACGCTGACGTCGAGGTCCGCGGCCAGCTCAGGTAGGAGGCCGGCGATGACGAACTCGGTCGTTGCGGTCAAGAACGTGCCGACGGCGAGGAGCATGACGACGAAGGGCAGTTTGACGACGGCTGTCGCGGTGACCGCTGCGCCGTGCTCCGTGGACGGGTGCGTGGACATGGAAGGACCTTTGCTCTGGGCGGCTCGGGTGCCGCGCGGTTTGAGGGCCCGCGAAGGCGGGCAAGAACCATGGAACCCGTCCTCGCGTCGACGTAGGAGCCTCGCTCGTGAGGGGTCCTGGCAGGGACCCCCAGCCCCCGCTAGGTCCGCTAGGCTTGCGTCTCGTCGCCCGGTGCGGCTGCCGCCTCGGTGGAGGTGTGGCGCTCCTCGGCGGAAGTCGCGGCATAGCTGGCGAGGAGTCCGAGCTTCTCCTCCGCAGCGCTTCCGGGCGGGGCACTGTAGACGGTGATCGCGAGCCCGTCCTCGCCCGGAACATCCATCGACTCGTGCTCGAGGGCGAGCTCGCCGACCACAGGATGGTTGAACCTCTTGGTGCCCTCACGGAACAGGTGGACGTCGTTGGCGCCCCACATGACCCGGAAGGCGTCGCTTCGGGTGGACAGCTCCCCGATCAGGTTCGACAGCTCGCGGTCGTAGGGGTTACGTCCTGCGCGGACCCTGAACGTCCCGACGGCGCCACGGGCGACCTGCTCCCAGTCGAGGTAGAACCGCCGTGCCGCGGGGCTGCGGAACACGAAGCACGCGGTGTTCTCGCGGGCGACAGGGTCGTCGTACCGCTCGGCGTACAGGGCCCGGCCGAGCGGGTTTGCCACGAGGATGTCGAAGGTGTCGTTCTGCACGAAGGCGGGCAGCTCGGGCATCTTCTCGACGATGCGCGCGACGCTCGACCGAACGACGGGACGAGCAGGCTTGGCGCCGCGGCCCAGGCGCGCGGGCGAGGAGTTCGCGGCGCGCGCCAGGTCGAACAGGTGCGTACGTTCGAGGTGGTCAAGCTGCAGAGCTCATGCCACCGACTCCCAGTCACTGTCGGAGACACCCTGGAGGTTGCCGCGCTCGAGGCGGGTGTAGTACTCCACGCTGACTCCCGCCAGAGTCGCCACCTCATTGCGGTGCAACCCAGCGACGCGGCGTGTGCCGTAGACCGGCAGGCCCGCCTGCTCGGGCGTCACCTTCTCGCGACGCGACATGAGCGCGACATGGGGGAGTAGCGCACCTCGGCTCGATTATCCATGCCCTCGAGCGTAGGCGCGGCGCGCGGGAGGTGGGGGTCCCTGCTGGTACCCCTCACAGCAGAGCCTCCCGCGCGCACGAGGATGCGCGTTTGCTGGAGGCATGTCGCGCATCTTCATCACCGGCTCCACCGACGGGCTCGGCCTGCTCGCCGCTCGCCGACTCCTCGACCAAGGACACGACGTCGTCCTGCACGCCCGTACACCGCAGCGCGCCGCCGACGTCCTGGCCCGCGCCCCGCAGGCGAGCGACATCGTGGTGGGAGACCTGTCCACCTTCGCCGCAACCACCGACGTGGCTGCACAGGTCAACGAGCTCGGCCGGTTCGACGCGGTCATCCACAACGCCGGGATCGCCTACAACGACCCGCGGCGCATCGAGACCGATGACGGCATCACCACCATGTTCGCCGTCAATGTCGTTGCGCCCTACCTCCTTACAGCGTTGGTCACACGCCCGTCGCGGCTCGTCTATCTCAGCTCGGGCATGCACCGAGGAGCAGACGCCTCCCTCGACGACCCGCAATGGACGTCGCGCCGTTGGTCGGCCACGCAGGCCTACTCCGACTCCAAGGCCCACCTGACAAGCCTTGCCCTCGCCGTGGCGCGCCTGTGGCCCGACGTCCTGGTCAACGCCGTCGACCCCGGCTGGGTGCCCACGAAGATGGGCGGCCCCGGAGCCTCCGACGACCTCGACCTCGGCTCCCTCACACAAGCGTGGCTCGCCATCAGCGACGACCTGGCCCCCACCGTCACCGGCGGCTACTTCCACCACCATCGCCTTCAGCGGCCCGACCCCGCCACCACTGAGCCGCAGACCCAGGACGCGCTCCTGGCCTACTGCCGTGACCTCACCGGAGTCGCCCTTCCCAGGACGTCCTAGCGCCACACGCCAGCTGGTCGAGACACGCCTCGCTTGCACGCAATGACCGACAAACCAACGATGCAGAGGAACGAATTCATGACTGAGACCAACACTTGGTTCATCACCGGCGCAGGCCGCGGCATGGGCGTCGACATCGCGCGAGCAGCGCTTGCTGCGGGCCACCGCGTCGTCGCCGCCGGCCGCGACACCGAGACTGTGGCACGCGCGCTGGGCGACTCCGACTCGCTGCTCGTGGTGAAGCTCGACATCACCAAGCCCGCCGAGGCCGAGGCAGCCGCCCAGGCTGCGATCGAGCGATTCGGACGGGTCGACGTACTGGTGAACAACGCCGCTAACTTCTATGCCGGCTTCTTCGAGGAGACCAGCAATGAGCAGGTGCGTGCCCAGTTCGAGACCAACGTGTTTGGTCCCATGAACGTCACCCGCGCGATCCTTCCGCTCATGCGCCAGCAGCGCGCCGGGCATGTCATCACCATCAGCTCACTTGCCGGATTGACTGGTCTCGAGTTCGTCGCGGCTTATGCGTCGAGCAAGTTCGCCATCGAGGGATGGATGGAGTCGCTGCACTTCGACGTCGAGCCCTACGGCATCCGGACCACCCTCGTCGAGCCAGGCTTCTTCCGCACTGAGCTCCTGGTCGAGGACTCCTCGACCGTTTGGCCAGCCCTGTCGATCGACGACTACGCAGAGCGCACCGCCGCCGCCATCCCGAATTGGCGGTCGATGAACGGCACGCAAGCAGGCGATCCGGCCAAGCTCGGAGTCGCACTCGTCCAGATCGCCGACACCGACGAGCCTCCACTTCGTTGGGTCGCCGGGGCCGATGCGGTCGCAGCGATCGAACAGAAGGCTCACGACCTGCTCTCGCAGATCGAGGCGCACCGCGAGCTCTCCTGCTCGCTCGCCCACGACGACGCCTGACCACCCAGACCAAGGAGCACACCACCATGACCACTGGCACACCCGCCCAGCCGCACGTCACTCTCAACAACGGGGTCCAGATGCCCGCCTTGGGCCTCGGGGTCTATCAGAGCGCCCCCGAAGAGACCACCGACGCCGTCCTCGCAGCGCTCAAGACCGGCTACCGCCACATCGACACCGCGGCCGCCTACTTCAACGAGGAGCAGGTCGGTCAGGCGATCGCCCGCTCCGGACTTGAGCGTGCCGAGATCTTCGTCGAGACCAAGCTATGGATCAGCGACTACGGGTACGACGCCGCACTGCGCGGGTTCGACAAGAGCGCCCGCAAGCTCGGTGTCGACCAGATCGACCTGCTCCTGCTCCACCAGCCGCTCGCCGAGGACTTTGCGCAGACGATCGCCGCCTACCAGGCCCTCGAGACCCTGCTCGCCGACGGCCGCGTCCGCGCCATCGGCGTCTCCAACCAGACCCCCGCCGAGCTCGACAGGCTCATCGCGGAGACCGCCGTCGTCCCGGCGGTGAACCAGATCCAGGTCCACCCCTACTACACCCAGCCCGATTGGCGAGCCGGCAACGACCGCCACGGCATCCTCACCCAGTCGTGGTCACCCATCGGCGGCTCGTACAACTACGGCAACGCCGACAAGAACCCGCTCGAGGATCCCGTCGTCGTCGCTCTCGCGGAGAAGTACGGCAAGACCGGCGTACAGGTCGTGCTGCGCTGGCATCTCGACCACGGCTGGTCCGCCATCCCCAAGTCGGTCAAGCCACACCGCATCGCGGAGAACTTCGACGTCTTCGACTTCACCCTCACCGCCGACGAGATCGCCTCCATCGACGCCCTCGACACCGGCGTACGTGGCGGCCCCGACCCCGACAGCCTCAACCTCGCCGAGCACGGCTGGGTCATCCCCGACTGAGGGTCGCCCGGGACCCCGTCGCCGCCCCAGTCACCCACAGTGAAAGGACCGACCTCCATGCCGACCGAACGAGCCCGTCTCAACCGCACCGAGCTGTTCTCGACGCCGGACGCACCCCTGGCCGAGACAGACCCCGAACTGAGCGAGATCTTCGACAACTTCGCCCTCGACCAGGTGCTCGAGGACACCGACCTATCGGTCCGCCTGCGCCTGATGGTTCAGCTCGCCGCCCTGATCGCCGCAGACAGCACGGATCAGTACCGCACCATGCTCGAGGCTGCGCTGGCCACGGACGTCACGCCGGGCGAGGTCAAGGAGGTCCTCTACCAGACGGTGCCCTACGTCGGGATGGGCCGCGCGTCGAAGTTCCTCACCATCACCAACGACGCACTCGTCCAGCGCGACATCAGCCTGCCGCTCCCCGCGCAGAGCACCACCACAGTCGAAGATCGCTTCGAGAGGGGCCTGGTGGCACAGAAGGAGATCATCGGCGCCGAGACCATCGACCGCCTGTACGACACCGCCCCAGGTGACGAGCTGCACTTCCAGCGCTACCTGTCGGCGAACTGCTTCGGGGACTTCATCACCCGCGGTCTCCTCGACATCGCGACCCGCGAGCTGATCGTCTTCGCGGCCTTGGTCTCGCTTGGCGGTGTCGATCCCCAGACACAGTCCCACGCGGGCGCCAACCTCCGGGTCGGCAACACCAGGGCAACGATGCTCGGCGTATTGACCTGCCTGCTCCCCTTCATCGGCTACCCACGCACGCTCAACGGGCTGCGAGCCCTCAACGCCGTGGCGCCGGCTAACAGCTGACCATTAAGACATAGGACATATCAGCATGGATCTCACGCCCGTCAGCCCCACTGCCAAGGCTCCGGCCCACGCTTTCACTGGCGACGTGTACGTCACCCCCTCAAGCGCAGGGACGACGAGTCACGCCTGATTGCCGGTCTCGTTCGTTTCACCCCGTGCGCCCGCACCCACTGGCACTCGCATGCTCTTGGTCAAGCGCTCTACTGCACTGAGGGCGAGGGTCTGGTCGTCAATCGCGACGGCCGCGTGCTGCGCCTCCGTGCCGGTGACACTGTCTGGACCCCACCGGGTGAGGAGCACTGGCACGGGGGCACGGACGCGACCGTCATGTGCCACGTCGCGATGCTCGTCGGTGGCGAGGACGGCGACGGCACCACGTGGCTCGAGCCCGTCACCGACGAGCAGTACGCCGACGCGCACCGGGTCGGACCGACCTGAACCGACACCCCTTCGCTCGACCCGAACTGGAACGAAACACATGTCCCGCCTTGCAGGAAAGACCGCGCTCATCACCGGCGGCAACTCAGGTATCGGCTTCGGCACTGCGCGCCGGATGGTCGAAGAAGGTGCATTCGTCTACATCACCGGACGCAACCAGGAACGCCTAGACGAGGCCATTTCCAGGCTGGGTAGCAACGCCCGTGCCCACCGCGCCGACGTCACCGACCGAGCCGTGATGGGCGCCGGGGTCGAGGCCATCCAGGCGGAGCGCGGGACGCTCGACATCGTCTTCGCCAACGCCGGCGCGGCTTGGTACAACACGATCGACAAGCTCACGGAGGAGCAGATCGACAATGGCCTTGCTCTTGACCTCAAAGGGACGATCTTCACTGTCCAGGCTGCACTTCCCCTGATCCCACCGGGAGGAGTGATCATCGTGAACACCTCCATCACCCAGGACATGGGCCTGCCGACCTTCGGGGTATACGCCGCCGCCAAAGCCGGCCTGCGGAGCCTTGTCCGCACGTGGACCGACGAGCTGAGGGACCGTCGGATCCGCGTTAATGCCATCAGTCCTGGCACCACTCACACCGAGGTGTTCGAGAAGGACATGGGCGCGGAGGCAGCCGCCGCGTCCCTCAAGCGCGTGGTCGAAGAGATCCCGTCCGGCCGGGTCGGCCTGCCCGAGGACATCGGGAACGCCGTCGTCTACCTCGCCTCGGATGAGGCAAGCTTCGTCAACGGCGCCGAGCTCACCGTCGACGGCGGACAGGTCCAGATCTACGCCGGCCACAACTGAAGATTCGTGTTGAGCGTCAAGACCTCTCCAAGGACGCGAATGGGTCTGCTGCTCGAACTCGGACTCTGCAGCATCAAAGCCGCGACCTTGGCGGGGCTCTGGCGCTTCGCTCGGCTCTTCGCCGGCCGACCCGAAGCGGAAAGTGACACCCCCGCCGTGTCCTGGGCCTCGACTTGTTGAGCTGATGAGCCTCATCAGTTGGCGGCCCGGCGCCCTGCTGCCGATCGAGTAGCTCGAACGAGTCTGGCAGCCCTGCAGAGCCCCTTCGACGAGACAGTGACGTTGTGCATCCGAACCAACGCGTCCGCGACCAGTACCTCGGCAGCCATATTCAGGACGCACACGAACGTATATGCGCGCAGAGCGATCTTGCTCGAATAGTGCGAGAGGGAATTGCATTTGCCAGCAACGACGTAACTCCCGACCTCGGTGGCGTTGCAGTCCCCGTATTCCACAACGAGAAGCAGGTGGCGGCGATTGCGGTCGCCGGACCAACCGCACGGATCTGTTCACGTCTCGACGAG
>Ga0247820_10000919_pt1 | contig 16454 bp, 14 predicted proteins | sample 13C_Glucose_Day1_2_FD_192480 | JGI IMG/M metagenome (GOLD analysis project Ga0247820, IMG submission 192480) | Soil microbial communities from agricultural site in Penn Yan, New York, United States - 13C_Glucose_Day14 | ecosystem: Environmental > Terrestrial > Soil > Agricultural land | place...
GCCCCCCTCCGAGGGGGCGCCTCGCGAGCGCCGGGCAGCGCGTCCCACCCCCGCCCAATCCCCCACAGGGGTGCCTACACCGGCACGTGCACCGAGGTCACCCGGCTGGCCACCAGCCGCTCCCGCTCCCTGCGCGCCGCCCGCCTCCGCAGCCGCAGGATCTGGCTGACGCCCACCGCCTGGAGCACGAACACCGACGAGAAGGCGACGGCGTAGTCGTCGTCGGTCGCGTCCAGCAGCACCCCGATCGCGAACAGCGTCGTCATGGAGGCGACGAAGCCCCCCATGTTCGTGATGCCGGACGCCGTCCCCTGCCGCTCCGGCGGATTCGCCGGCCGCGCGAAGTCGAACCCGATCATCGACGCCGGCCCGCACGCCCCCAGCACCGCGCACAGCACGACCAGCAGCCACATCGGCGCCGTCGGGGCCGGATAGGCCAGCGTCACCGCCCACAGCAGCGCCGTCGCGCCCACCGTCCCCAGCGCCAGCGGCAGCCGCGCGCCGTGGTGCCGGGCCACGATCTGGCCGTAGACCAGCCCGACGGCCATGTTGGAGAGCACCACCAGCGTCAGCAGCTCGCCGGCGACCGCCCGGGACAGCCCCTGCGCCTCCACCAGGAACGGCATCCCCCACAGCAGCAGGAACACCATCGCCGGGAACTGGGTGGTGAAGTGCACCCACAGCCCGAGCCGCGTCCCCGGCTCCCGCCAGGACAGGGCGATCTGACGGCGTACGTAGGTGGCGCCCTGGTGCGTGACCGGCTCCGGCTCGTGCCCCTCGGGGTGGTCCTTGAGGAACACCACCAGCAGCACGAACACCACGACACCCGCGAGCGCGCTGCCCGCGAACGCCGCCGTCCAGCCGATGCCGTGCAGCAGCCGGGCCAGCACCAGCGTGGAGACGAGGTTGCCCGCCATGCCGACCAGGCCCGCCATCTGCGCGACCAGCGGCCCGCGCCGGGCGGGGAACCACCGGGTGCCCAGCCGCAGCACGCTGATGAACGTCATGGCGTCACCGCAGCCGAGCAGCGCCCGCGAGGCCAGCGCCATGCCGTACGACGGCGAGAACGCGAAGCCGAGCTGCCCGGCCGTGAACAGCACCACGCCGATGCCGAGCACCCTCTTGGTGCCGAGCCGGTCCACCAGCAGCCCGACCGGTATCTGCATGCCGGCGTAGACCAGCAGCTGGAGGATGGAGAAGGTGGACAGGGCGGAGGCGTTGACGTCGAAGCGGTCGGCCGCGTCGAGCCCGGCCACGCCGAGGGACGTACGGAAGATGACGGCGACGAAGTAGACCGCGACGCCGATCCCCCACACGGCGAGGGCGCGCCGTCCCCCGGGCGGATCACCGGGCAGGGTGCCGCCCCCGTTCGCGCCGCTCACCGCACCTCACCCCGGGCCAGGTGGGAGAACCAGCCGACGTGCCGGTGGACGACCGCGACGGCCGCCTCCGGGTCGCCGGAGCGCAGCGCCTCGAGGATCTCGCCGTGCTCGGCGAGGGTCTTGGCGATGCGGTCGGGGTGGGAGTGCATCACGGCGACGCCCATCCGCAGCTGGCGGTCACGGAGCTGGTCGTAGAGGCGGGAGAGGATCTCGTTACCGCCGCTGCGGACGATCTCGGCGTGGAAACAGCGGTCGGTGACGGAGGCGCCGGCGAAGTCACCCGCGGCGGCCTGCTCCTTCTGCCGGTCGAGCAGTTCCTCGAGTCGCTCGATGAGCCCCGGCGGGGCGGGCACGGCCTTCCTGGCGGCGTGCTCCTCGACGAGCAGCCGGGTCTCGACCACGTCGGCGATCTCCTGCGCGGAGACCGGCAGCACCAGCGCGCCCTTCTTGGGGTAGAGCTTGATCAGTCCCTCGGCCTCCAGGCGCAGCAGCGCCTCGCGCACAGGGGTCCGCGAGACCCCTACGGCCTCGGCGAGCTCCCCCTCGGTCAGCAGGGTCCCGCCCTCGTAGTGGCGCTCCAGTACGCCCTGCTTGACGTGGGTGTAGACGCGGTCGGCGGCAGGGGGTTGCCTCACGGCGGCCAGGCTCATGCGGACAGGATAGATACAACACGTACGCATGGAAGAATCCGTCCACGATGCGGACTCGGTGAATCTCGCGAACGGGCCCCGGTTCGCGCACAACCATCCGTGCGCGTCGCGAGTCAGACAGACGCGGCCCCCTTGTATGGCCGCGCCTCAACTCGACCGCACAGTATGGCCATTCCAGGTAATCGGGGTATTCGACTTGAAGATCGACATTCAGGGCAGCCGGCTTCGCAGAGCCGTCGGCGCCGCTGTGACCACCGGCGCCGTCATCGCCTCCGGAGCCCTCTACGCGGCTCCCGCGCAGGCCGCCACCGCACCGTCCGTCGTCGCCAAGGGCGGCTACGTGATGAACAACGCGACCGGCAAGTCGCTCTACACGAAGGCGGCGGACACCCGCCGTTCGACGGGCTCGACGACGAAGATCATGACCGCCAAGGTCGTGCTCGCGCAGAAGAACCTGAACCTGGACGCCAAGGTCACGATCCAGATGGCGTACAGCGACTACATCGTGAAGAACAACGCCTCGTCGGCACGTCTGATCGTCGGCGACAAGGTCACCGTGCGCCAGCTGCTGTACGGGCTGATGCTGCCGTCCGGATGCGACGCGGCGTACGCGCTGGCGGACAAGTTCGGCACGGGCTCGACGCGGGCGGCCCGCGTGAAGTCGTTCATCGGCAAGATGAACGCCGAGGCGACGAAGATGGGGCTGAAGAACACCCACTTCGACTCGTTCGACGGCATCGGCAAGGGCAGCAACTACTCGACGCCGCGCGATCTGACGAAGATCGCGAGCAGCGCGATGAAGAGCTCCACCTTCCGCTCGATCGTGAAGACGAAGAAGTACACGGCGAAGACCGTCACCAAGACGGGCAGCACCCGCACGATGGCGCCGTGGACCAACACGAACACGCTGCTCAGCAGCTACAGCGGCACGATCGGCGTGAAGACCGGCTCGGGCCCGGAGGCCAAGTACTGCCTGGTCTTCGCCGCGACGCGGAACGGCAAGACGGTCATCGGCACGGTCCTCGCGTCCTCCTCCGCCACCCAGCGCGAGACGGACGCCAAGAAGCTCCTGGGCTACGGCTTCAGCAAGATCTGACCCGCACGGACGCACGCACGGGGGCCCGCCGACGCCGGCGCGGGCCCCCTTTCGCATACCCGGCTCCGGCCCTCCGCCATACACACTTTCCGTGGCCGCAACGGCCGTTCCGATCAGCTTCGCTCGCAGTCGTGAACATCACCGAACCTGCTGGCATATGCGTTCCGCCCCGCTCTACGTTCCACGGCGGAGGTGGTTCATATGAACGAACCCAGCAAGCGGCGGAACTCCGCCGAGCGGTACGAGGCGATCGACGTCAGCGATTTCGTGTACGCGGCCACCGGCGCCCGGGTGCGGAGGCTGACGATGCCGGACGGGACGCACTGGTTCCCGGCGGTGGACGTCTGCAAGGAACTCGGCCACACCAACTCTCGCAAGGCGCTCGCAGACCATGTCCCGGAAGAGCAGCGAGAGATTCTCGAGACCGTAACTGGAGGTTACGGTCTCAGCGTTCCCGCAGGTAGAGAGTGGCGCCGAGACTTGCAGGTGATCTCTCTCCAAGGTCTCGTCCTGCTGGTGAACGCCTGCACCAAGCCGGCCTGCGCGCCCTTCAAGCAGTGGGTCGCCGAAGTCATCGAGACAGTGCAGCGAGAGGGTTCGTACACTCTCGACGAGGCCGAGGTGCAGCCCCCCGGGCCCGGCGCCCCGGTCGCCTACGCCATGCCCGAGCAGGTCGCCGAGGCCATCGTCCGGCTGGAGGCGCACAACCTGCGGCTGGACGAGGAGCTGGCCGACGGGCAACGCACGTCGATCGCTTTGCAGAAGGAGACGCTCGCCACGCAGCGGGAAATGCTGGCCACTCAGCGGGAGACACTGGCCACGCAGCAGGCCACCCTCGCGGTGCAGCAGGCGACGCTCGCGGTGCACCAGGCCATGGTGCGGGCGCTGGAACGCATCGCGGACCGGTTCGACACCCTCGTCCTCGAACGCCGGGCGCCCGAGGTGCTCCTCACCGAGCGGCCCACCACCGAGGCGGTGCTGGCCGACTGGCGGCAGCGGCTGTCCGTGACCCAGGACGTGTGGGCGGTGGCCGTGGTGATCGCGCCGGTGCTCGTGGAGACGGGTGAACTGCGCCTGCCGCTGGAGTCGATCGCCTCCCGTACCGGGCTCTCCGCGCACCGCGTCAACGAATGCCTCCGGCTGCTGCGCAAGCACGCGTGCATCCGCTCGCGGGGCGGCGCCGAGGACGGGGCTCCGGTGTACGTACTCCACCGGGGCTGACGGGCCCGCGCACAGCAGGAGGGGCGTCGCAATCCTAAGTTGCGGCGCCCCTCCTGTCTCATGAACCTAGCGGTTCGCGGGCCTCACGCCCAGCTGATCAACCGCTTCGGCTGTTCCAGGATCGCGGCCACGTCCGCCAGGACCCTGGAGCCCAGCTCTCCGTCGACCAGGCGGTGGTCGAAGGAGAGCGCCAGGGTGGTGACCTGACGGGGCTTGACCTTGCCCTTGTGGACCCACGGCTGGGGCTTGATCGCTCCGACCGCGAGGATCGCGGACTCGCCGGGGTTGATGATCGGCGTGCCCGTGTCGACGCCGAAGACGCCGACGTTGGTGATCGTGACCGTGCCCGCCTGCATGGCGGACGGGGACGTCTTGCCCTCCCTGGCCGTGGACACCAGTTCGCCGAGGGACTCGGCGAGCTGGGGCAGTGTCTTGGCGTGGGCGTCCTTGATGTTCGGGACGATCAGACCGCGCGGGGTCGCCGCCGCGATGCCGAGGTTGACGTAGTGCTTGACCACGATCTCCTGGGCCGCCTCGTCCCACGAGGCGTTGATGTCGGGGTGGCGCCTGATCGCGACCAACAGGGCCTTGGCGATCAGCAGGAGGGGGTTCACCCGCAGGCCGGCGAACTCCTTGTCCTGCTTGAGCTCCTCGACCAGCCTGAGCGTGCGGGTCACGTCGACCGTCACGAACTCCGTGACGTGCGGCGCCGTGAACGCCGAGCCGACCATCGCCGCCGCCGTCGCCTTGCGGACGCCCTTGACCGGGATGCGGGTCTCGCGGGCGGTGTCGTACGACACCGGGGCGGCCGGGGCGGGGACGGCGGCGGGCGCGGTCCGCTGCTCCGGTGCGGCCTCCACCGCGGTCACCGCCGCGTGGACGTCCTCGCGGGTGATGACGCCGTCCGGCCCGGTCGGGGTGACCGACGCCAGGTCGACGCCCAGGTCCTTCGCCAGCTTGCGCACCGGCGGCTTCGCCAGCGGGCGCTCCTTGGGTGCGGCCGGGGCCCCGTGGCCGTTCAGCTCGGCCTGGACGGCCACCGCCGCCTGCCGGGCAGCGGTGTCCGGGGCCTGCTTGCGGGGGCGGCGGCGCGTCGAGGACGTCGACACGCCGTAGCCGACCAGGACCGGCTGACGGGCAGCCGGCTTCTCGTCGGGTTCCGCGGCGGGGGCGGGCGCCTCCTGGGCGGCCTCCGGTGCGGCGCCGCCCGCGACCTCCACCGCGATGATGGACGTGCCCACGTCCACCGTGGTGCCCTCGGGGAAGTGCAGCTCGCGCACCACGCCGTCGTAGGGGATGGGCAGTTCGACGGCAGCCTTCGCCGTCTCGACCTCGCAGACCACCTGGCCGTCGGTGACCGTGTCACCCGGCTGGACGTACCACTTGAGGATCTCGGCCTCGGTGAGGCCCTCGCCCACGTCCGGCATCTTGAACTCGCGTACGGACGCGTTCGTCATCGTCGTCACGACCCTCTCCCTCAGTACGCCAGCGAGCGGTCGACGGCGTCGAGCACCCGGTCCAGGTCCGGGAGGTAGGACTCCTCCAGGCGGGCCGGCGGGTACGGGGCGTGGTAGCCGCCCACCCGCAGCACCGGGGCTTCCAGGTGGTAGAAGCAGCGCTCCGTGATCCGCGCCGCGATCTCCGCGCCGGAACCGAAGAACACCGGCGCCTCGTGGACCACGACCAGCCGGCGCGTCTTCTCCACCGACGCCTGGACGGAGTCGAAGTCGATCGGGGAGACCGACCGCAGGTCCAGCACCTCCAGGGAGCGGCCCTCCTCGGCGGCCGCGTCCGCGACCTCCCGGCAGAGCTTCACCATCGGGCCGTACGCCGCGAGCGTCAGGTCCGTGCCCTCGCGCACCACCCGCGCGGTGTGCAGCGGGCCCGGGATGGCCTCGGTGTCGACCTCGCCCTTGTCCCAGTAGCGCCGCTTGGGCTCGAAGAAGATCACCGGGTCGTCGCTCTGGATGGCCTGCTGCATCATCCAGTACGCGTCCGCCGCGTTCGACGGGGAGACCACCTTCAGGCCCGCCACGTGCGCGAACAGGGACTCCGGGGACTCGGAGTGGTGCTCCACCGCGCCGATGCCGCCGCCGTAGGGGATGCGCACGACGACGGGCATCTTGACCTTGCCCAGCGCGCGGGCGTGCATCTTCGCGAGCTGCGTGACGATCTGGTCGTACGCCGGGAAGACGAAGCCGTCGAACTGGATCTCCACCACCGGGCGGTAGCCGCGCAGGGCCAGGCCGATCGCCGTGCCGACGATGCCCGACTCGGCGAGCGGGGTGTCGATGACGCGGCTCTCGCCGAAGTCCTTCTGCAGGCCGTCCGTCACCCGGAACACGCCGCCGAGCTTGCCGACGTCCTCACCCATGACGAGGACCTTGGGGTCCGTGTCCATCGCACGCCGCAGCGACTCGGTGATCGCCTTGGCCAGAGCCATCTTCTCCGCCATGTCACTTACCCCCGTCTTCGTCCGCGAACGACGCCTGGTAGGCGGCGAACTGCGCACGCTCCTCGTCCACGAGCGCGTGCCCGTCCGCGTACACGTTCTCGAAGATGGCGAAGTGGTCCGGGTCCGGCATGGCACGGACCGCCTCGCGCACTCGTTTGCCCAACGTCTCGCTCTCGGTCTCCAGTTCCGCGAAGAATCCCTCGTCCGCGTGGTTCGCGGCCTCGAGATAGCGGCGCAGGCGCAGGATCGGGTCCTTGGCCTCCCAGGCCAGCCGCTCCTCGTCGCCGCGGTAGCGGGTCGGGTCGTCGGAGGTGGTGTGCGCGCCCATGCGGTACGTGAACGCCTCGACCAGCGTCGGGCCCTCACCGGCGCGGGCCCGCTCCAGGGCCCACTTGGTGACGGCCAGGTTCGCCAGCACGTCGTTGCCGTCCACGCGCACGCCCGGGAAGCCGAACCCCTGCGCGCGCTGGTACAGCGGCACCCGGGACTGCTTCTCGGTCGGCTCGGAGATCGCCCACTGGTTGTTCTGGCAGAAGAACACCACGGGGGCGTTGTAGACCGCGGAGAAGGTGAAGGCCTCGGCCACGTCGCCCTGGCTGGAGGCGCCGTCGCCGAAGTAGGCGATGACCGCGCTGTCCGCGCCGTCCTTGGTGATGCCCATCGCGTAGCCCGTGGCGTGCAGGGTCTGCGAGCCGATGACGATCGTGTAGAGGTGGAAGTTGTTGCCGTTGGGGTCCCAGCCGCCGTTGTTCACGCCGCGGAACATGCCGAGCAGATTGGTCGGGTCCACCCCTCGGCACCAGGCGACGCCGTGCTCGCGGTAGGTGGGGAAGACGTAGTCGTCGTCGCGCAGCGCCCGGCCGGAGCCGATCTGCGCCGCCTCCTGCCCGAGCAGCGAGGCCCACAGGCCCAGCTCGCCCTGCCGCTGCAGGGCGGTGGCCTCGGCGTCGAAGCGGCGGGTGAGCACCATGTCGCGGTACAGACCGCGCAACTCCTCGGCGGTGATGCCGTCGACGTACTTGTCGAACTCGGCGTTCTTGACGCGCTTGCCCTCGGGCGTCAGCAGCTGGACGAGGGCGGGCTCGGCGCTCTTCCCGGCGCCGGATGCCTTCTTCGTGGTGCTGGTGGTGCGCTTGGTGCCGGTGGTGCCGGCCTTGCTTCCGGCGCTGCGTCGCGGTGTGCGCGCGGCAGTGCTCTCCACGGTCACGTGTGCTCCTCCGTCGGTCCGGCCCCCGGGGTTGCCGGTAGGCCAGTGCGGCTCACCTGTTCTCGACCACCGGGCACGGGGTGGGTGCCACTCGGCCGGGAACAGGCGTGACAGGTGCCCCGGCGAGCGCCCTGCAAGAGGCACGGTACCCAGTGCTCCACATTTCTGTGAAACCCCACTTGACCTGCGATTTTGCTTGGATATCCAAGTAAATCGGGGAAGGCCCGGAAGGCGCGCTGGTCACAGCCTTGCAGGAGGCCGGAGCAACGGCACGTTATCCCGGCCACCCCGGACACGGGAAGAGCCGAGTTTCGTGACCTGGATGGCCTACCGCGTCCGGTGCGACGGGAAGTGAGCCGCGACGGGGGGAGGGAGCCGGGGGACTAGCCCGCGCCGCCGGGCACGCCGCCCACGTCCGTGCCGCCCACGTCCGTGCCACCGGCATCGGTGCCGCCCGCGTCCGTGCCGCCCGCGTCCGTGCCGCCGGCGTCGGTGCTGCCGGTGTCCGTGCCGCCCGTCTGGGTCGGCGCGGTCGGCGCGGTGGGCTGGGTGGTCGTCGGCGGGGCGCTCGGCTCCTCGGTCTCCGTCTCCGTCGGCGTCTGGGACGGCGAGTACGTCTGGTCCCAGTTGCCGCCGGAGCCGTTGCCCGGGTCGGTGTTGTCGTCCGTGCCCGGGTCGGTCGTCTCCTCGGTCGCCTCGTCGCTCGGGCTCTCGCTGGACTTCTCGTCCTCGGTGGTCTGCGAGGTGGTCGGCGACGTGTCGGGCTTGCCCCCGCCGCCGTCCCCGCCGGCGCTGTTCAGCGCCAGCGCCACACCCGCGACCACGGCGATCACCGCGAGCACCGCGAGGACCCAGAGCTTGCCGCGCCCGCTGCCCCTGTTGCCGTGGCCCTCGAAGCCGCCGTCGTCACCGCCGCCGTACCCGGCGGGCAGGATCGGCTGCGGGATCGCGGTGGTGCCGGAGACGTCCGGGTGCGGCATCGCGGTCGTGCCCGCGAAACCGGCCGCGGGGGTGCGCGGGCCCTCGTGCATGTCCACCGGGCCGGTGTTCCAGGTCCCGGTGTGACCGCCCTGGTCGTAGAGCATCTGCAGCGCGTACTGGACCAGCCCGCGCATCTCCTCGGCCGTCTGGAAACGGTCGTCGGGCTCCTTGGCGAGGGAGCGCATGACCATGCCGTCCAGCTCCGGCGGGCAGGCGTCCGAGGCCTCCGACGGGGGCGTGGGGATGTCCTGGACGTGCTGGTAGACCACCGACAGCGGCGTCTCGCCGGTGAAGGGGGGACGCAGCGCCAGCAGCTCGTACATCAGGCAGCCGGTGGCGTACAGGTCGGAACGGTGGTCGACGGCCTTGCCGAGCGCCTGCTCCGGGGAGAGGTACTGGGGCGTGCCCATGACCATGCCGGTCTGCGTCATGGTCGACTGCGCGCCGTGCAGCGCGCGGGCGATGCCGAAGTCCATCACCTTCACGGCGCCGTTGTTCGTGATGATCACGTTGGCCGGCTTGATGTCGCGGTGCACGATGCCGTGCTGGTGCGAGTAGGCGAGCGCCTCCAGGACACCGGAGACGATGATGAGCGCCTGCTCGGGGCCCGGGGCCTCGGCGTTCATCAGCAGGTCGCGGATGGTGCGGCCCTCGACGATCTCCATCACGATGTACGGCACCGACTGGCCGCCGACGACGTCCTCGCCGGAGTCGTACACGGCGACGATGGCATGGTGGTTGAGACCGGCCACCGACTGCGCCTCGCGCGTGAAGCGCGCCTTGGAGACGGGGTCCTCGGCGAGGTCGGCGCGGAGCAGCTTGACGGCCACCGTGCGGCCGAGGCGTACGTCCTCGGCGGCGAACACCTCGGCCATGCCGCCCCGGCCGAGCCTGTGGGTCAACCGGTACCGGCCGTCGCCGACAAGCCCGCCGTTGCCGAAGTTGTCCGGCGCGTCCGAGATGCCGCCGCCAGTCGCCTCGGGGTCGGACGGGCCCTGAGCGCGCTGCTGCTGTGCCATCAGTCCTCGCCGTCGTTTCTGCCCGCGGTGCGCGCGGTGTTGTTACGGTCTCCGTCGGCCACGCTACAGCCTTGGCGCGTGCCGCCGGCCCGGGACGGGCCCCCAGGACCGGCACGAGACGGACCGGCCATGAAACCCGTACTCCGTACTGTCGTGCAAATTCCGTGTAGCGGTAGGACGACCGCTGTAACGCTTCCGCGACGCTTCCTTCGCGTACGGTCACGGAACGGGCACCGCGCTTGACGTGTCGGTGGCCTGGGGCAGACTTGGCCGGGAATAGCACATGGGATCTACAACGGATCGGCCACCGACGGCGGCGCCGGAGAGGCTACGGGGGACGCGGAACATGAGCCAGGACGGCGCACAGGGCCACAACGCGGGGCGGGCGCTCGCCGGCGGACGTTACCAACTGCGGGACCTGCTCGGCCAGGGCGGTATGGCCTCGGTGCACCTCGCCTACGACAGCGTGCTCGACCGTCAGGTCGCCATCAAGACGTTGCACACGGAACTCGGCCGGGAGCAGGCCTTCCGTGAGCGCTTCCGCCGCGAGGCCCAGTCCGTGGCGAAGCTCACGCACACCAACATCGTCTCGGTCTTCGACACCGGCGAGGACGATGTCGACGGGATGACGACGCCGTACATCGTCATGGAGTACGTGGAGGGCCGCCCGCTCGGCTCCGTGCTCGACGAGGACGTGCGGCAGCAGGGCGCGATGCCCGCCGACAAGGCGCTGAAGATCACCGCGGACGTGCTGGCGGCCCTGGAGATCAGCCACGAGATGGGGCTGGTCCACCGCGACATCAAGCCGGGCAACGTGATGATGACCAAGCGCGGCGTGGTCAAGGTGATGGACTTCGGCATCGCCCGCGCCATGCAGTCCGGGGTGACGTCGATGACGCAGACCGGCATGGTCGTCGGCACCCCGCAGTACCTCTCGCCGGAGCAGGCGCTCGGCCGGGGCGTGGACGCCCGCTCCGACCTGTACTCGGTCGGCATCATGCTGTTCCAGCTGGTCACCGGGCGGCTGCCGTTCGAGGCGGACTCGCCGCTGGCCATCGCGTACGCGCATGTGCAGGAGGAGCCGCCCACGGCGTCCTCGATCAACCGCGCGCTGCCGCCCGCGGTGGACGCGCTGATCGCCCGTGCGCTGAAGAAGAATCCGAACGAGCGCTTCCCCAGCGCGGAGGCGATGCGCGGGGAGTGCCTGCGGGTGGCGCAGTCCTTCCACGCGGCGCCGCCGAGCATCGTCCCGGGCTCGCAGGCGCAGAGCGGCGCGGGCGTCGGTTCCGCGGTGTTCCCGCCGGTCGGCCAGGCCGCCCCGGCGCCCACGGGCGACGTCCGGACGCCGTACCAGCCGGCCCCCGCGCCCCATCCGTACGGCACGCCCGCGCCGCCGTCCCCGGCGTACGGCTATCCGCAGCAGGGCGGCTATCAGACGCCCACCCCTTCGGCGTACTCGCAGCAGGCGGGGCCGTCGACTCCGCCGCCGTACAACATCACGCCCCAGGGCGCCGGCTCCGGCGGCTCGGGCGGCGGCGGCCGGAACAAGCCGGTGATCATCGGTTCGGTCGTCGTCTCCCTCGTCGCCGTCGGCGGTCTGGTCGCGGCGCTGATGATGAACGGCGGCGGCGAGGAGGACCCGGAGGCCGGCGGGGGCAGCAGCGCCTCGGCGTCGGCCTCGACGGGCAAGGCGGAGGGCTACCGCGGGCCGGACACGTCGAAGAAGATCGACGAGGACGAGTGCACCGAGCCGCAGGAGTCGTACAACGACCCCGAGAAGATCCGGCTGCCGAACTTCCGGTTCAAGTACATCGGTTCGGTCAAGGAGTGCATGCAGGCCGCCGGCTGGGGCGACTTCAAGATCGTCAAGGTGGACGAGAACACCTACGGCGAGGGCTCCATCCGGGAGCAGTTCCCGCCGGCGGGCACGGACGTCGACCCCGAGGACATGCCGGAGATCACCTTCAAGGTCTCGACGGGCAACCCCCCGTCCTGATCCCCGGCGGTACCGCACGGCGAAGGGGCCCGGCATCGGATGCCGGGCCCCTTCGGTGTGTGCGGGCGGGGTCGGGCCGGGCCTACAGGTAGGGACCGCCCGAGCGGCCGCCCAGGTGGGGCTCGTCCGGACCGTCGCCGACGCCCGGCGGAAGGGCGCGGCGCATCTGCTCCAGCTGGGCGCGGGCGGCCATCTGCTGGGCGAAGAGCGTGGTCTGGATGCCGTGGAAGAGGCCCTCCAGCCAGCCGACCAGCTGGGCCTGGGCGATCCGCAGCTCCGCGTCGCTCGGGGTGGCCTCGTCCGTGAACGGCAGGGAGAGCCGCTCCAGCTCCTCGACCAGCTCCGGCGCCAGGCCGTCCTCCAGTTCCTTCACCGAACTGGAGTGGATGTCCTTGAGCCGGGCCCGGCTGGCCTCGTCCAGGGGAGCCGCGCGCACCTCCTCCAGCAGCTGCTTGATCATGCTGCCGATCCGCATCACCTTCGCCGGCTGCTCCACCTGCTCCGTCACGGGGATCTCGCGGGAGTCCTCGTCCCCGGTCCCGCCACCGAGCGCCATGCCGTCCTGGCCGACGACCAGGATCTGGGGGTTCTCCGGCGACCGTTCGTTCCTCGGCATCTCCATACGGCCATTGTCGCGCACGCGGGTGTCCGGCCGCGGTGGTGCCCCCGGGAAGCGGCCGGCCCCCGGGGTCGGCCCGACGGGTGTACCCGACATGCCGGATGTGCGGCGGAATGCGAGGCTGTTGGCGTCCATCCGGCCCATCTTGCCGACGGTGCGACCGCGCACCGGCCGGCGCGGGAGGTCACGGTCGTGACTCCAAGGCTGCGTGCAGTGGCGGCGACGGTTGTGCTGGCGGCGGGGACGGCAGTGCTGCCGTACGGCCCCGTGGCGCCGCCCCTCGGTGCGAAGGCGGCGTACGGCGCGCCCGGCGCCGGACCCTCGTCCCGGTCCCCCTCCCCCTCCGCTTCACCCTCCGCGTCGACGTCGCCCACCGGGGAGCCGTCGCACACCGGGGACCGGCCCGACGAGGACCGGGACCGGCCCGGGCGGCACGAGGGGAGGCCGCCCGGGGCGGAGGAGCGTGAGCGGGACGACGGAAGCGCCGAACCGCACCGGCCGGGGCGCGCCGAACCCGGCGGGACGACCGGGCGGCCGGACACCGGCGCCCGGCACGACAGGCCCCGCCCGGGCGACGACGACGGGCCCCGGGCGCCCGGCAAGGAAGACACCGCGCCGTCGCGGACCTCGGCGTCACAGGCGGCGGTCCCGGAGCCCTCCGCGACATCGCCGTCCGCGGCCCCGAACACGGCGGCGAGCACCGAGCCCGTACTGCGCATACTGCCGCTCGGCAGCGGCCTGGTGCTCATCGGTCTGGGCTTCGGGCTCGCCTTCGTCGCCCTGCGCATGCGCCAGGCCGCCGGCTGAGGTCAGTTCGGGGTGACCAGCAGGACCTTGCCGATGTGGCCGCTCTCCTCCACGACCCGGTGGGCGGCGGCCGCGTCGGACATCGGGATCTCGCGGTCGATCACGGGGCGCACGTGACCGCCGCCGACGAGCGGCCAGACGTGTTCCCGTACGGCCGCCACGATCGCCGCCTTCTCCTCCGGCGGGCGGGCCCTCAGCGAGGTCGCGCTGATCGCGGCGCGCTTGGCCAGCAGGGCGCCGATGTTCAGCTCGCCCTTGACGCCGCCCTGCATGCCGATGATCGCGAGCCGGCCGTTGACGGCGAGCGCCTGGACGTTGCGGTCCAGGTACTTGGCGCCCATGTTGTCCAGGACGACGTCCGCTCCGTGGCCGTCGGTGGCCTGCTTCAGCTCGGCGACGAAGTCCTGCTCGCGGTAGTTGACCAGGATGTCGGCGCCGAGTTCCGCGCACCGCTCCAGCTTCTCCCGGGTGCCCGCGGTGACGGCGACCCGCGCGCCGACGGCCTTGGCGAGCTGGATCGCCATCGTGCCGATGCCGCTGGAGCCGCCGTGCACCAGGAGGGTCTCACCGGGACGGAGGTGGGCGACCATGAACACGTTCGACCAGACCGTGCAGACGACCTCGGGGAGCGCCGCGGCCTGGTCGACGGTGAGCCCCTGGGGGACGGGCAGCAGCTGACCGGCCGGGACGGCCACCTTCTCGGCGTAGCCGCCGCCGGAGAGCAGCGCGCAGACCTCGTCGCCGACGGCCCATCCGCTCACCCCGTCGCCGAGCGCGGCGATCCGCCCGGAGCATTCGAGGCCGGGGTACGGGGAGGCGCCGGGCGGGGGGTCGTAGAAGCCCTGCCGCTGGAGGATGTCGGCCCGGTTGACGGCGCCGGCCACCACCTCGACCAGGACCTCGCCGGGCCCGGCCACGGGATCGGGGACCTCGTCCCACACCAGCGCCTCGGGACCACCGGGTTCGGGAATCGTGATCGCATACATGAGGGGGACGGTACTCCTGGGGCGGGAAGGCGGGCCGGAGCGGCTTCCCGGGAAATCCGCGTGCGGGACCGATGAGTTCGCGCGACGGTGAAGGTCTGTCCATGCGTAGCCCAAGCATGCGGAAGGACCCGAAGCATGAGCACGCAGACATCCGGCCTGGCGATCGAGACCGCCGGCCTGGTCAAGACCTTCGGCGGGACGCGGGCCGTCGACGGAGTGGATCTCGCCGTGCCGGCCGGCACGGTGTACGGAGTCCTGGGGCCCAACGGCGCCGGCAAGACCACCACCGTGAAGATGCTCGCCACCCTCCTGCGGCCCGACGGCGGCGAAGCCCATGTCTTCGGGCACGACATCGTGCGCGAGGCCGACGAGGTACGCGGCCGGGTGAGCCTCACCGGCCAGTACGCGTCCGTGGACGAGGACCTCACCGGCGCCGAGAACCTGGTCCTGCTGGCCCGGCTGCTCGGCCACCGCAAGCCCGCCGCGCGCACCCGCGCAGGTCAGTTGCTGGAGGCCTTCGGCCTCACGGACGCCGCCGGGAAGCAGGTCAAGCACTACTCCGGCGGCATGCGGCGCCGCATCGACATCGCCGCGTCCATCCTCAACACCCCCGACCTGCTGTTCCTCGACGAGCCCACCACCGGCCTCGACCCGCGCAGCCGCAACCAGGTGTGGGACATCGTGCGCGCGGTCGTCGCCCAGGGCACGACGGTGCTGCTGACCACGCAGTACCTGGACGAGGCCGACCAGCTGGCGTCCAGGATCGCCGTCATCGACCACGGCAGGGTGATCGCCGAGGGCACCAAGGGCGAGCTGAAGGCGTCCGTCGGCGCCGGATCCGTCCATCTGCGGCTGCGGGACCCCGGACAGCGGCCGCTCGCCGCCGACCTGCTGCGCCGCGCCCTGGACGCGCGGGTGCAGACCGAGCCCGACCCGGTGACGCTGACCGCCCGGCTCTCGGCGGCCGGCCAGGACACGGCCGCCGAGCAGGCCTCCCGCGCCCTGGGCGAACTGGCCCGGGCCGGCGTCACCGTCGACAACTTCTCACTCGGCCAGCCCAGCCTGGACGAGGTCTTCCTCGCCCTCACCGGACACGACACCCGTGCGTCCGGTTCCGACGACGCCCACGACCCGAAGGACGAGGTGGCGGCATGAGCACCACGACGACCACGGAGAACGCCGAACTCGCCCCGGTGCGCACCGACTCCCTCGCCGCGCTGCTGGTCACCCGGGAACGCCCGCCGCGGCCCGGCGCGTGGTCGGCCTCGCTGACCTTCGGCTGGCGGGCGATCCTGAAGATCAAGCACGTGCCGGAGCAGCTCTTCGACGTCACGGCGTTCCCGATCATGCTGGTGCTGATGTACACGTACCTGTTCGGCGGGGCGCTGGCCGGATCGCCCGAGGAGTACATCCAGTTCCTGCTGCCCGGCATCCTGGTGATGTCGGTCGTGATGATCACGATGTACACCGGCGTCTCGGTCAACACGGACATCGAGAAGGGCGTCTTCGACCGGTTCCGCAGCCTGCCGATCTGGCGGCCGGCGACGATGGTCGGCTATCTCCTCGGCGACGCCCTGCGCTACACGGTCGCGTCCGTCGTGATGCTCACCGTCGGCATGATCCTCGGCTACCGGGCCCACGGCGGGGTCGCCGGGGTGCTCGCCGGGATCGCGCTGCTGGTGCTGTTCTCGTTCGCGTTCTCGTGGATCTGGACGATGTTCGGGCTGCTGCTGCGCACCGAGAAGTCCGTGATGGGCGTCAGCATGATGGTGATCTTCCCGCTCACCTTCCTGTCCAACGTCTTCGTCGACCCGAGGACCATGCCGGGCTGGCTCCAGGCGTTCGTCAACAACAGCCCCGTCACCCATCTCGCGTCCGCGGTGCGCGGGGTGATGGCGGGCGACTGGCCGGCCGGCGAGATCGCCTGGACGCTGGGCTGGGCCGGTCTGTTCGTGGCGGTCTTCGGACCGGTCACCATGCGGCTGTACAACCGGAAGTAGCCGGGCCCGGCCGCCGGCGCGGGCCACCGCGCCGG
>Ga0247820_10000920_pt1 | contig 16444 bp, 14 predicted proteins | sample 13C_Glucose_Day1_2_FD_192480 | JGI IMG/M metagenome (GOLD analysis project Ga0247820, IMG submission 192480) | Soil microbial communities from agricultural site in Penn Yan, New York, United States - 13C_Glucose_Day14 | ecosystem: Environmental > Terrestrial > Soil > Agricultural land | place...
GCTGCGGGCAGTCGTGCCGCTGGGGCGATGGGGGTCCCCCCGCTCGAGCGCAGCCGAGAGTGGGGGAGGGTGGGCGCAGCGGCACCCGGAAAGCACCGGCAAGCGACACCCACCCCCACCACCGCCAGCGACACAGTCGACGGCACCCACCTCGCCGCCTACGCCCTCGGCACAGGCCACGGCTTCGTCCTCGCCGTGGCCACCCCCCACCGCACCCCCGGCGACCACACCATCGCCTCCGTCGCGGCCGCCCTGCTCACCCTCCTCACCGGCCAGCTCCGGAGCAGCACCGCGACAGCCAGATCGTCCGCACTCGTACGCCTGCTCCTCGGCACCCCGCCCCCGGAGGTGGCCCACCTGCTCGGCGCGGAGCGGTGGCACATGGTGCACGCCCGCCCGGACGGCCAGGCACCCCCGGACCCCCTCGCCGCCGCCGCGCTGGGCACGGCCCTGGGGTCCGCCCTGGTGGACCCGGCGGGCGAGACCGTACGGGTCCTGGTGCCCGCCGACCACCCCGTGGAGCCGCTGCCCGGCTGGACCCTGGGCGTCAGCACCGCCGTCGCCCCGGAGGACTGGCCGGCCGCCGACACCCAGGCCGCCCGCGCCCTGGCCCGCGCCCGCGCCACCCGCACCCGGCTGCTGCGGCACGGCGACCGCCCCGCCCTGGCCGACCTCGTCCCGCCGCACGACGCGGACGCCCACGCCCGGTCGCTGCTCGCCCCGATAGCGGCCACCCCCGCGCTCACCGACACCCTGCGCACCTGGCTCTCCCTGCACGGCAGCTGGGACCGTACGGCGGTGGCCCTGTCCGTGCACCGCAACACCGTGCGGCAGCGGATCGCCCGGTGCGCGGCCCTGCTGGACGCGGACCTGGACGACCCGGACGTGCGGATGGAGCTGTGGTTCGCGCTGCGGCGCACCTGAGCCGTACCGGCGGGCACTGAGTAGCCGTACGGAGTCGGCTGAGTACGTGACGCACGTCCCAGCGCGCGATACGCCAGGGACGCCCACAGTGCGCTGCCTCACAATGGGGGGCATGCCGATACCCGGGACACCCAGCCGCGCCGAACTCCTCGAACACCTCGTCGCCACGCGCATCGCGGGCGATGTCGCCACGCCGCGCGAGAACAACCTCTCCCACTACCGCAAGCTGGCGAACGGCGACCGCCACTTCTGGCTCGGCCTGGAACTCGGCGACCGCTGGACCGACGAGCAGGACGTGCTCGCGGTGATGGCGGAACGGGTCGGCGTCAACGACGATCCCGAGCACCGGTACGGGCAGGACACCATCGACCCGGAGCTGACGGTCGCCGGGCTCGAGCGCATGGCCGGGCGGCTGCGCAAGGCGGCGGACGGGCAGCAGCGGGTGCTGTTCGCGACCGGTCACCCGGGCGGGCTGCTGGACGTGCACCGGGCGACGGCCGACGCGCTGCGGGCGGCCGGCTGCGAGATCGTGGTCATCCCGGACGGGCTGACCACGGACGAGGGCTATGTGATGCAGTTCGCGGACGTGGCGGTGCTGGAGCACGGCGCCACGCTCTGGCACACCCACTCCGGCGAGCCGATGAAGGCGATCCTGACGGCGCTGGAGCGCGCGGGCCGCCCGCTGCCGGACCTGGTCGTCGCCGACCACGGCTGGGCGGGGTACGCCGGACAGCACGGCGTCGACTCCGTCGGCTACGCCGACTGCAACGACCCGGCCCTCTTCGTCGCCGAGTCCGAGGGCACCGTCCAGGTCACGGTCCCCCTCGACGACCACGTCACCAGCCCCCGCCACTACGACCCGATGACGGCCTACCTGCTGACGGAGGCGGGGCTCGTCTGAACGGTCACCGCGGGACGCGGACCACGCCCTCCTGGATGACCGTGACCGCGAGGCGGCCGTCGCGGGTGTGGATGCGGGCCTGGCCCAGACCCCGGCCGCCGTGGGCGGACGGGGACTGCTGGTCGTACAGCAGCCACTCGTCGGCGCGGAACGGGCGGTGGAACCACATGGCGTGGTCCAGGGACGCGCCGACGACGTCGCCGACGGCCCAGCCGCCGCGCCCGTGGGCGAGGAGGACGGAGTCGAGCAGCGTCATGTCGGAGACGTATGTGGCGAGGACGACGTGCAGCAGGGGGTCGTCCGCGAGCTTGCCGTTGGTGCGGAACCACACCTGGGAGTGGGGTTCGCGGGGCTCGCCGAAGCGGCCGTAGGGCGGCTCGTCGACGTAGCGAAGGTCGACGGCGGCACGGGCCTCGAGGAAGCGTTCCACGACCTCGGGGGCGAGGTGGACGTAGCCGCGCAGCCGTTCCTCCGAGGTGGGCAGCGTCTCCGGGTCGGGGGACGGCGGCATCGGCTCCTGGTGGTCCAGGCCCTCCTCGTACGTCTGGAAGGACGCCGAGAGGTGGAAGATCGGCTTTCCGTGCTGGACCGCGACCACCCGCCGGGTGGTGAAGGAGCGGCCGTCGCGGATCCGGTCGACGGTGTAGACGATCGGCGCGCCGGGGTCGCCGGGGCGCAGGAAGTACGCGTGCAGGGAGTGGGCGGGCCGGTCCTCGGGGACGGTCCGCCCGGCGGCGACGAGCGCCTGCGCGGCGACCTGCCCGCCGAAGACGCGGGGGACGACGGCGGAGCGCGACCGGCCGCGGAAGATGTTCTCCTCGATCTGCTCGAGGTCGAGCAGATCGAGGAGATCCTGGAGTGCCTGACTCATGAGGTCAGTTGTATACGGCAGGGATTTCCGGGACCTTACAGCCCCATGTCCTTGGCGATGATCGACTTCATGATCTCGCTGGTGCCGCCGTAGATGCGGTTGACGCGGTTGTCCGCGTACAGGCGGGCGATCGGGTACTCGTTCATGTAGCCGTAGCCGCCGTGCAGCTGGAGGCAGCGGTCGATGACGCGGTGCGCGACCTCGGTGCAGAACAGCTTGGCGGAGGCGGCCTCGGCGGGGGTGAGCTCGCCGGCGTCCAGGGCCTCGGTGGCGCGGTCGGCGACGGCCTCGGCGGCGTCCACCTCGGCCTGGCAGGCGGCCAGCTCGAACTTGGTGTTCTGGAAGTGGGCGACCGGCTTGCCGAAGACGGTGCGCTCCTGCACGTACTGCTTGGCGAACCGGACGGCGGCCTTGGCCTGGGCGTAGGCGCCGAAGGCTATGCCCCAGCGCTCGGAGGCCAGGTTGTGGCCCAGGTAGTAGAAGCCCTTGTTCTCCTCGCCGAGCAGGTCCTCGACGGGGACCTTGACGTCGACGAACGCCAGCTCGGCGGTGTCGGAGGTCTTCAGGCCGAGCTTGTCGAGCTTGCGGCCGACGGAGTAGCCCTCGGACTTGGTGTCCACGGCGAACAGCGAGATGCCGTGGCGGCGGTCCTCGGCCGTCGGGGCGGCGGTGCGGGCGCAGACGATCACCTTGTCGGCGTGGACGCCGCCGGTGATGAAGGTCTTGGCGCCGTTGAGGACGTAGTGCGTGCCGTCCTCGCTGAGCTTGGCGGTGGTCTTCATGCCCGCGAGGTCGGAGCCGGTGCCCGGCTCGGTCATCGCGATGGCCCACATCTCCTCGCCGGAGACGAACTTCGGCAGGAAGCGCTTCTTCTGCTCGTCGGTGGCGAGCATCTTGAGGTACGGCAGGGCGAGCAGCACGTGCACGCCGGAGCCGCCGAACTGGACGCCGGCGCGGGCGGTCTCCTCGTAGAGGACGGCCTCGAACTTGTGGGTGTCCATGCCCGCGCCGCCGAACTCCTCGGGCACGCTGATGCCGAAGATGCCCAGCTCACCGAGCTTGTAGTAGAAGTCGCGGGGCGCCTGGCCCGCCGCGAACCACTCGTCGTAGACGGGCACGACCTCGGCCTCGATGAAGGCGCGGATCGTCTCCCGGAACGCCTCGTGATCCTCGTTGAAAACCGTACGGCGCACTGTCCGCCACCTCCAGAACCTGGGCATGTCTAAGCGCTTGCTCAGATCAAAGGTACCGGCGAGTATCCACAGCCGTCCAGGGCCCCCGCCCCGTAACCCTCGTCACTCCCCCGGGGTCATCGCGCGCCCGCCGCCGCGAACGCCCCGCGGGCCATCCGGTGCAGCAGCTCGGCGGTCCCCGCGCGGCCGGGCAGCGAGCCGGGGCGGGTCAGGTGCGGAGTGGAGTTGAGCAGGCCGAACACCGAGTGGACCGCCGAGCGGGCGGCCGGCTCGGCCAGCTCCGGGTACAGCTCGCGCACCACCCCGACCCACAGCTCGACGTACTGCCGCTGCAGCTGGCGGACCAGCTTGCGGTCGGTGTCCCGCAGGCGGTCCAGCTCACGGTCGTGCAGGGTGATGAGCGGGCGGTCGTCGAGAGCGAAGTCGATGTGCCCCTCGATCAGCGAGTCGAGGACCGCCTCGGGGGCCGCCGCGCCGTCGGCCTCCTGCAGGCGCCGCTTCGCGCCGGTCAGCAGCTGGCCGCTGATCCCCACCAGCAGTTCCGCGAGCATCGCGTCCTTGCCCGGGAAGTGCCGGTAGAGCCCGGGTCCGCTGATGCCGACCGCGGCGCCTATCTCGTCGACCCCGACACCGTGGAAACCGCGCTCGGCGAAGAGCCGGGCGGCCTCCTTGAGGATCTGCTCGCGGCGGGTGGGGGCGTCGGTTCTGGTGGCCATGAAGACGATTCTAGACAGCGAGGTTAGCGGTCGTTAACCTGGAGGAAATGCGTTAACGCTCATTAACAAGGTGAGGGGACCCGCAGGATGCATGAGGCACCGGAGCTTCACAGCGCGGCCGATCCCGCGTCCGAGGCCTTTCGGGCCAACGAGGAGGCGCACCGCGCGCTCGTCGAGGAGCTGCGCGGCAAGCTCGCCGCCGCCGCGCTCGGCGGCGGCGAGCGGGCGCGGGCGCGGCACACCGCGCGCGGGAAGCTGCTCCCGCGCGACCGGGTGGACACCCTCCTCGACCCCGGCTCGCCCTTCCTGGAGCTGGCCCCGCTGGCGGCCGACGGGCTGTACGAGGGGCAGGCCCCGGCGGCCGGGGTGATCGCCGGGATCGGCCGGGTCAGCGGCCGGGAGTGCGTGGTCGTGGCCAACGACGCCACCGTCAAGGGCGGCACCTACTACCCGATGACGGTGAAGAAGCACCTGCGCGCCCAGGAGGTGGCCCTCGACAACCGGCTGCCCTGCGTCTACCTGGTCGACTCGGGCGGCGCCTTCCTGCCGATGCAGGACGAGGTCTTCCCGGACCGCGACCACTTCGGGCGGATCTTCTACAACCAGGCCCGGATGTCCGGCGCCGGCATCCCGCAGATCGCGGCGGTGCTCGGCTCGTGCACGGCGGGCGGGGCGTACGTCCCGGCGATGAGCGACGAGGCGGTCATCGTGCGCGGCCAGGGCACGATCTTCCTCGGCGGTCCCCCGCTGGTGAAGGCGGCCACCGGCGAGGTGGTCACGGCGGAGGAGCTGGGCGGCGGCGAGGTCCACTCGCGGGTGTCGGGTGTGACCGACCACCTCGCGGAGGACGACGCGCACGCGCTCAGGATCGTCCGCACCATCGTCTCCACGCTCCCCGCGCGCGGCTCCCTCCCCTGGGGCGTCGAGCCGGCCGCGGAGCCCAAGGTGGACCCGGCGGGGCTGTACGGGGCGGTGCCGGTCGACTCCCGCACCCCCTACGACGTGCGCGAGATCATCGCGCGGGTCGTGGACGGCTCCCGCTTCGCCGAGTTCAAGTCGGAGTTCGGGCAGACCCTGGTCACCGGCTTCGCCCGGATCCACGGCCACCCGGTGGGGATCGTCGCCAACAACGGCATCCTGTTCTCCGAGTCCGCCCAGAAGGGCGCCCACTTCATCGAGCTGTGCGACCAGCGCGGCATCCCGCTGGTGTTCCTGCAGAACATCTCGGGCTTCATGGTGGGCCGGGACTACGAGGCGGGCGGCATCGCCAAGCACGGCGCCAAGATGGTCACGGCTGTCGCCTGCACCCGGGTGCCGAAGCTGACGGTCGTGGTCGGCGGGTCGTACGGGGCGGGCAACTACTCGATGTGCGGGCGGGCGTACTCGCCCCGGTTCCTGTGGATGTGGCCCAACGCCAAGATCTCGGTGATGGGCGGCGAGCAGGCCGCCTCGGTGCTCGCCACGGTCAAGCGGGACCAGCTGGAGGCGCGCGGCGAGGAGTGGCCGGCCGGGGACGAGGACGCCTTCAAGGCCCCGATCCGTGCGCAGTACGAACATCAGGGGAACGCTTACTACGCGACGGCCCGCCTCTGGGACGACGGCGTGATCGACCCGATGGAGACCCGGCAGGTCCTGGGCCTGGCCCTGACCGCGTGCGCCAACGCGCCCCTGGGAGACCCCCAGTTCGGCGTCTTCCGGATGTGAGGGGACCCCTGACGATGACTGAGCAGATGTTCGAGACGGTGCTGGTGGCCAACCGGGGCGAGATCGCGGTCCGCGTCATCCGCACCCTGCGGTCGATGGGCGTGCGCTCGGTGGCCGTGTACTCCGACGCGGACGCCGACGCCCGGCACGTCCGGGAGGCCGACACGGCGGTGCGGATCGGACCCGCGCCGGCCGGGGAGAGCTATCTGTCGGTGGAGCGGCTGCTGGAGGCCGCCGCCCGCACCGGCGCCCAGGCGGTCCACCCGGGGTACGGGTTCCTCGCCGAGAACGCCGGGTTCGCGCGGGCGTGCGCCGAGGCGGGGCTGGTCTTCATCGGGCCCCCGGCGGACGCGATCGCCCTGATGGGCGACAAGATCCGCGCGAAGGAGACGGTGAAGGCGGCCGGGGTCCCGGTCGTGCCCGGCTCCAGCGGCAGCGGGCTGACCGACGGGCAGCTCGCCGAGGCGGCCCGGGAGATCGGTGTGCCGGTGCTGCTGAAGCCGTCCGCGGGCGGCGGCGGCAAGGGCATGCGCCTGGTGCGGGACGTCTCCGTGCTGGCCGACGAGATCGCCGCCGCGCGCCGCGAGGCCCGCGCCTCCTTCGGCGACGACACGCTGCTGGTCGAGCGGTGGATCGACCGCCCCCGGCACATCGAGATCCAGGTGCTGGCCGACGGCCACGGCAACGTGGTGCACCTCGGCGAGCGCGAGTGCTCGCTCCAGCGCCGGCACCAGAAGATCATCGAGGAGGCGCCCAGTGTGCTCCTCGACGAGGAGACCCGCGCCGCGATGGGCGAGGCGGCGGTCCAGGCGGCCCGCTCCTGCGGCTACCGGGGCGCGGGCACGGTGGAGTTCATCGTCCCGGGCAACGACCCGTCGTCGTACTACTTCATGGAGATGAACACCCGCCTCCAGGTGGAGCACCCGGTCACCGAGCTGATCACCGGGCTCGACCTGGTGGAGTGGCAGCTCCGGGTGGCGGCGGGCGAGCCGCTCGGCTTCGGGCAGGACGGCGTCACGCTCACCGGACACGCGGTCGAGGCCCGTATCTGCGCCGAGGACCCGGCGCGCGGCTTCCTCCCCTCCGGCGGCACGGTGCTGAGGCTGCGCGAACCGCGGGGCGAGGGGGTGCGCACCGACTCCGGGCTGAGCGAGGGCACGGAGGTCGGCAGCCTCTACGACCCGATGCTGTCCAAGGTGATCGCGTACGGTCCCGACCGCGCGACGGCGCTGCGCCGGCTCCGGGCGGCGCTCGCCGGGACGGTCACGCTGGGCGTGCAGACCAACGCCGGGTTCCTGCGGCGGCTGCTGGCGCATCCGGCGGTGGTCGCGGGCGACATGGACACCGGGCTGGTGGAGCGGGAGGCGGAGGGCCTGGTCACGGCCGGCGTGCCCGAGGAGGTGTACGAGGCGGCCGCGGCGGTGCGTCTGGAGGCGCTGCGTCCGGGCGGGGAGGGCTGGACGGACCCGTTCTCCGTGCCGAGCGGCTGGCGCCTCGGGGGCCGGCCGTTGCCTGCCGCCTTCCCGTTGCGGGCGACGGGACTCGACCCCGTCACGCACACCCCACGGGGTTCCCACACGGTGGGCGAGGACCAGGTCTCCGTCACCCTGGACGGCGTACGCCACACCTTCCACCGGGCCGCCGACTGGATCGGCCGGGACGGCGACGCCTGGCACGTGCGCGACCACGACCCGGTCGCCGCGTCCCTCACCCGGGCCGGCCGGGCGGGCGCCGACTCGCTGACCGCGCCGATGCCCGGCACGGTGACGGTGGTGAAGGTCGCCGTCGGCGACGAGGTGGCCGCGGGCCAGAGCCTGCTGGTGGTGGAGGCGATGAAGATGGAGCACGTCATCTCCGCCCCGCACGCCGGCACGGTCACCGAGCTGGACGTGGCGCCGGGCACGACCGTCGCCATGGACCAGGTGCTGGCGGTCATCGAGCCGGTGAAGCCGGTGGAGGAGGAGACGTCATGAACGCCCCGGAACTGGGCCTGCCGATGGCCGTGCCGGCCGGAGGGCTGCCCGCGCGGGTGCGGATCCACGAAGTGGGCGCGCGCGACGGGCTGCAGAACGAGAAGGCGACCGTGCCGACGGCCGTCAAGGCGGAGTTCATCCGCCGGCTGGCGGGCACGGGCCTGGGGACGATCGAGGCGACGAGCTTCGTGCACCCCCGGTGGGTGCCCCAGCTGGCGGACGCCGAGGAGCTGTACCCGGCGGTGTCCGACCTGCCGGTGTCGCTGCCCGTCCTGGTGCCCAACGCGCGCGGACTGGACCGTGCGCTGGCGCTGGGCGCCCGGCGGGTGGCGGTCTTCGCCAGCGCCACGGAGTCCTTCGCCAAGGCCAACCTCAACTGCACGGTGGACGAGGCGCTGGCGATGTTCGAGCCGGTGGTCGGCAGGGCGAAGGCGGAGGACGTCCATGTCCGCGGCTATCTGTCGATGTGCTTCGGCGACCCCTGGGAGGGCGCGGTCCCGGTCCCCCAGGTGGTCCGGGTGTGCCGGGCCCTGCTGGACATGGGCTGCGACGAGCTGAGCCTGGGCGACACCGTCGGGGTGGCCACCCCCGGCCATGTGACGGCCCTGCTCACCGCACTCACGGAGGCGGGCGTGCCGGTGTCCGCCCTCGGCGTGCACTTCCACGACACCTACGGACAGGCCCTCGCCAACACGCTGGCCGCGCTCCAGCAGGGCGTCAGCACGGTCGACGCCTCCGCCGGCGGCCTCGGCGGCTGCCCGTACGCGAAGTCCGCCACCGGCAACCTCGCCACCGAGGACCTCGTGTGGATGCTGCGCGGTCTCGGCATCGACACCGGGGTCGACCTCGGCCGTCTCGTCGCCACAAGCGTCTGGATGGCCGCCCACCTGGGACGGACCAGCCCGTCCCGCACCGTACGAGCCCTCTCCCACCAGGAGCAGTGAACGCCATGGACCACAAGCTCTCCCCCGAACTGGACGAACTCCGCCGCACGGTCGAGGAGTTCGCGCACGACGTGGTGGCGCCGAAGATCGGTGACTTCTACGAGCGTCACGAGTTCCCGTACGAGATCGTCCGGGAGATGGGCCGCATGGGTCTGTTCGGGCTGCCGTTCCCGGAGGAGTACGGCGGCATGGGCGGCGACTACTTCGCCCTCGGTGTGGCCCTGGAGGAGCTGGCCCGGGTCGACTCCTCGGTGGCCATCACCCTGGAGGCGGGGGTCTCGCTGGGCGCGATGCCGGTCCACCTCTTCGGCACCGAGGAGCAGAAGCGGGAGTGGCTGCCCCGGCTGTGCTCGGGCGAGATCCTGGGCGCGTTCGGTCTGACGGAGCCGGACGGCGGCAGCGACGCGGGCGCCACCCGTACGACGGCCCGGCTGGACGAGTCGACGAACGAGTGGGTCATCAACGGCGGCAAGTGCTTCATCACCAACTCGGGCACGGACATCACGGGCCTGGTCACGGTCACGGCGGTGACCGGGCGCAAGCCGGACGGCAAGCCGCTGATCTCGGCGATCATCGTCCCCTCGGGCACGCCGGGCTTCACGGTGGCGGCCCCGTACTCGAAGGTCGGGTGGAACGCCTCGGACACCCGGGAGCTGTCCTTCCAGGACGTCCGGGTGCCGGCCGCCAACCTCCTGGGCGAACAGGGGCGCGGCTACGCCCAGTTCCTGCGCATCCTGGACGAGGGCCGCATCGCCATCGCCGCGCTGGGCACGGGTCTGGCGCAGGGCTGCGTGGACGAGTCGGTGAAGTACGCCAAGGAGCGGCACGCGTTCGGCAGGCCGATCGGCGCCAACCAGGCCATACAGTTCAAGATCGCCGACATGGAGATGAAGGCCCACACGGCCCGTCTCGCCTGGCGCGACGCGGCGAGCCGGCTGGTGGCCGGCGAGCCCTTCAAGAAGGAGGCGGCGCTGGCGAAGCTGTACTCGTCCACGGTCGCCGTGGACAACGCCCGTGACGCCACCCAGATCCACGGCGGCTACGGCTTCATGAACGAGTACCCGGTGGCCCGCATGTGGCGCGACTCCAAGATCCTGGAGATCGGCGAGGGCACGAGCGAGGTCCAGCGGATGCTGATCGCGCGGGAGTTGGGCCTGGCGGGCTGACCCCTCCGGCCGAGCGGGCCGGTTCGAGAGGCCTTCCACCCCGGGGATAGCCTGCGTCCTCATGATGCGCACGTGGATGTCGCCGGTACTGCTGCTGCTCTGCGGATCACTCGCCGCCACCGGGCTGGTCCGCGGCGGGAGCCCCGGCGAGGCCACCGCGTTCCTGCTGATGTTCACGCTGCTCGCGGCGGTGCACTCGCCCCTGGTCTTCCCGAGGTCCGGGGGCGCGCCGGAGGCGGAGCGCCGCGGCGCGGCCGACGGCCGGCCGGTCGTCTACTGGCGGCCGGGCTGTGTGTACTGCCTGCGGCTGCGCTTCCGGCTGGGCCGTCGCGCCCGCCGGGCGCACTGGGTGAACATCTGGCGCGACCCGGCCGGGGCGGCAGCGGTGCGGGCGGCCAACGAGGGCAACGAGACCGTGCCCACGGTCGTCGTGGCCGGCCGGCCGCACACCAACCCCGATCCCGGGTGGGTGCGCGAACAGCTCGCCCCCTCCGCCTGATCGGGAGGGGCGCCCTGCCGGCGAGGCGCCCCTGCCCGGAAGACCGCCGGCCCGGGGCCGGGTGCGGGCTCAGGCCGTGTTGAGCAACTCCCGGCCGAGTGGCCGTCCCCCGGCCTCCAGGCCGTCGAAGAGGCCCAGTTCCTGCGCCCTGGCTCCCAGGGCCACCCGCCCCGGGACGCCCCAGCGTCTCATCAACTGCTGTATGCGCCGCTGCACGGTCCGGTGTCCGAGCCCCAGACGCCGGCCGATCGCCGCGTCACCGAGCCCCTGGTACAGCAGGCGCACGATCACCACATCCACCTGACCAACCGTCATTTTTGTGACCATCAGTAGCCCCCACGGAGAGCGTAGCCAGAGCCACCTTGTGGATGGCTCTTATGGAACCCTAAGTTCCTGAACCCCTGGGAAAACCAGCCGTCTCCATGCAAAACAGGCACACTGACCACCGTTCAGTTGGCGTGAATACGCCAAACCTCACGAGCGCGCGACCCTTCCCACACACCGGCGCCGCACCGCCTCCACAGGTGCGAGCCGGGGCCCCCTCTTTTTACGCGCCGCCGCGTTCAAACATTCCCGGCCAAACATTTCTGGCGTCATTGCGCCCACGCCGGGCATTCACTTCTCCGGGCATGCCGGGGACGGCGTAAATACGCCGCGCCATTCACACCCTTTGCCCGATTGTCCAGAAAAGGACGGCTGTCACTCCGCCCTCACCATCTCTAACTTTGCCCTGTTGACCGGCGTTTGCCGCGACCTTCCCCGCATCGAAAGAGAGCCGTCCATGGCCGACGAGATGGTGCTGCGTGCCCAGCGGTTCATCAACACGACCTACCCCAACATGCTGGGCATACCCAAGCTGGAGGAGAACGGTCAGACCAGTTGGACCGTGATGTACGCGCTCACCCGCGCTCTCCAGCTCGAGCTGGGCATCAGCTCGCTGTCCAACAATTTCGGCCCGACCACCCTGAACGCCCTGCAGTCAAAGTACCCGGTACTCAACGGCAGTACCGTACCCTCCGCCAATTTCGCCCGGATCATTCAGTCCGCCCTCTACTGCAAGGGATATGACGGCGGCGAGATCGACGGAAAGTACAACGACCGGGTCGCCGCCTCGGTGAGCAAGATGAAGTCGGACATGGGCGTCGCGGCGTCCTTCCCCGACTCCGGGAGCCTCTACCCCAAGGTGGTCAAGGGGCTGCTCAACATGGACCCCTATGTCACGGTGAACGGCGGAAGCGCGAAGATCCGCGAGATCCAGCAGTGGCTGAACGGGCGTTACATCGGCCGCCAGGACTTCTTCATCGTGCCGTGCGACGGCCACCACTCCCGCACCGTGGCCTCGTCCATGCTGTACGCCATCCAGTACGAGCTCGGCATGGCCGACGGAGTCGCCAACGGCAACTTCGGCCCGGGCACCAAGTCGGGCCTGGCCGGCCACACGCTCTCCGAGGGGTCCAGCGGCACCTGGGCGCAGCTCTACAGCGGCGCGCTGATCCTCAACCAGCGTGCGGCGACCCCGTTCACCTCCGTCTTCAACAGCACGGTCGCCAGCGAGACCGCCGCCTTCCAGGCGTTCGTGGCGCTCCCGGTGACCGGCAAGGGCGACTTCTCCACCTGGGCGTCGCTGCTGGTGTCGTACGGCGACCAGAACCGCAGGGGGGAGGCCTGCGACGGCGTCACGAAGATCACCCCGGCGCGCGCGGCGACCCTCAAGGCGGAGGGCATCAAGTACATCGGCCGCTATCTGATCAACCCGACGGGCGGCGCGCCCCTGGAGAAGGAGATCCAGGCCGGCGAGCTCCAGACCATCGCCGACAACGGGCTCCGCTGCTTCCCGATCTGGCAGACCTACGGCCGGGACGCCGAGGGGTTCAACTACCCGGCCGGCAACGCGGACGGCCTCGCCGCCGTCGCCGCCGCGCAGCGCCACGGCTTCAAGACGGGCGCCCGTATCTTCTTCGCGGTCGACTTCGACGCCTACGACTACGAGGTGACCGACGACATCCTGCCCTACTTCAAGGGCGTCGAGGACGCGATGGCGCTGTCCGGCAACCCCTACCGGGTCGGCGTCTACGGGCCGCGCAACGTGTGCATCCGGGTGTCCGAGGCGGGGCACGCCACGGCGAGCTTCGTCTCCGACATGTCCAGCGGCTTCTCCGGCAACTACGGCTACCCGCTGCCGGCGAACTGGGCCTACGACCAGATCGTCACCCGGACCGTCGGCTCGGGCGACGGCGCCATCAACATCGACCACAACATCGCCTCGGGCCGTGACATCGGCGAGGGCTCCTTCAACCCCTCCCGCCTGGACAACGCGCCCGACGTCGCGTTCGACCTCTCGTCCTACTACCCGGCGATGCACACCGACATCAGCACCTACATGAAGTCGATCGGCTTCCCGGACTCGGACGCCAAGCGCATCTTCACGCACACCGAGTGCCTCGAGACGGTCATGGCCCACGACGCCCTGATCACGTCTCTGTCGAACACCTACAACATGCGCAAGGCGCTGATCCAGACCTCGGCCTACTGGGAGATGCGCCACTACGACGCGATCGACCTGACCGTGGACGCGGCGGTGACGTACTACCACACCGGGGTCGGGGGCGACGACATCTCCCCCGTCCGCGACTCCTCCACCGGCATCGCGCAGATCAGCGGCGACGTCGGCATCCGGGCCTGGAACTACTGCATCGGCAAGGGCTACGCCAGCGGCACCGTCCTCGACCCGGCCAAGGACGCCGACATCTGGACGATGTGGCACAAGGTCAACCAGGACAACGCCTACTCGGTCCGGACCGTGTCCCTCATCCACCTGTGGGACGCGGGCGGCAAGCCCGGCGGCAACAACGGCCCCGACGGCGAGACCGTGCTGCGCACCATGAGACTGGACTACACGCAGAAGGAGATCTTCGAGGTCCTGCGCCGCTATCAGGGCTGGGGAGACGAGGCCGAGGCGCACGCCACCAAGCGCATGGCGCTCTACCAGCTCTTCGAGAAGTACAACGGGCTGTCCCGGATGTACTAGGAGTAACAGTGGAAACCGATCCGTACGCGGGGCACAACCCCCTTGTCCTGCTTCTCGTCCTCCTCCTCTCCCTGGCGGCGGCCATCGCCCTGGCCGCCTACGGCTGCACGACGGCGGCCCGTCACGGTGCCGGACGCGGGGCTCCGCTGGTGCTGCTGCGCTCCTGCGGCGCGTTCGCGGCGGCCGGCGCGGCCTGCCTGTACGCCTGGGGCACCGTGCACCTGCTGACGCTGGACGAGACGAGGCGGGACGCCGCGTGCAAGGAGGCGGTGGGACCGGCGCATGTCATGGAGATCGACTCCTACCGGCCCACCTACATCCCGCTCGGTCTCGGTTGCCACGTCAGGAGCGGCACCACCCATTCGACGGGCGTGCCCGGCTATCTCAATCCCGCGGCGGGCGCCCTCGCCTTCACGGCCGTCGCGATGGGCGGCTTCAGCCTGCTGGAATCCGAACGCCGGGCCACCCGGGACTTCAAGAGAGAGACAAGGCGTCCATGACGACATCCCGCCGTACCTTCCTCGCCCGGACCGCAGTGATCGCGGGCGTCGCGGCAGCGGCCACGCTGCCCTTCTCCGAGTACCTCGCCTCTCCCGCCCACGCGGCGGACCGTTATGCCGAGCCGAAGCACGTCAGGGACGCGGCCCGGCGCGCCCTGGCCCGCCACAAGCGCACCCGCTCCGGGAAGCCGAGCCCCAACGGCTGGGAGATGGAACTGGCCGCCGACAAGGGCGGGTCGGTGTGGACGCGCCCGGTGCCCGGCACCCCCGTCGAGGGGGTCGCCGTGCGGATCGGCGATGTGGAGACCGTGCTGGTCCATGTCGTCCGCCGGTTCCACTACGAGGTGGACGAACTGCGCGGCGGCGACGTGGTCGGCTGGCGCAGCCCGGGCACGGTGCGCCGGGGGCTGGCCGAGGCCAACCAGGCCTCCGGCACCGCGGTGCAGATCAGACCGGGTCACTACCCGAGCGGCGTCAAGGGCGGCTTCTTCGCCCCGCAGCAGCTCGTCATCCGTGACATCCTCGCCGAGCTGGAGGGCGTCGTCCGCTGGGGCGGGGACGACAAGAAGCCCGACGAGTCGCTGTTCTACGTCGCCGTGAAGCCCGACAGCCCGCTGCTGGCCGAGGTGGCGGGCAAGCTGCGCGGCTGGCGGGAGGAGCCGGGCAAGGGGGCCGGCGGCCCGGTGGACGTGCAGTCCGGCAAGCGCCGCAGCGCGGCCAGGGAACTGGCCCGGGAGCAGAAGGCGGCCGCCTAGTCGCGCACCGGGGGCGATTCCGCCCGGAGCGAGGCCCATCTTCCTTGCCGATCGGCGGAGTTGGGCCTCGCAGCGCGTTGTCGCGAGGCAGGCGGCCCACTCACGGAATTGCGCTGGTGAGGGGCCCACACCTGGACAACCATTGAGGTTAGGCTAACCTACCTTCGAATTGTCCGGCGGGTTATCCGCCCCGTTCGAAGGCAGCGTACCCATGTCCAACGCCAGAGCCACCCACCTCACCCGACGCGGCGTTCTCGCCGCGGGCGGCGCGCTCGGCCTCGGGGCCGTGCTCGCGGCCTGCGGAGACGGTGACGAGAAAAGCGCCGGCTCGGACAAGGACGCGAACCCCGCGAAGTCCGGCCCGTGGAGCTTCGAGGACGACCGCGGCACCACCGTGAAGCTCGACAAGGTCCCCACGGCCATCGTGGCGTTCACCGGTGTCGCCGCCGCGCTGTACGACTACGGCATCGAGGTCAAGGGCGTCTTCGGCCCGACGAAGACCCCGGACGGCAAGGCCGACGTCCAGGCCGGCGACATGGACGTCAGCAAGCTGACGATCTTCGGCAACAAGTTCGACAGCTTCAACGTCGAGCAGTACGCGGCCTTCGGGCCCGAGGTGCTCATCAGCACGACGTTCGACGACGCCGGGACGCTCTGGTACGTCCCGGAGGCATCCAAGGACAAGATCGCCAAGCTGGCCCCGAGCGTGGCCGTCTCCGTCTACGACCGGCAGCTGCCGGAGCCGCTGCAGCGGATGGCCGAGCTGGCCGAATCGCTGGGCGCCGACATGAAGTCCGCGAAGGTCGTCGAGGCGAAGAAGAAGTTCGAGGCCGCCGCCGAGCGACTGCGCAAGGCCGCCAAGGCGCGCCCGGAGATCCGGGTCATGGCGGGCTCCGCGGCGCAGGACGTCTTCTACGTCTCGGGCTCGAACTTCTCCATCGACCTGGAGTACTTCAAGGCCCTCGGGGTGAACCTGGTGGAGCCCTCGGAGGAGGCCAAGAAGCCCACCGGCGGCTGGTTCGAGACCCTGAGCTGGGAGAACGTCGACAAGTACCCGGCCGACGTCATCATCATGGACGACCGCGCCTCGACCATCCAGCCCGCCGACATCACCGAGGCGACCTGGAAGAAGCTCCCCGCGGTCAAGGCCGGCCAGGTCATCGCCCGCTCGCCCGAGCCGATCCTCTCCTACGACAAGTGCACGCCCCTGCTCGACAACCTCGCGGAGGCCATCGAGAAGGCCAAGAAGGTCGGCTGACCCCTCCCGCCC
>Ga0247820_10000923_pt1 | contig 16426 bp, 9 predicted proteins | sample 13C_Glucose_Day1_2_FD_192480 | JGI IMG/M metagenome (GOLD analysis project Ga0247820, IMG submission 192480) | Soil microbial communities from agricultural site in Penn Yan, New York, United States - 13C_Glucose_Day14 | ecosystem: Environmental > Terrestrial > Soil > Agricultural land | place...
TCCTGACGGCCGGCCCGACCGCGCGGATCAACTAGGCCGGCGCGGACGAACCCGTCGACTTCCTGCCCACGCGTCACATATCAGGTCACTTGATCCGCGCCTGCGCAGTTGATCCGCGCGGGCAGGAGGGCGGGGTGAAGTGGCGCACCAATTGCCAACGTCGTCATGGGCAACGACGTCTTATGGTCATGAACACACACGAAAGGAACTCAGAAACCAGCAGCACGCTGACGGAACTGTCGGCGGTCAGCACCGGAACGATGATCCGGCTGGCCGATCAGACGGTCACCCTCGAGCGGGTCGAACAGCTCGAAGCGGAGCACAGCCCGCTTTCCCCGGTGAACGGCATGAGCCTGACCCGCATCCGGTTCCGTCGCAACGGCCGCACCAAGCGACGCATCTACCCGTCGAAGATGCTGGTCGAGCGCGTCCGCCGCAGCCGCAACCGGCCCTGACGCCGCCATATGCAAGAACGCCCCGAGCCGAAAGGCTCGGGGCGTTCCGCGTCGATCCGCAAATCAGTTGAAGGCGTCCTTGGCCGCGTCCTTGACCTTCTCGCCGGCCAGCGTCAAGCAGGCCGCGGCCTGATCGCCCTTGCCCTCGGCTTCCAGGTCCCGGTTTCCGGTCACCTTGCCGGCGGCCTCCTTGACCTTGCCACCCAGGTCCTGCCCCGTGTTGGCGGCCTTGTCGCCCAATCCCATCATCGGCTCCTCTCGTCATGGGCCGGCCTTCTTGGGTGGCCTGCCCGGCAGGAAGATGCCCCGTCCGGTGCGGGTTCACACCGGACGGGGCATGGGAAGAACCTGACAATCGGCTGTCAGACGGGTACGGACGTCAACTGGCCGCGCATCTCGGCCGCGTACTGGTCGGCGTTCGCGCCGGCGATCAGGTGATACAGGCCGTCGCCGACCTCCACCATGCCGGCGATCCCACTGTTCTGCAGCGCCGCCTCATCGACCTTGCCGGCGTCCTTCACCTTGACCCGGAGCCGGGTCTCGGCGGCCGACTCGACCTTGCTGATGTTGGCCTTGCCGCCGAGGCCGTCGATGAAGTCGCGGGCCTTCTCCGCCGCAAGGGGATCCCGCAGCTTGGGCTTGGTGCCGGGCTCCTCGTAGACCACTTCCTCGACCTGGTCGGCGCCGAGTTCGGCCTCGTCACCGGCGGTCTTGAGATACTCCTCGATGTCGGTCTTCAGGTTCTCCGACCGGGTGCCGAAGATGGCCTGCATGTTGTTGCCGACGATCAGCACGCCGGCCGCGCCGAGGGCCTTGAGCTTGCTCTGGCTGGCCTTGTTGATGTCCACCACGCCGACCCGCAGTCGGGTGATGCAGGCGTCCAGGTCGGTGATGTTGCTGCGCCCGCCGAACGCCAGCACCAGCTGCTGGGAGAACTGATTCGCCCCGGCGGCCGCAGCCTCGCCGACATCGGGCTCGTCGTCCTCCCGGCCCGGTGTCTTCATCTTGAACATCTTGATCAGCCCGTAGAAGACCGCGAAATACAGGACGAACCAGATAGGGCCGACGATCAGCACCAGCCAGGGTTTGATGCCGTTCGCGTAGAACAGCACGTAGTCGATGCCGCCCTGCGAGAAGGTGTAGCCCAGCCGTCCACCGAGCAGGTACATCACGGTGAAGCCGGTCGCGTACATGATGGCGTGCGCCACGTACAGCAACGGGGCCACGAACAGGAACGCGAACTCCAGCGGTTCGGTGATGCCGGTCAGGAACGTGGTCAGCGCGGCCGCCATCATGATCGAGCCGATTTTGACCTTGTTCTGCGGCTTGGCGCAGACGTAGATCGCCAGCGCCGCACCGCAAAGGCCGAACATCTTGCCCAAGAAGCCGCCGCCGAAGATGCCGGATTCCGGGTGCCCGCGGAAGAAGCAGGTCAGGATTCCGCTGCAGTCGGCCCAGCCGCCGATGTTCACCTCGAAGAAGAACGGGGCGTTCCAGATGTGGTGCAGACCGAAGGGCAGCAGCGCCCGCTCGACCAGGGCATAGACAAACACCGCAAGCGGAGCGTTCGCGTTGATGACCTCGCTGGCGGTGTTCTCGATGAAGTTCCCGATGGGCGGCCAGACGAAGGCCAGCACGACACCCACGGCGATAGCCGCGAACGAAGTGACGATGGGGACGAATCGCTTGCCGGCGAAGAAGCCCAGATAGGGCGGTAGCGATATTCGGTAGAAGCGGTTGAACAAGGCCCCGGCGATGATCCCGATGATGATGCCGCCGAAGACGCCGGTATTCAGCGTTTCCAGGCCGAGGATCGTGTCGGTCTTGACGCCACGAGCGGTGGCGACGACGCCGATCGTCGCGGTCATGACCAGGAAGCCGACCGTGGCGGCCAAGGCGGCCACGCCGTCGTTCTTGGCCATGCCGAGCGCGACGCCGATCGCGAAGATGAGGGGCATCGCCGCGAAGATTGGGTCGCCGGCCCCCTCGAGGATCTTGAGGAAGACGTACAGCGGCTCTGAAATGATCCCGGCCGCAATGGGATCACCCAGGACGACGGCCGGTGGATTGGCCAGGCACGCGAGGTGGTCGCCGGCGAACGCGACGCCGTCGACGGTGCAGTAGCCGGCGTCGATGGCCTGCTGGTTGTAGTTGCCCAGGAAGGCGCCGCCGACGCCGAGCAGGATACCGGCGACCGGCAGCACAGAAACCGGCAGCATGAGCGACTTGCCGAGCTTCTGCAGGAAGCCGAAGAAGTCCTGCCAGATCGTCTTGAGGGTCCTGGGCGCAGGCGCTGTCGCCGGTGCCTTCTCCAAGGTGGTGGTCATGCGGGTCCTTCCGCTTGGTCGGGGTGCGGTCGGGGAAAATAGCTCTGGTCAGCTCCGCTCTGTCAGCCGGCGGGCGGCGCTCAGTCGTCGTCGAGGGGCACCAACGCACGGACGGCCGCGGCGGACTCCGCGCCGAGGGCCTGCGCGGCCAGTTCCTGGCAGCGCTCCAGGGACAGCGAACGGATGAGCGCCTTCACGGACGGGATGGCCGGCACGCTGACCGACAACTCGTCGACGCCGATGCCGACCAGCAGCGGAACGGCCTGGATGTCGGAGGCGGCGCCACCGCACACGCCGACCCACCGACCGGCGGCGTGCGCGCCGCGCACGCATTCGGCGATCAGCCCGAGCACCGCCGGGTTGAGTGCGTCGACCTGCGGAGCGAGTTTCGGGTGCCCCCGGTCCATGGCCAGGGTGTACTGGGTCAGGTCGTTGGTGCCGACCGAGAAGAAGTCGACCTCCGCGGCGAACTGGTGCGCCATGACCGCGGTCGACGGCACCTCGCACATGATCCCGACCGGCACGGCGGGAACGCCCATCGCGTTCCGTTCCTCCTCGAAGATGGCCTTGGCCAGCCGGAAGTCCTCGATGGTGGAGATCATCGGGAACATCACGTTGATCTTGGCGCCGGCATCGGCGGCGCGCAGGATCGCCCGCACCTGGGTGCGCAGGATCTCCGGCCGGTCGAGCCCGACGCGGATGCCGCGCTGGCCCAGGAACGGGTTCTCCTCGGGGGCGATCGGCAGGTAGGGCAGGGGCTTGTCACCGCCCACGTCCAGGGTCCGGATCACCAGCGGCTGGCCGGGTTTGAGGGCCTTGGCGATGTCCGTGTAGATCTGGGCCTGCTCGTCCTCGGTCGGTGCGGTCCGCCGGTCCATGAAGACGAACTCGGAACGCAGCAGGCCGACGCCCTCGGCCCCCTTGGTCATCGCCGCCTGCGCGTCGTCCAGTCCGCCGATGTTGGCGACGACCTCGATGTGGTGCCCGTCGGAGGTGGTGGCCGGTTCGTCGGCATGTTCGAGCTCGATGGCCCGCAGCTTGGCCTGGCGTTCCTGGCGTTGGCGGATCCGCTCGACCTCATCCTCGGTGACGTTCTGCCGCAGGGTGCCCTTGGCGCCGTCCAGGATGACCCGGGTGCCCTCGGGGATGTCCAGCGCGCGCGGTTCGATGCCGGCGACGGCGGGGATGTCCAGCGCGCGGGCCAGGATCGCCACGTGGGAGGACGCCCCGCCGGCGGTGGTGCAGAAGCCGGCGACCGCGGACGGGTCCAGCGACGCCGTGTCCGACGGGGTCAGGTCCTCCGCGATCAGGATGGAACCGGCCGGGATGAGCGCCTTCTCGCGCCGCTGCCCGGTGATCTCCTCCAGGACGCGGGACCCGACGTCACGGACGTCGATGGCCCGGCCGGCCAGCAGTTCGTTCTTCAACCCTGCCAGCTTGTCGGCGTAGTTGGTGTAGGCCGACCGCCAGGCGTAACCGGCGGTCTTGCCCTTGTCGATGCCGCTGTTGGCCAGGTCGAGCAGTTCGGGGTCACGCAGGATCTCCCGGTGGGCGGCGAAGATCGCGGCCTTTTCCGCGTCGGACTGGCTGGCCAGCCGGTCCTCCAGTGCGGTCAACTGCACCAGGGAACGGTCGATCGCGTCGTTGAGCTTGCGGCGCTCGCGATGCCGGTCGTTCGAGTTCTCCTCGACCTCGATGTCCTGGTGCCGGATCTGCAGCACGGTACCCACGCCGAGGCCCGGGGAGGCCGAGACCCCGAGCAGCACGTTCGGGTCGTCGGAGCGCCGGCGGGGCGCCGGGGCGACCGCGGCCACCGGGGCGGCCGGCGGGTGTTCCTCGCCTCCTTCCTCGATCGGGACGGCGCCCTCCTCGCCCAGACCGACCCGGAGCTGCTCGGCGAGATCCTTGACCGCTGCATCCGCGTCGGCACCGTAGGCGCTGAGCCGCACCTTGTCCCGGAACCGCACCTCCATGCCCATGATCGCCATCACGCTCTTGGCGTTGGCCTGGTCCTCGCCGCGATGCAGCGTGACGTCGCTTTCGTACTGGGCGGCCAGATTGGACAGCACGGACGCGGGTCGGGCGTGCAGGCCGACCGGATTGGGGACGATGATCGCGTCCGAAGTCACCTTCTTGCCAGCCGGTTTCGCCGTTGCACCGTCCGCGCCGACCTTGGGTGCGGCAAGGATCGCGGTCGCACAGACGTCCTTGCCGGCGGTGACGAAGCCGGTGCCCGGCTCGAGCCCGGACAGCATGTCGGCGGTGTTGGCGATGACCATCTGGGTGAGCAGGCTCTTGGCCTGGGTGGCCACCAGATCCATGTCGAACACGATCAGCGGATCGCCCGCCGACACCTGGTCGCCGACCTTGACCTGGACGGTGAACCCCTCGCCACGCATCCGGACGGTGTCCAGGCCGATGTGGGTGAGCACCTCCAGGCCCTCGGGCGAGCGGATGGTCAGCGCATGCAGCGATGGGTGCAGGTGCACCACCTCGCCGTCACACGGTGCGACCAGAGTGTTCTCCAGCGGATCGATGGACACCCCGTCGCCGACCATCTTGCCGGCGAACACCGGGTCGGGGACCTGTTCGATGGGTACCAGTACCCCGGTGACCGGGGCCAGCAAAGCGACGCGACTGGCTGCCGGAGACTCGTTTCTTGTCTCGGTCGGTGCGGACACGAATGTCCCCCTTCGGGCAAATTCGCCACGTTTGGGCGTAGGTGATCATGACCCTAGACCCGTGAGGGGACGAGCGCGCGCGGTAACCGAGGCTAACCGGTTTAGCCCGACACGCCAACCCCCACCTGAGGTTTCACCCCAGGTGGGGCGGGTCGAATGCAACGAATTCGTGACCTTCAGCCCTTGACGATGCGCCCTTCGACGACCGGTGCAACCGGTGAATGGGCCGCGATGTACTCGTTCGTGACGTCGAGCAGCGCGTCGCCGGGTTGCTGGACGTTCGTACCGTTGCCGAACACCGTGTAGCCGTCGCCGCCGGTCAGCATGAAGTCGTTGGTCACGAAGCGGACGGTGTCGGTGGCACTGATCGGGGTCAGCGACCCGCCCGGCCCGCTGGGTGCCTTCCACATCCCGTCGACCACCGGATTCAGACCGTCGCAGTGGAACGTCAGTTTGAGACCGGATACCTGCGGGAACCGGCCCGTCGCCACCGCCGGATTGCAGACGGGGCTGAAGCCGTTGAGCATCGCCTCCTCGAGTTGCGCACCGGTCAGCGTGAGCAGCACCGTCCGGTTGCCGAACGGCAGCACCGCGAACACCTCGCCCCAGGTGATCTCTTTCGGCTGCTCGCCGGCCGACGGCGGCTCGGCGAGGATGTCCTGACGCAGGCCGCCGGAGTTGGTGATCGCCGCGTCAACGCCCGGGTACTTCATCCGCATCGCGTCGGCGACCATGTTGCCCATCGCTGATTCGCTCAGCCGGGTTGGATCGCGCTTGATGTCGGCCGACTGAGTGCCGACGACCTGGTTCCGCAGCGGCGCGGTGTCGGTGTTCGCCTGGTCGACGATCGCCTTGACATCGGGCCGCTGAGCGACGCCCAGGGTCTTCGCGACCCGGGTTGTGCCACCCGCCCATGCGACGTCGCCGCGCTCCACCATCAACTGCAGCACCGAGTAGCTCGCGCCGGCGTTGATGCCCTCGGTGACCAGGATGTCGCCAACCATGAGGTTCGAGACCCGATGGGTGTGGCCGGCGACGATGGCGTCGACGGTGGTCGGCGCGAGTTCCTTCGCGATGTCCATGATCGGGCCCTGCCATTTCGGCCCCGCCGCGTTGCCGATCGGGTTCGCGCCGAGTGCGGTGCCTTCGTGGATCACCACGATCTGGACCTTGACGCCCATCCGCTCCAGGCGCTTCGACTCGGCGGCGATGCGTGGGCCTTCGTCCAGGAATTTCAGGCCCTTGGTCGCACCGGCCGATACCAGTTCGGGGGTGTTCTCCAGGCCGGCGCCGATGACGCCGACCTTGACTCCGTCCACGGTGAACACCGTCGACGGAGTCACCCAGGCCGGGGCCTTGCCGGTCGCTTCGTCCACGATGTTGGTCGCCAGGAACGGGAACTTCGCCCGCGCCTGGTGAGCGAGCAGCCGTGCGACCCCGTAGTCGAACTCATGGTTGCCATAGGAGGTTGCGTCGAGCCCCCAGGCGTTCTCGACGTCGATCGCCGGCTCGTCCGCCAGCAGCGCCGAGTTCGGCGGGGAGGCGCCGACATTGTCACCGCCGGCCAGAATCAGGTTCTCGCCGGGCAGGGCGGCGGCCTCCTCACCGAACATCGTGGCGAGGAACGACGCCCCGCCGACCGGGGTGTTCAAGCCGTCTAGCAGCATCGAGGTCGACTCGAGCTGACCGTGGAAGTCGTTCAGCCCGATCAACGAGATCGGCTTGACCGCTCGGCCGTTGCGCAGGAGCTCCAGCAGGACCCGACCTTGCGCCTGTTGGGGCATCGGCACGCCGAGCAGGTAGGCCACGGTCGGGGCCAGGTCGATCGACCGGACCTTGAAGCTGCCCCGGTTGATCGCGGAACCGCCGGCCAGGAAGGTGGCCCGCATGTTGATGTTGTTCGCGATGTCCTGCACGTCCGGCACGTACCCGTGCTGGCCGAAGAACGCCGAGAGCGCGACCGGCGTACCCGGGGTGGCCGCGTCGAACTGGTACGGCGGGAAGGAGAACACCACGAGATCGCCGGTGCGAGTCGGGTGGGCCATGTCGGCCGTGCTGTCCGGATTGGTCGAGTCGTTCGGGATGTAGCGCGACTCCGCCTTGGTGAACGCCCGGTCTATCACCTTCCAGCCCTCGGGCTGGCCGTCACCGGTCCAGTCCTTCTGGTCGGTCAGCGCCAGGTACGCGGCCTTGATCGAGGCGACGGTGGCTGCTTCGTGCTCCCTGGCGACCTGCTGGAAGCCGCCACCGGCCGGGTCGCGTCCGGCCAGGTTCAGGTAGATCTGGACGGTCCCGCCGGCCCAGCACGCCTTCGCCTTGCCGATCGTCTCGCCGGTCGCGGGCCGACAGTTGGAGGTCTGCGGTTTGGACAGCAGCCCGAGGTCGACAAGAACCTTGCTGGCGTCGATGGCCAGGAACTGCGGGGCGAAGCCGTGATCGGAGCCCACGAACGTGGTGAGATCCCGCTTGCCCAGCAGGTCTTGGGCCAGCCCCATGGTCGAATCGGCTCCCTGGTACGCGCGCTTGATGAAGCCCTCACGCTGCGCGACCCGACCGTCCGGGGTCCCGTTCACCTGGACGTCGTCGTAGGCGGGGTTCGGCGCACCGCCCGGCAGGGTCTTGCTCACCAACCCGAGAAACTGGTGCTGGAATTCGTCGGTGACCGGGTAGCCGACCAGGGCGAGATCCGGCTGGTACGTCTTGACCAGGTACCTGAGCAGCGGGTGGTAGAGCTTCTCCCAGTACAGACCCTGCTCGACATAGGTCTCCTCGCTGACGATGCCGGCCTCGAGGATTGCGAAGTCGGCCGCGGTCGAGACCGGGAACTTCTGAGCCACGTACTCCTCGAAGGAGCCGCTGAACCCGGCCTCACCGGGCCAGGTCGGCCAGGAGGCGATTGCCCGGGTCACCGAGGTGTGGAACAACCGAACCTGGGACAGGTCCTTGGCCAGCGTCTCGACCTTCAGCAGGAACCCGGCCGTCTGACCGTCCTGAGCGCCGCCGATGATCTTGACCTTGACCTCGCCCCATTGGCCCCGACGCAGGTCCGCCACCTTCTGCTTGCCGTCCTTGGCGGGGGAGAACAGCACGCGGTCGTAGTTGGTGCGGCGGTCGTCGCTGCTGTCGTAGAGGTACGCGTTCAGGCCGTACTTGTCGGTGCCGAAGTCGAGTACTCGCAGCCGCATCTCCTGCGCCGGGCTGAAGCTGGGCGGCACGTCGGTCCACCCGGTAGCGGGCGCCGGGGCGGCGGCCGGGAAGGCCGGCTGTCCGGCGAACCCGGCCGGGTGGTCGAACTGCAGCCCGAACGACGCGGTGAAGGTCGGGTCGTCGGTGGGCGCGATGTAGTTGGTTGCCACGCCGCGCCCGGACAGGGTCGTCCGGTAGTCCAGGGTCGGTCCGTTGATCGTTCCGTTGCGGCCGCCGGCCCATTCCAGCTGGATGACCTTCTTGCCGCCCCGCTCGGCGGACTGGGCGATGGTCTCGGCCTGGAGGACGTTGGGGTCGAAGGCGGCGGTGCGGTTGGTGAAGGCGTCGCCATTCTTGTGGAACGTGTTGTTGGTCGAGCCGGCGACCCCCGGCCACGCACCGGTCGCCATCGTGTACCAGCCGGCGCCGGTGTTGGGAGGCGCCTGGGTGAGCATTCCGTCGTCTCTGGCCTTGGCGCCGCTTCGTAGTAGCTCCGCGAAACCCGTGAAGCTGTAGCGACTCTCCTTGACGTACTGCTCGATCTTGTCCTGCCGCATGCCGTCGGCGGCGAACATCAGCACCTTTTCGGCAGAATTGCCGTGCCCGCCGCCGCCGTGCCCGCGGTCACCCGTCGCCCCGGCGGCGGGGGCTACGACAATGCTCGCGACCAGCGCCAGGCAGGTGACGATCGCCAGCACGGCGATCTTGGATGGACGACGACCGGTCAACCGCACGATGGCCTCCTGAGCACACAGGGGTTTCACACGTCGCCCCGGTGAAATTCACAGGGACCTGAACGGTGTACCCCATCCGGTGCTGCCTTGGATAGACCAAGACGTGAACGAGGGTGAACTCAGCGTCGCCAGTTCAGGCCCGGGCGGGTGGCTCAGATTCCGTCGGCCGCCAGCCGGTCCGCGACGGTGCTCTTGAGCCGGGCGGTGTCGGCGTCGGACCAGCCGGTGGGTGCCCAGAGCACGGCCAGCGCGTCCGCGTACTCCGGTCGGTACTGGTGCCCGTGGCCCTGCGGGATGTCGGGTCCCGCGGCCACGAACAGGTCACCGGTCAGCTGCCAGAACGTCACCACCGGGAACCAGTTGACGTTGCCGACCACGTCCAGGCCGCGCGGCTCGGAGAGCCAGTCGGGTTTGGCCCACAGGAGCGACGGCGACCACCACACCACCCCGTCCGAGGCATGCTGTACGAAGACCACGCGCGGTGCGTTCCATGTATCGCCCAGCTGCCACAGGTCGACACCATTCGGGACCTGAACTCCCCAACGGGCGGTCTCGCCCCCGTCGATCACCGGGGCGATCTCCGGTGAGCCGGGGTCGCGGGTGTCGGTCAGTTCGCGCCAGACCGGCGTGAAATTCGGGGTGCCGACGAACAGTGCGCCGTCCGATCGGGCGGCGATGTCCTGGAGCCCGCTGAAGGCGCCCTGGGCCCCGTAGGAACCGAGCGAGATGCCGTGCACCACCAGGCGTGGCCGGGCGTTCACCGGCAGCTCGGACCAGCGGTCGTGCACCGCCTCGAACAGTGCCTGGCCGGCGGCCGGTGGGGTGTCCCGGTCGCCGACGAAGCTGATCCACGAGGGCAGGTAGGAGTACTGCATCGTGACGATCGCGGTGTCGCCACCGTGCATGTATTCGAGCGAGTCCGCCATGCCCGGGTCGATCCAGCCGGTGCCGGTAGTGGTGGCGACCACCAGGATCGACCGGTCCCAGGCGTTCGTCCGGTCCAGTTCGGTCACCGCCCGGTCGGCGGTCGCGGCCAGGTCGCCGTTCGGGTCCAGCCCGGCATACACCCGGATGGGCTCCTCGACGTCGGCCGGGTCGACCGCCGTGCCCTGCGTCGCGAACGCCCGGATCTGCTCCACCGACGGTCCGCCGGCGACGAACGTCCGGCCCGCCGCACCGAGCGATGCCCAGGACTCGGCCGACGCCGGTGAGCCCGACCGCTCCGGCTCGGTCGGCTGGACCACGGCCGGATCGATCTGCGCGTTGACCGCGGAGTAGCTGTCGTTGAGCACGGTCAGCACGCCGGTCCACAGGACGTTGGTGACCAGCAGCACCGCGACCACCGCGACCACCGCGACGCTGGCCAGCCGGGCCACCGGCTTGGGGACCACCCGGTCGATCCAACCGGTGAGCCGGCGGGTGAGCCACCGCAGCCCGCGGAACAACTGCAGCAGGAGCAGCGCGACGACCGCGGCGGTCAGCACGATCGCGATGCCGTGCACCGCGCCGGCCGGCGGCATGCCGAACAGCTCGCGGACCTGACCCTGCCAGTACACGCCCAGGACGACGGCTGTCGGCACCACGATCACGGTTGCGCCGGCCAGTGACCACCACCCGATCCGGCGAGTCCGGTCCGGCCACCGGATTCGCACCCCGGCCTTGACGAACGTCCAGTGCACCAACACGCCGATGCCGTAACCGACCACGGCGCTGATACCGGTGATCACGCCCTGGAACACCCACGACCGCGGGATCAGCGACGGGGTCAGCGAGATCCAGTAGAACAGCAGCGCGACGACCAGGCCGGTGGAGCAGAAACGATCGAGATAGCGGCGGACCCAGGACGGACGGTCCGGCCGGGCCGGTGGCGTGGCCGGGGGCTCGGCGACGTCGACGCCGGAGTCGGTCGGGTCTGTGGAGTCGGCCGCCATCGGCCGATCGTACGAAGCGCGGGGTCGACTTGATCGGAACCGATCGGAGCGTCCCGCCGGCGAACCGGCCGATGCCCGCGACCCGCCGTCGGTCGGTCCGAACCGAAGGTCCCGGGGGGAGCAAAAAGGCGCGACCCCGGGAGGGTCGCGCCTTTCGTGTGGTGGAGGACCCAGGAATTGAACCTGGCGAGGCGCCCCAAGTGCGCATCCCCCGAGGTGGTGCTCGATGAAGGTACATCACGGGCCGCCCGTCAACAACTTGACGTCGCTGCGTTGCCCCTATGGGCACATCTTCGGTCGTTCTTCGCGCATCGCCCCAGGTGCGAGGCGTATTCGTGACCAATAGGTGTGGCTGCGTGATCATCCCGGCTGGCAGAATGGCGACATGTCGCACGGACGGCCTACAGCCATGCGGGCCCCTGATTCCACCCGCCGTCGCCGGGTCCGGGGGCGCGGGCGCGCAATCCCGCTCGCCTCGCTCGCGGTGGCGACCGTGTTGCTGACGTCCTGCGCGAGCGTCGGGGGAACGGCGGCCGCGCCGTCCTCGGCGATCGCCTCGGCGGTGTCGTCCACACCGAGGACCGCGTCGTCCAGCCCGGCACCGATCTCGGCATCGCCGAGCCCATCCGCGTCCCCCAGCTCCCGGACCACCGCGTCGAGTTCGACAACCTCGGTCAGCGGCTCCCGGGGTGCGATCCCCGGTGTGCCGCATTCGACGCCGCTGGCGGTGACCGATCTGATCGTGACCCGGGCCGTCGACGAGAAGCCGGACATGTACATCGTCGACACCACCACCGGGGCGGTCGGCGACAAGATCACCGACGGGTCGCCCGGCTCCCAGTACCCCACGATGTCCCCGGACCGCGGCTCCATCGTCTACCTGCAGGGCGGGGACAAGAACGCGCTGCACATGATGGCCGCCGACGGCTCCGGTGACCGGCCGCTGCTGGCCGCGGATGCCGACTTCTGCCAGGGACCGCAGCGTCCGGCCTGGAACCCGGCCGATCCGACCGAGATCGCCGTGGCCTGCCGCGGGGGCGATGGCAACAAGCTCGTGCTGATCGGTGTGGACGGGACGCTACGCAGCACGATCAACACCGGGCTCAAGTCGTTCGACGATCCGACCTACTCGCCCGACGGAAAGACGCTGGCGTTCTGGGGCACTCAGGACGAGGGTGCGAACGGCGGCGCGCTGTACGTGCAACCGGCCAACGGCAGCGGCGCGCCCAAGCAGATCACCACCCCCGGCGCCAAGGCCAACGACACCGATCCGATCTGGAGCGTGGACGGCACCTCGATCATCTTCCGGCGGGCCACCGAGGACGGCGGCGGCGGACAGTCCGCGCAGATCCTGGAGATCAAGGCGGACGGGTCCGGGCTGACGCCGGTCACCGACGGCACCGCGTTCGACCAGGACCCGACGGCGTCGCCGGACGGCAAGCAGATCGCCTTCCTGTCCAACCGCGTCAACGCGGCCGGCAACAACGATCTGCAGGTGTGGGTGATCAACCTGGACGGCACGGGGCTGCGCCAGGTGGGAATCGGCAAGCCCGGGCAGGCCTTCGGGGCGCCCGAGTGGGGTCGTCGCTGACGCACCGGCGCCGGTCACATCTGGGAGCCGGTCCCCGCCGTGACCGTTGCGGCTGATCCGGTGGTGGTGCCCCCGGCAGGACGACGCCGACGTGATGCCTCAGCCCTCGACGAGGCGGCCGATGGCGGTCGCCAGCACCCGAGCGCGGGAGCCCGGGGTGCGAGCCTTGGCCAGGTTCATGATGATCAGATAACGCTCGGTCCGGCTCATCGCGTCGAACGCAACCTGCGCGGCCGGGTTCGCGGCGAGTGCGGCGACCAGGTCGGGCGGCGGTTCCGCGGTGCTCTGCCGTTCGTAGGCCGCCGCCCACCGGCCGTCCACCCGGGCCGCCTCGACCTGTGCCATGCCCGGCGGCCGCATCCGGCCGGCGACGATGAGCGCATCCACCTTGGCGACGTTCACCTGGGACCAGGCGCTCCGTGGGCGGCGCGGGCAATACCGCTGCAGGAACGACACCTCGTCGAGGCCGCGGCGCTGCCCGTCGATCCATCCCCAGCACAGCGCTCCGTCCAGGGCGTCGCCGATGCCGATCAACGGCAGGTCCGCGCCCTTCTTTCCGATCCGTAACCACGCCTCGGTGGCGCGGGCATGATTCGCCGCCAGCCATGACTCCCAGGCGGCGACGTCGGGCAGAGTGAGAATCGAGGACGGGTCGGGCACGGCCATCCGGGCATGAGATCACAGTGTTTCGCGAGAGGGGACCGCAATGCGGCGGGTCATCTTCGATCAGGACCATGACGATTACCGGCAGGCGATCCGCGAGTGCCTGGAGCGGATCGTCGTCCCGCACCATGCCGAGTGGGCGCGGGCCGGGATTGTGCCCCGAAGCCTGTTCACCGACCTCGGTGAGATGGGCGTCTTCGGGTTCGGGGTGCCGGCAGAGTTCGGCGGAGCCGGCGTCACCGACTTCCGGTTCAACATGATCCTGCAGGAGGAGTCGTGCCGGCTCGGCATCGCCGACGCCGTGGCCGGTGCCGCTCTGCAGGCCGACATCTGCCTGCCGTACTTCCTCAGCGGCTCGGCCGAGCAACGGGCCCGATGGTTGCCCGGCATCGTCAGCGGGGAGTCGATCACCGCGGTCGCGATGACCGAACCGGGCGCCGGGTCCGACCTGTCCGGCATCGCTACCAAGGCCGTCCGGGACGGCGATCATTATGTGGTCGACGGGGCGAAGACCTTCATCAGCAACGGGATCAACGCCGACCGGGTGATCGTCGTGGTGCGCACCGGTGAGGATCCCCATCGCGGGCTGAGCCTGCTGGTCGTCGAGCGGGATACCCCCGGCTTCGAGCGGGGCCGGAACCTGGACAAGGTGGGTCTGCACGCCCAGGACACCGCCGAACTGTTCTTCTCGGCCGCTCGGGTGCCGGCGGCGAACCGGCTCGGCCCGGAGGGATCGGGGTTCGTCCAGCTGACCTCGAATTTGGCCCAGGAGCGGCTGTCGGTGGCCGCGGGCGCGGTCGCCGGGGCGGCGATCGCAGTGGACTGGACGGTCGAGCACGTGCGGAGCCGGACCGCCTTCGGGGGTCCGATCGGCGCGTTGCAGCACATCCGGTTCCGGATGGCCGAGATGGCCACCGAGATCGACGTCGCCCGGCAGTATGTGGACCGCTGCGTCGTCGAACACAATGCCGGACGCCTGGATGCGGTCGACGCGGCCAAGGCCAAGTGGTGGACCACCGAGCTGCAGTGGCGCGTCCTCGACAGTTGCGTGCAGCTGCACGGTGGGCTCGGCTACATGACCGAGCACCGGATCACCCGGGCCTGGGCCGATGCCCGGGTGCAGCGGATCTACGCCGGCACCACCGAGATCATGAAGGACCTGATCGGCCGGTCGATGCGGCTGGGTTGATGTCCTGCCACTGAACCCGCGTTGCGCGACCGGGTGCCGATGTGCCCAATGCCGGTTCACCCGAACGGTCGGCCGCCCGCTACCCGTCGAAGGTGTTCAGGAACCGGTCGTGGAACGCGTCCATCCGCCATACCGGCGCGTCCGGCGACGGGTGCAATCCGGGCTGCCAGCCCCAGCCCGCGGTCGCCGCGGCCACCGACGGGTCGCGGCTGATGATCGTCACCGGGACGTCGTGTCCGGCCTCGTCACCGCTGACGATCGACGCCGGCTGATGATCGCCGAGCGCGACCACCACCAGGTTGTCGTCGCCGTAGGTCAGCACGAAGGAGATCAATGTCGACAGGCTGTATTCGATGGTCTTCCCGTAGGCGGCGCGCACCGAAGCCGGATCGGCCCACACGTCGTCGACGGTCGGCGACCGCTCGGGCTGGCCGCTGAAGACGGCACCGTCCCCCACGGCCCGCCAGTCGACCATGGACGGAAGGGGCACCCAGGGCGTGTGACTGGTCTGCAGGTCGATCTCGGCGAACACCGGTGGCCGGTTCGCCGGCGCCAGCTCGGTCCGCTGCAGGAACGCGAGCGTGTACTGGTCCGGGATCGTCGCGAAGCCGAAATCCGGCCCGGCGTAACCGACATCGCGCGAGTCGTACACCTGGTCCGCACCGTAGAACGTCGTCGCCTCCGGCCAGTCGTGCCGATTCGCCGGCACGTCCAGCACGGTTCGCCAGCCCGCCGCACCGAACGTCCGGAGCAGCGTCGGCCGGTTGCTTTCCATCAACTGGTCGTAGCGCTGTTGACTGTCCACCCACAGCCCCGACTCCAGGGTGGAGTGCGCCAGCCAACTGATCCCGCCGAACGTCGGCGAGGTGAGGAAGGCGGTCCGAGCGGTGAACCCGGCCGCCGCCAGTCGGGCGCCACCCTCGTCGAGGACGGCGGTGACCCCCGGTGCGATCTGCGGGTCCGTCACGGCCACCCGGCCGTAACTCTCCACGAAGACGATCAGCACATCCTGGCCGGCCAGCGCCGCCAGCGGCGTTCGGTCGGTCTGGGCCATCGGGACGGGCGCCGCCAGCTCCCCGGCGAAGACCGCGCGATCGGCCAGGTTCGCCCGGACCATGGTCGCCTCCCGGTAGGCCAGGCCGGCGGCGTCGGCGGCGGCCAGCGGCGTTCCGGGGGTGACCTGCAGACCAACGACCGCAGCGACCAGCCAGATCGCGGCGAACGCACCTACGAACCGGTAGGTCACCGCCCGATCCCGGCCCGCCAGCCGGGTCAGCCGGCGGACGGCCAGCGGCACGGCGATCAACAACCCGACCGCGCCCGCGGCCAGGGCGATGCCGATGGCGGCGGCGGCCCCCCGGCCCAGCGACCCACCGAGCAGTTCGACGAACGACGCGGAATATGCCCAGTCGGACACCGGGTTGAACGGCCGGCCCAGCGCCGTGCGGAACCCGACGTCCAGCAGCCGGATGATCGTCAGCACACCCAGCACCAGACCCACCGCCAGCGCGGCCGGCCGCGCCCACCGCCGCGGCAGCACCAGGAGGAGGGCGAGCACGACCAGCGCCTCCAGCGGGATCCGCAGCAACTCGATCGGTGCGAAGCCGGCCGCATCGCCGGGCCCGACCAGCGCGAACCACACCAGGGCGACCGCCGCCGCAGTCACCAC
>Ga0247820_10000926_pt1 | contig 16407 bp, 15 predicted proteins | sample 13C_Glucose_Day1_2_FD_192480 | JGI IMG/M metagenome (GOLD analysis project Ga0247820, IMG submission 192480) | Soil microbial communities from agricultural site in Penn Yan, New York, United States - 13C_Glucose_Day14 | ecosystem: Environmental > Terrestrial > Soil > Agricultural land | place...
CCCCGGTGCAGCCCCCGCCGCACACCCCTACGAGAGCCTGACGCCCGACGTGGTGCTCGATGCGCTCGCGGCGCTCGACCTGCACGGCGACGGCCGCCTCACCGCCCTCAACTCCTACGAGAACCGCGTCTACCAGGTCCACCTGGAAGACCGCAGCGCGGTGGTGGTCAAGTTCTACCGACCGGACCGCTGGAGCGAAGACGAAATCCTCGAGGAGCATGCCTTCGCCCTCGAGCTCGCGGCGGCCGAGGTGCCTGCCGTGGCGCCGATCGCGGTCGATGGCCGCACGCTGCACCACCACGGCGGCTTCGCCTTCAGCGTCAGCCCCTACCGTGGCGGCCGCGCGCCCGAGCTCGACGATTTCGAGGTGCTCGAATGGGTCGGCCGCTTTCTCGGGCGCATCCATGCGGTCGGCGCCCGCAGGCCGTTCGCGGCGCGCCCGACACTCGACCTCCAGACCTTCGGCCTCGCCTCGCGCGAGTGGCTGCTCGGCCACGAGATGGTGCCGCTCGACGTCCAGCGCGAATGGGAGACCGCCTGCAACGCAGCCTTCGAGATGATCGCCGCCACCGCGCTCGGCAGCGGCCACGACGGCGACAACGACCCTGCGCTCAAGAAACTGCGCCTGCATGGCGACGTGCATCCGGGCAACATCCTCTGGACGCCGACCGACCGCCCCGGCGGCGGCCCGCACTTCGTCGACCTGGACGACGCCCGCACCGGCTTCGCGGTGCAGGATCTCTGGATGCTGCTGTCGGGCGACCGCGCCCAGCAGACCGGGCAGCTGAGCGGCCTGCTCGACGGCTACGAGCAGTTCCGTGACTTCGATCGCCGCGAGCTGGCGCTGGTCGAACCGCTGCGCACGCTGCGCCTGATCCACTACAGCGCCTGGCTCGCGCGGCGCTGGGAAGACCCGATCTTCCCGATCAACTTCCCGTGGTTCGGCTCGAGCGACTACTGGAAAGGCCAGATCCAGATGCTGCAGGACCAGTGCGAGGCGATGGCCGAGGAACCGCTCTACGCCTGATCGCCGGGCGGCAGCGTGACGGCGCGCGCCACGCGAAGAAAGCCCTGCACCACCGCGTTCTCGGGCCCGTCGCGCCAGACGCAGTAGGCGTCCGAGCCGGCCACGTCTTCTTCCAGCGGGCGAAACACCGCGCCGCGCAGTGCGGTGCGCTGCAGCGCGCTCGGCACCAGCGCCACGCCCATGCCCTGCGAGACCAGCGAGACGACCGACAGCCAGTGCCGCACCTCGTGCCGCACCTCGGGCCGGAAGCCGGCACCGGCGCAGATCGCGAGGATGCGCTCGTGGTAGTCGGGCGATGCGCTGCGCGAAAAGAGCACGAAGGGTTCGTCGCGCAGGCTCGCCACGGCCACCGTGCGCCTGCGCGCGAGCCGATGCCCGACCGGCAGGCAGGCGAGGAAGGGCTCCGACAGCAGCAGCGCATGGCGCAGCTCCGGCGGCATGCGGCTGGTGTGGACGAAGCCGACATCGAGCCGGTCGTGCAGCAGCTCGGTGATCTGCTCGCCCGAGTTGAGTTCCGCCAGCGTCACTCGCACCGCCGGATGCAGCGCCTGGTACTTGGCCAGCGCCTGGGGCAGGCCGCGGTAGAGCATGGCGCCGACGAAGCCGATCCGCAGCCGCCCGGCCGACCCGCGCGAGACATCGTGCGCCTCCAGCGCGGCCTCCTCCGCCTGGCGCAGCAGCAGGCGGGCCGAGACCTGCAGGGCCTGGCCGGCCGGCGTCATCCGCACCTCCTTGCTGTTGCGGTCGAACAGCCTCGCGCCGACCGACTCCTCGAGCTGCCGGATGGCGACGCTCAACGGGGGCTGCGAGATCGCCAGGCGGCGCGCCGCCCGGCCGAAATGAAGCTCCTCGGCCAGCACGACGAAATAACGCAGATGACGCAGTTCCATGCGAGCCAGTTTTTCACAATAGGCAAATCAGATCAACCAAGACATATCTGATATTGGACAAGCATCGTCGAGCGCGAAAAGATGCGACCCACAAAGGAGACGAGACATGTCCAGCAGCCCCGCAATCCGCGTTGATTCCCCCGTCCATCCGGTGCCCGACCGCCATGGGCAGAACCTCTTCACCACCGACGCCGAGCTCGAGCATCTGCTCGCGCTCTACCTGCCGCCCGACCTGGTGCGGCACATGCGTCCGCACTTCGAGCGCCTGGGCGCGCTGGCCGGCGGCCGGCTCGACGAACTGGCCCAGACCGCCGACAAGAACCCGCCGACGCTCTCGCTGCGAACCCGCACCGGCATCGACCAGCAGAAGGTGCTCAAGCACCCGGCCTACGTCGAGATGGAGCGCCTCGCGCTCAGCGAGTTCGGCCTGGCCGCGATGTCGCACCGCGACGAGACGCTGGGCTGGCAGGGCCGGATGCCGCCGCTGGTCAAGTACGTGCTGACCTATCTCTTCGTGCAGGCCGAGTTCGGCCTGTGCTGCCCGGTCTCGATGACCGACTCGCTCGCGCGCACCTTGAAGAAGTTCGGCAGCCCGGCGCTGGTCGAGCGCTTCCTGCCGCGCTTCCAGTCGCTGGATTTCGACACCCTGGCCCAGGGTGCGATGTTCATGACCGAGCAGGCGGCGGGCTCCGACATCGCCGCCACGCTCACGCTGGCCCGCCAGGACGCGTCCGGCCAATGGCGCCTCGAAGGCGACAAGTGGTTCTGCTCCAATCCCGACGCCGATTTCGCGATGGTGCTGGCGCGCGCCGACGACGCGCCGGCCGGCATGAAAGGCGTCTCGCTCTTCCTGTTGCCGAAACAGCTGGAGGACGGCAGCGCCAACCACTACCGCATCCTGCGCCTCAAGGACAAGCTCGGCACCCGCTCGATGGCCAGCGGCGAGATCCGGCTCGAGGGCGCGGTCGCCTACCTGGTCGGCGAACAGGGCCGCGGCTTCCAGCAGATGGCCGACATGGTCAACAACTCGCGCCTGTCGAACGGCGTGCGCGCCGCCGGCCTGATGCGCCGGGCGGTCGCCGAGGCCGAGTACATCGCCAGCGAGCGCCGCGCCTTCGGCCGCCGGCTGGCCGACATGCCGCTGATGCAACGGCAGCTGCAAAAGCTCAGGCTGCCGGCCGAGCAGGCCCGCACCATGGTGTTCCAGACCGCGCAGGCGCTGGCGCGCTCGGACGGCGGCGAAGCCGGGGCCTACGCGCTGCTGCGCATCCTGACGCCGCTCATCAAGTTCCGCGCCTGCCGCGACGCCCGCAAGGTGACGGGCGACGCGATGGAAGTGCGCGGCGGCTGCGGCTACATCGAGGAATGGAGCGACCCGAGGCTGGTGCGCGACGCCCACCTGGGCTCGATCTGGGAAGGCACCAGCAACATCGTCGCGCTCGACGTCATCCGCGCCATCAAGCGCGAGGAATCGCTGCCGGCGCTGCAGGCGCACTTCGGCGCCCTGCTCGACGACTGCGCCCTGGCGCCGGCCTTCGCGCAGGCGCTGCGGGATGCGCTGGCGCGCGCGGCGGCCCTGGCCGCGACCGCGGCGCGCGAGGGCGGCGACGTGCTGGCACGCCAGGCCGCCTCGGCGCTTTACCACATCTGCAGCGCAATCGCGATGGCCTGGGAAGGCGCGCGCAGCGGCTCCGCGCAACGCATCCAGTGGGCGCAGGGCGTGCTGCTGCACCGCGTGCTGCCGCGCGATCCGCTCGCACCCGACGCCGTTCCGGCGTCATGGAACACCGCCATCACGAAGCACGCCGCCACCGCCTGATCCCCACCCGCACAAGAACACATCGAGACACGCATGAAACTGCTCAAGACCCTCCTGCTCGCCGCCGCCGTCGGCGCCCTGCCGCTGCTGCCCGCACTGTCGACGGCCCACGCCCAGGCCTTTCCCTCCAAGCCGATCTCGCTGATCATCCCGTTCCCGCCAGGCGGCCCGACCGACGCGATGGCGCGCACCTTGGCGGCCGAGATCAGGGACGCGCTGGGCCAGCCCGTGATCGTCGAGAACCGGGCCGGCGCCGGGGGCAACATCGGTGCCGACTTCGTGGCCCGGGCACCGGCCGACGGCCACACGCTGCTGTTCGGCACCTCGGGCCCGCTGGCCATCAACTCGAGCCTCTACCGCAAGATCAGCTACGACCCGGTGACCAGCTTCACGCCGGTGATCCAGGTCGGCCACCTGCCCAACATCCTGGTGGTGAACCCCTCGGTGCCCGCGAAGGACGTGCGCGAGCTGATCGCCTACGCCAAGGCCAACCCGGGCAAGCTCAGCTACGCCTCCTCGGGCAACGGCGCCTCCTCCCACCTGGCGGGCGTGCTGTTCAACGGCATCGCCGGCACCGACCTGCAGCACGTTCCCTACAAGGGCACCGGCCCGGCGCTCAACGACCTGCTGGGCGGCCAGGTGTCGATGAGCTTCACCGACGTGCTGACCGCGCTGCCCTACGTCAAGGCCGGCAAGCTGCGCGCGCTCGGCATCGCCACCGCGCAGCGCTCGCAAGCGCTGCCGGAGCTGCCGACACTGGCCGAGCAGGGCGTCACGGGCTACGACGTCAGCGTCTTCTTCGGCATCGTCGCGCCGGCCGGCACGCCGCCGGCCACGGTCGCGAAACTCAACAAGGCCTTCGCCGACGCGCTGGCGACGCCGAAGGTCAGGCAGCTGTTCGCCTCCCAGGGCCTGGAGCCGGCCACCGACGGCTCGCCGCAGCAGCTCGGACGCTTCATCGTGTCGGAGACCGCCAAGTGGAAGGACGTGGTCAAGAAGTCCGGCGCGCAGCTGGACTGAAACCGAGGAGCCCCCATGACCTCGACTGTCAACACCGGCGCACTGGCCGGCATCCGGGTGCTCGACATCTCGCGCATCCTCGGCGGCCCCTATTGCGGCCAGATCCTCGGCGACCACGGCGCCGACGTGCTCAAGGTCGAGCCGCCGCAGGGCGACGACACGCGCACCTGGGGCCCGCCCTTCAAGGACGGCGTGGCCTCGTACTACCACGGCCTGAACCGCAACAAGCGCAGCATGGCGCTCGACCTCGGCAGCCCCGAGGGTCGCGAGGCGCTGCTGGCGCTGGTGGCCGAGGCCGACGTGCTGATCGAGAACTTCAAGACCGGCACCATGGAGCGCTGGGGCATCGGCTACGACGAACTGTCCAAGCGCTTCCCGCGCTTGGTCTGGTGCCGCGTGTCGGGCTTCGGCGCCGACGGCCCGCTGGGCGCGCTGCCGGGCTACGACGCCGCGGTGCAGGCCATGACCGGCATCATGAGCATCAACGGCGAGTCCGACGGCGGGCCGCTGCGGGTCGGGCTGCCGGTGGTCGACATGGTGACCGGGCTCAATGCGGTGATCGGCGTGCTGCTCGCGCTGCAGGAGCGCCACCGCAGCGGGCGCGGCCAGTTCGTCGAGGCGGCGCTGTACGACAGCGGGCTGTCGCTGCTGCATCCGCATGCCGCCAACTGGTTCCTCGACGGCCGCGCGCCGCGCCGCACCGGCAACGCGCACCCCAACATCTACCCCTACGACGCGCTCAAGACCGGCACCGACCCGATCTTCCTGGCGGTCGGCAACGACCGCCAGTTCGCGAGCTTCTGCCGCACGATCGGCCTGCCCGAGCTCAGCGAGGACCCGCTCTACCGCGACGCCGGCTCGCGCTCGGTGAACCGCGACGGCCTGAAGCAGCGGCTCGAAGCGCAGCTGGCGGCCTTCGACGGCCGGAAGCTGGTCGACCAGCTGATGGCCGCCGGCGTGCCGGCGGCGCCGGTGCTGGCGGTCGACGCGGCGCTCGAGCATCCGCACACCCGGCATCGCGAGATGGTGGTCGAGATGGAAGGCGGCTGGCGCGGCATCGGCTCGCCGGTGAAGCTCAGCCGCACGCCGGCCAGCTACCGGCACGCGCCGCTCACGCCCGGCGACAAGTTCCTGTAGAACAAGGGCGCACTTGCACCAAGGTGCAGGCCGGGCTGCATGCGAGTGCGATTGCGCTCGCCCGTCGAGACCGCAATGATGACGCTTCACGAACCGAAGCCTCCAGATGCCCGTCCGCCTGCGCGCCCTGCTGGGCGCAATCCTGCTGTGGTGTGGCCTCTGCACGCCCGGCCACGCCTTTCTCGAAGACTTCGTCGACCCGGGTGACCACCACCTCGACATCTCCGACTGGCTGATCGACCGCCAGGGCTTCCTGCCGGTGCCGATCGTGATCACCGAGCCGGCCGTCGGCTACGGTGGCGGCGTGGCGCTGATGTTCGTGCGCAACTCGATGCGCGAGAACTCCGAGCGCGCCAGGAAGACCGGCCGCCTGACGCCGCCCGACATCTTCGTCGCCGGCGCCGCCGCCACCGAGAACGGCACCCGGGCGGCCTTCGCCGGCGGCATGATGAGCTTCGAGGACGACCGCTGGCGCTACCGCGGCGGCGTCGGGCGCGCGGATGTCAACCTCAATTTCTATGGCATCGGCGGCACCGGCGTCGGCGGCGGTGCGCGCAGCCTCGCCTATTCGCTCGACGGCTGGATGTCGAGCCAGCAGGTGCTGCGGCGCCTGGGCGAAAGCGACAACTGGCTCGGCCTGCGCTGGATCTTCCTCGACCTCGACAGCAAGCTGGACCTCAGCAAGGACCCGCGCTCCGGGCTCGGCCCCGACCAGACCACGCGCCGCACCTCCGGGCTCGGCCTGAGCCTGGAACACGACACGCGGGACAACATCTTCACGCCGTCCGAGGGCTGGACCGGCGCGCTCGACGCCACCTTCTACAGCCCGGAGCTGGGCAGCGACACGCGCTTCCAGAGCTACCGCGGCCATGTCTTCGCCTACTTTCCGATCGCCAGCAGCCTGGTGCTCGGCGGCCGCCTCGACGGCCGCGCGGTGAGCGGACGCACGCCCTTCTACATGCTGCCCTTCATCGACATGCGCGGCGTGCCGGCGGCCCGCTACCAGGATCAGCGCACGGCGGTGGTCGAGACCGAACTGCGCTGGGATGTCACGCCGCGCTGGGCCGCGGTCGGCTTCGTCGGCGCCGGGCGCGCCTGGGGCCGGAGCACGAGCTTCAGCGAAGCCGGGAACGTGATCAGCCGCGGTGTCGGTTTTCGCTACCTGATCGCGAAACGGCTCGGGCTGTGGGTCGGGCTCGACCACGCCAGGGGCCCGGAGGGCGGCACCTGGTACATCCAGGTCGGCAACGCCTGGCGCTGAGCGGCAGGCGGCTCGAAGGCGCGGACTACTTGAGGTAGGACCGCAGCGCCGCCACCACTGCATCGGTTTCCTGGCCCCGTTGCGAAGGGCTCGCGCCCGGGCCCAGATGCTCGCGGATATGGCCTTCGAGCACCTCGCGCATCAGGCCGTTGACGGCGCCGCGGATCGCCGCGATCTGCTGCAGCACCGCCATGCATTCGGCTCCCTCGCCGAGGGCGCTCTCCAGCGCCGCCGCCTGGCCCTTGATGCGGCGCACCCGTGCCAGCAGCTTGGCGCTTGCGTTGGTCGTATGGCTCATGGGCCCCATCCTGTCTCGCGGAATATACTGGGGTCCAGTATATGAGCACACAGACCTCTCACGCCGCCACCGGCTGGCAGCACACCCACGTCTTCGACGAAGGCAATCCGCTGGCCGAGCGCGCCACGCTGTGGGCCGCGGCCCTGACGGCGCTGATGATGGTGCTGGAGATCGCGGGCGGCTGGATCTTCCATTCGATGGCGCTGCTGGCCGATGGCTGGCACATGAGCTCGCACACCGTGGCCCTTGGCCTGTCGGTCGCCGCCTATGCTGCGGCGCGCCGCTTCGCCGCCGACCGGCGCTTTTCCTTCGGCACCTGGAAGATCGAGATCCTCGGCGGCTACACCAGCGCGATCCTGTTGGCGCTGGTCGCCGCGTCGATGCTCTGGCAGTCGGTCGAGCGGCTGCTGGCCCCGGCCGCCATCCGCTACGACCAGGCGATCGCGATCGCCGTGCTGGGCCTGCTGGTGAACCTGCTCTGCGCCTGGCTGCTGCGCGGCGGGCACCACGGCCACCACCAGCACGCGCACGGCCCGCACGACCACGGGCACCCCGGACATGAAGGGCACGACGACCTGAACCTGCGCTCCGCCTACATGCACGTCGTGGCCGATGCCGCCACCTCGGTGCTCGCGATCCTCGCGCTGTTCGGCGGCAAGCTGTGGGGGGCGAACTGGCTCGACCCGGTGATGGGCATCGTCGGCGCCGCGCTGGTCGCGACCTGGGCCTGGGGCCTGATGCGCGAATCGGGCCGGGTGCTGCTCGACGCCGAGATGAACGCGCCGGTGGTGGCCGAAATCCGCGAGGTGATCGACGCCAGCCCGGTGCCGGCCACCCTCTGCGACCTGCACGTCTGGCGCGTGGGCAAGGGCAAGTACGCCTGCATCGTCTCGCTGGCCACCGACGGCGATGTCGGGCCGGACTACTTCAAGCAGCAGCTGCGCATCCACGAGGAGCTGGTCCACATCTCGGTCGAGGTGAACCGCGTGGCGGCGCAACCCGAGCTCAGGCCAGCAATCGCTCGGTGATGAGCTGCCAGTGCCGCGCCTCCACTGGCGTGATCGACAGCCGGTTGCCCTTGCGCAGCACCAGCATGTCCGCAAGCTCGGGCGTCGCGCGCATTTCGGGCAGCGACAGCAGCCGGGTCTTGCGCAGTGCCTGCACGTCCAGCAACAGCCAGCGCGGCTGCTCGGGCTTCGAGGCCGCATCGAAGTAGGGCGAGGCCGGATCGAACTGCGTCGGATCGGATCGCGTGCCCGAGGCGACGCGCGCGATGCCGGCGATGCCCGGCTCGGGGCAGCTGGAGTGATAGAACAGCACGCCGTCGCCGACCTGCATCGCGTCGCGCATGAAGTTGCGCGCCTGGTAGCTGCGCACCCCGGTCCAGGGCACGGTGGCGGTCGGTGCCGCCAGCGCGTCGTCGATCGAGACCTCGTCGGGCTCGGATTTCATCAACCAGTAGCCCGGCATGGCGGCCTCGTTCGGCGCCTGGCTCAGACCAGCAGGGCGTTGACCCGGCGCACGTAGGCGGCGGGGTCGGCCGGCAGGCCGCCTTCGGCCAGCAGGGCCTGGTCGAACAGGATCTGGGCCAGGTCGTCGAAGTGGGCCGATCCCTCCAGCTTCCTGACCAGCGGATGCTCGGCATTGACCTCGAGCACCGGCTTGAGCTCGGGCGCGGGCTGGCCGGCCTGCTTGAGCATGCGCGCGAGCTGCGTGCTCATGCCGCCGTCCTGCACCACCAGGCAGGCCGGCGAGTCGACCAGCCGCGTGGTCACGCGGACGTCCTCGGCCTTGTCCTTGAGCGCCTCCTTGAGCCGCTCCAGCAGCGGCTTGAAGGACTCGGCGGCTTCCTCGGCCGCCTTCTTCTCGGCCTCGTCCTGCAGCTTGCCGAGATCGACCGCGCCCTTGGCCACGCTCTGCAGCGGCGTGCCGTCGAACTCGGTGAGGTAGTTGAGCGCCCACTCGTCGACGCGGTCGGTCATCAGCAGCACCTCGATGCCCTTCTTCTTGAAGATCTCGAGCTGCGGGCTGTTCTTGGCAGCGGCCAGCGTGTCGGCCGTGATGTAGTAGATCGCGTCCTGGCCTTCCTTCATGCGCGACTTGTAGTCGGCGAAGCTGACGCTGACCGCATCACTGGTGCTGGAGGCGAAGCGCAGCAGGCGGGCGATGCGCTCGCGGTTGCCGAAGTCCTCGCCCAGGCCTTCCTTGAGCACCGAGCCGAACTCGGCATAGAACTTGGCGTACTTGCCCGACTCGTCGGCGTAGTCGGCCGCGGCTTCGGCGGCCGGCGAGCTGTCGGCGGCCTTCTTGTCGACCACGTCGGTGACGCCTTCGGTCGGCTCGGGCGCCGGCACCGACTCCCCGGAGCCGATGTCGATCTTGCCCTCGCTGCTCTCGGACGCCGTCTTCTGCTTCTTCGCCAGGTCCTCGAGCATGCCGAGCACGCGCTTGGCGCTGCCCTCGCGGATCGCCTTCACGTCGCGGCTTTCCTGCAGCAGTTCGCGGCTCACGTTGAGCGGCAGATCGGCCGAGTCGATCACGCCCTTCACGAAGCGCAGGTAGCTGGGCATCAAGGCCTCGGCATCGTCCATGATGAAGACCCGCTTGACGTAGAGCTTGACGCCGGCGGCCTTGTCGCGGTTCCACAGGTCCATCGGCGCCTTGGCCGGGATGTAGAGCAGCTGCGTGTACTCGGTGTTGCCCTCGACCCGGTTGTGGCTCCAGGCCAGAGGCGCCTCGAAGTCGTGGCTGATGTTCTTGTAGAAGTCGACGTACTGCTCGTCGCTGATGTCCTTCTTGGGCCGGCTCCAGAGGGCGCTGGCCTTGTTCACCGGCTCCCATTCGCCGGTCTTGGCCATCGCGCCGCCCTTGTTGTCCTCGCCTTCCTTCCACTCCTCCTTCTCCATGAGGATCGGCAGCGAGATGTGGTCGGAGTACTTGCCGATGATCGACTTGAGCTTCCAGGCGTTGAGGTATTCCTCGGCGTCGTCGCGCAGGTGCAGCGTGACGCTGGTGCCGCGCTGCGGCCGCGAAATGCTGTCGACCTCGAAGTCGCCGGCGCCGCTGCTGACCCAGCGCACGCCTTCTTCTGCCGCCAGGCCGGCGCGGCGCGATTCGACCGTGATCTTGTCGGCCACGATGAAGCCCGAGTAGAAGCCGACGCCGAACTGGCCGATCAGCTGCGCGTCGGCCTTCTGGTCGCCCGAGAGCCGGCTCATGAACTCCTTGGTGCCGCTCTTGGCGATGGTGCCCAGGTGGTCGATGGCTTCCTGCTGGCTCATGCCGATGCCGGTGTCGGTGATGGTCAGGGTCTTGGCTTCGGCGTCGAAGGCGACGCGCACTTCCAGCTTGGGCTGGTCCTCGAACAGGGCCGGCTGGTCGATGGCCTCGAAGCGCAGCTTGTCGCAGGCGTCCGAGGCGTTCGAGATCAGCTCGCGCAGGAAGATTTCCTTGTTCGAGTAGAGCGAATGCGTGACCAGGTGCAGCAGCTGGGCGACTTCGGCCTGGAACGGGAGTTTGGTCTTGGAGAGGGTCATGGCGCGAGAACAATCAAAAAGGAAAAACGGTTCGCCAGCGGGCGAACTTTCAACTTTACAAGACCTGGGGCTGGCCGGCCCGATCGCAAGGGCCGGCGGTTTCAAAACCTTACGACGCTCAGCGCGGCTGCGACTCGACCTCGCGCGTCCAGCGGTCGATCAGCCGCTTGCGCTCGGCCGCCTGGCCGTACTTCTCGAAGTCGTACTTGATCAGCTTGACCCCGTCCATCGACGGGATCCGCGCATCGGGCTTGAAGGTCCGGTTGGCGGGCGACTGCAGACTCCCGGCCTTGGCGCCGATCGCCTGCCCGGCCGGGCTCATGAGCCAGTCGTAGTAGCGCTGCGCGTTGGCGCGGTTGCGCGCGCCCTTCACGAGCGCGATGCCGCCGATCTCGTAGCCGGTGCCCTCGCAGGGCGCGATGGCCTTGACGGGGTACTGGTCGTGGCGCCATTTGTCGAAGCCGAAGATGAAGCTGATGCCGACCGCCACCTCGCCCTTGGCCACGTTGGGCGCCTGGGCCTGGCCGCTGCGGGTGTAGGCGTTGGTGTTGCGGTGCAGCTTCTTCAGGTAGTCGAAGGCGGCCTCCTCGCCCATCAGCTGCACCAGGCCGGCGATGATCGTGTAGCCGGTGCCGCTGGTGGCCGGGTGCGACATCTCGACCTCGCCCTTGTACTCGGGCTTGATCAGGTCGGCCCAGCAGCGCGGCTCGGACAGCTTCTTTTTCTTGAGCACCTCGGTGTTGAAGCCGAAGCCCATGGCGCTGGTGTAGAAGCCGCCGACCCGGTTGCCCGACATCGCGTACTGCCGCACCGACCAGTCGTACAGGTCGTTGATGTAGGCCGGGCGGTAGGCTTCCAGCAGCCCCTCCTCGGCGGCCTGCAGGAAGGGGTCGCCGGTGCCGCCCCACCAGATGTCGGTCTTGGGGTTGGCGGCCTCGGCCCGCAGCTGGGCACCGATCTCGCCCGTGCCCTTGTGGGCCTGCAGCACGCGGATGCCGGTGGCGCGGCTGAACTCGGCCGCGGCCGCCTCGCACCAGCCGGCGTCGGTGCTGCAGAGCGCGTTGACCGTCCCCTGCGCGCCGGCCCCCGTCGCCGCCCCGAGTCCCAGGATGGCACTGAGGACGGCGGCGTATCTGGAACGGAGGTGGCGCATGGCGGGATCCCGGGTTTCGCGAAGGAAGGCGCAGGATAGCGCCTGGCGCCGCCGCCCCTCAGCGCGGCGTACCCGACGTGATCCCGGCCATGCCGGTCGACTGGCCGATCGACTCGGTGTTCAGGGGATGCGCGGCCTCGACCGCACCCTTGTAGACCTCTTCCCGCGTCAGCTGCGAGACCACGGGCGCCGCGGTCGACTGGCCGATGTCACCGAGTGCGCGGCGCCATCGCGCCGCCGCACCACGGCGCGCATGCGCGCCAGCAGCTCGCGCAGCTCGAAGGGCTTGAGCAGGTAGTCGTCGGCCCCGAGGTCGAGGGCGTGGATGCGGTCGTCGAGCCCGTCGCGCGCCGTGAGCACCAGCACCGGCGTGGCATCGCCGCGCTTGCGCGCGCGCCGCAGGACTTCGGTGCCGTCGTCGCCGGGAAGGCCGAGGTCGAGCAGCACGCAGGTGTAGCCGCCATCGGCCAGGGCGCTGTGCGCCAGCATGCCGTCGCGCACCCAGTCGACCGACCATCCGGCATGGTCGAGCGCGTGCACGAGGCCGCGGCCGATCATTTCGTCGTCTTCCACGAGCAAGGCGCGCACAACTCTCTCCTCGGCGTTCGGCACGCCGCGCGGGCGAGGCTACGCCTGAATTCTTAGCCGTGCATGAGCCAGGCGGCGGCGGTCCACCGGCTTCAGGAGTCTAGAAGCGCTCGTGCGGCCCGAGGTAGCGCCACTGCCCGACCGGCAGGTTGCCCAGCACCACCTGCCCGATGCGGATGCGCTTGAGCCCCACCACCTTGAGCCCGACCTGCTCGCACATGCGGCGGATCTGGCGCTTCTTGCCTTCGGTGAGCACGAAGCGCAGCTGCTCGGGGTTCTGCCAGTCGACCTTGGCCGGCTTCAGCGGCTGGCCGTCCAGGCTCAGGCCGTGGCGCAGCCGGGCCAGCTCCTCGCGCGGAAAGGCGGCCTGGGAGTTCTGCGCCACCGGTCCGTAGGAGACGCGCACCAGGTACTCCTTCTCGATGCCCGAATCCTCGCCGATCAACTGGCGGGCCACGCGGCCGTCCTGCGTCAGCACCAGCAGGCCGACCGAGTCGATGTCGAGCCGGCCCGCGGGTGCGAGGCCGCGCAGTTGCGGCGGCGAGAAGCGGTTGCGGCTCGGATCCTCGCGCCAGTGGGTGCGCGGATTGATCAGCACCACCGCCGGCTCGTGGCCGTCCTCGGCCTGGCCGCTGACATAGCCCATCGGCTTGTGCAGCAGGATCGTGACCTGCTGCTGCTGCTGGTTCTGCGCCTTCCGGTCGACCTCGATGCGGTCGGAGGGCAGCACCTTGACGCCCATCTCGGCGACCTGGCCGTTGACCTTGACCCAGCCCTGCGCGATCCAGTCGTCGGCCTCGCGGCGCGAGCACAGGCCCAGCTCGGCCATGCGCTTGTTGAGGCGGGAGGGGGCGGGAGTTTCGGGCATCGCGGGCTGATTCGTGGGGCGTGGCGATGCATTGTCCGCGATCCGAGGGCGGGCGTTTTTCACGCCTGCGGCGGCTGTTGCACTCCGGTGGGCCGCCGCGTGACTTCGTTGCTGTGCGCACCGTCGCCGGCTGCGTACAAACGAGCAACGGACTGACCAAGGAGCCTCCATGGAGATTCATGCCCTCGCACTGATCGTCGACGAGCCGATCGCCGGCCACTTCTACTGGGTTCTGCAAAGGCAAGACGGCGGCGACTGCCGCCCCATCGCCGCGGCCGAAGGACCGATGCCGACCTACGGGGCGGCCATGATGGCCGGCATCGAGGCGCTGCAGCGGCGCACCGACGCGCGGGACGATCCCGGGCCACCGACGATCCACTGACGCCCCCGCGGACTCGCCGTTCGCGATCCCGGGCATCTCGAAGCAAGAGCACCGCCGCGCGCCTGTTCAGGCACACTCTCGGCGCATGCGCGCCGCACCCCCGCGACGCCCGAACGACGAGACACCCCATGATCCGCAAGCTGCTCACCATCGCCGCCCTGGCGCTGGCCTTCACCGCCGCGCAGGCCCAGCCCTACCCGACCAAGCCGATCCGCATGATCGTGCCCTTCCCGCCCGGCGGCGGCACCGACATCCTGTCGCGACTGGTCGCCAACAAGCTGACCGAGTCCAGCAAGTGGACCGTGGTGCCCGACAACCGCGCCGGTGCCGGTGGCACCATCGGCATCGCCGAAGCGGTGCGCGCGGCGCCCACCGGCTACGACATGGTGATGGGCCAGAAGGACAACATGGTCGTCGCGCCGTGGCTCTACAAGAACCTGAGCTACGACCCGACCAAGGACCTGGTGGCGGTGGCGCACGTCGCCTACACGCCGGTGGTGATCGTCACGCGCAGCGACTCCAAGTTCAAGACGCTGGCCGACGTCGTCGCTGCCGCGCGCGCGGCGCCCGATTCGATCACCTACGGCTCGCCCGGCAACGGCACCACGATCCACCTGGCCGGCGAGATCTTCAAGACCGCGGCCAACATCAAGATGCGCCACGTGCCCTACAAGGGCTCGAACGCCGCGATGATGGACGTGCTGGCCGGCAACGTCGACCTCATGGTGTCCTCGCTGCCCTCGGCGATGAGCCAGATCCAGGCCGGCAAGCTGCGCCCGCTGGCCGTGACCTCGGCCCGCCGCAGCAGTTCGCTGCCGGACGTGCCCACGGTGGCCGAGCTCGGCTACAAGGGCTTCGACGTCAGCACCTGGTATGGCCTCTTCATGCCCGCCGGGACGCCCAAGGAGATCGTCACGACCGTGAACGCCGAGGTCAACAGGCTGCTGGCCACGCCCGAGATGAAGGCCGCGATCATCGCCCAGGGCGCCGAGCCCCAGGCCATGACGCCGCAGGAACTCGAAACCCTGCTCAAGACCGACTACCAGAAGTGGAAGGGGATCGTGCAGGCCTCCGGCGCGACTATCGAGTAACCCCCAGGTTGCCCGCACTTCGTGTCGGGCGCCCACCCCCCTGCCGGGGGCAACACCTGCGGCCCGGCGAAGCCGGTTCCGCGGTGTTTCACCAACGCGGCCGGGCTGCGCCGGCCGGGTGGGGTCAGTCTCGGATATCGGCCACCGGGTTGCTGCCGAAATCGGGGCGCTCCAGGTACTTGAGGATCTTGGCGGCGGCCGAGGCCGGGCTGTCGAGCAGGCCGTCGGCCTTGAGCTTCTCGAAGCGCACGCGGTCCGGGAACATGTCGGCCTCGCTGGTGCGCAGGGCCACCTGCATGTCGGTGTCGATCACGCCGGGCGCCAGCGAGACGATGCGCGCGCCGCCGGCGACGACCTTCTCCTCGAGCGCGACGGCGCGCGAGAAATGGTCCATGCCGGCCTTGGCGGCGCAGTAGGGCGCCTGGCTGCCCATGGCGTTGCGGCCCAGGCCGGAAGAGATGTTGAGCACCTTGCGCTCGGCGCGCCAGCCCTTGGTGGCGCCCAGGAAGGCCGACGCCAGCAGCATCGGCGCCTCGAGCCCGACACGCAGCGCCTGCGCCAGTTCGCTCGCCACCGCTTCCGACAACGGACGCGGGCGGCCGACGGTGCCGGCATTGTTGATCAGGATCGCGCTGTCGAAGGCGCCGGCGTCGAGGCCTTGCAGCCAGGCCGCCAGCCGCGCCGCGGCCGGCACCGGCTCGGACAGGTCCAGCTGCCACTGCTCCAGCTCGGTGCCGGCCTCGCGGGCACGGGCGGCGAGTTGCGCATCGCTCTGGCGGGAAATGCACAGCAGGCGCTGGCCCGGCTGCAGCAGTTGCTCGGCCATGGCGCGGCCCAGGCCGCGCGAAGCGCCGGTGATGACGGTGAGACGGGATGAATTCATTGTGCTTATTCGGAGTTTTCGTGTGCTAAATCTCGACGTCAGCCATTGCTGAACCGGCCGACGCTTCCCAATGGTAGCTGCGCCTGAATAGAATCTGCCGGCTTTCACACCCTCAGGCCATGCCCACCCACTACCAAGCAGCGAGCGAGCCCAGTCAATTCGCCCAGCGCTTCGGTCTGGCCTGCGAAGCGGAGGGAGCGATCGTCCGCCCGGGCCAGCAGGGCCTGTTCGTGCGGCGGCCCCGCGCGGACGATGCGGCCCGGGATTCGCTGGCCCGCTTCCAGATCGCCCCCGGACGCTGGGGCCTGATTCCGCTGTTCAGCAAGGACGGCCAGGATCTCGACACCCATGAGGCGCGCGGCGAGACCGCGTTCGCCGAGCGCAACTTCTACCAGCCATGGAAGCGCGGCCATCGCTGCGTGATCCTGGCCGACGCGCTGTTCCAGGCCAGCGC
>Ga0247820_10000929_pt1 | contig 16359 bp, 15 predicted proteins | sample 13C_Glucose_Day1_2_FD_192480 | JGI IMG/M metagenome (GOLD analysis project Ga0247820, IMG submission 192480) | Soil microbial communities from agricultural site in Penn Yan, New York, United States - 13C_Glucose_Day14 | ecosystem: Environmental > Terrestrial > Soil > Agricultural land | place...
CAACCGGCGCACCCACCCGGTGCTGGTGAAGGTGCTGAGGGTCGAGCCTGGCGCGGCCAGGCGCGCCAGCTCGGCGAACAGTTCGGCGGTCCACATGTCGGGGTTTTTCGCCGGGGCGAAGCCGTCAAGAAACCAGGCGTCGACCTGTGCGTCCAGCTGCGGCAATTGCTCCAGGGCATCACCGATCAACAAGGTCAGGACGACCCGGCCGTTGTCCAGGATCAGCCGCTGGAAGCCTTGATGGATCGCCCTATACTGCGCCAGCAGTTGCTCGGCAAACGGTTTGAGCTCGGGCCACAAAGCCAGCGCCCGCTGCAGGTCCGGCAGGCTCAGTGGATACTTTTCGACACTCACGAAATGCAGCCGCGCACCCGCCACCGCGTGCTGTTCGAACAACTGCCAGGCGCAGAGAAAATTCAATCCAGTGCCGAAACCGGTCTCACCGATCACCAATCTTGCGCCCACCGGTAACGCGGCAAAGCGTTCACGCAGATTATTTTGCTCGAGGAAGACGTAACGGGTTTCATCAAGGCCCGACTTATCCGAAAAATAGACATCGTCGAACACCCGCGATCGCGGGAGCCCTTGGTCGTCCCAGTCGAGCTGGGCGTGGGGCAATACAGGTTTCATGGCAGGCTCGGCAACGGCAAGGCGGCCATTCTAACCTGTAGGAGCGAGCTTGCTCGCGATGGTCGCCAACGATAACGCGTATCTGCCGGATAACACGCGGTGTTCTGGAGTCCATCGTCGGAACGCCGCCCGGAGCAAGCTCGCTCCTACAAAGTCATTACGAAACCGGGAATTTTCTCTGCGGACTCATGGCCCAATCCGCTAGTCTTGCTCAATCCGGGAAGGGAGCCGTCCATGTTCGAATCTGCTGAAATCGGTCACGTTATCGACAAAGACACCTACGACGCTGAAGTGCCAGCCCTGCGCCAGGCGTTGCTTGAGGCGCAGTTCGAACTTCAGCAGCAGAAACGCTTCCCGGTGATCATCCTGATCAACGGCATCGAAGGCGCGGGCAAGGGCGAGACGGTCAAGCTGCTCAACGAATGGATGGACCCGCGCCTGATCGAGGTCCGTACCTTCGATCAACAGACCGACGAAGAGCTGGCGCGGCCTCCGGCCTGGCGTTATTGGCGGATGCTCCCGGCCAAGGGGCGCATGGGGATTTTCTTCGGCAACTGGTACAGCCAGATGCTGCAAGACCGGGTCCATGGCGTGTTCAAGGATCCGCGGCTCGATCAAGCCATCAACGCCGCCGAGCGCCTGGAAAAGATGCTGTGCGACGAAGGGGCGCTGATCTTCAAATTCTGGTTCCACCTCTCCAGGAAACAAATGCGCGCGCGGCTCAAGGCTCTGGCTGACGATCCCTTGCACAGTTGGCGCATCAGCCCGCTGGATTGGCAGCAGTCGCAGACCTACGACAAATTCGTCAAGTACGGCGAACGCATCCTGCGTCGCACCAGCCGCGACTACGCGCCATGGCATGTGATCGCCGGGATGGATCCGCGCTATCGCAGCCTGGCGGTGGGCGTGATTCTGCTCGAGGGCCTGCAAGGCGCCCTGAAGCGCCCAAAAATTCACCCGGACAAAGTCAGCGCCGCGCCATTGGTCAGCAGCGTCGACCAGATGAACCTGCTCGACAGCCTGGACTTGAGCCTGAATCTGGACAAAGACGATTACGAAGAACAGCTGATCACCGAGCAGGCGCGGTTCTCCGGACTGATGCGCGATAAACGCATGCGCCGACACGCCCTGATCGCCGTGTTCGAAGGCAATGACGCGGCGGGCAAGGGCGGGGCCATCCGCCGGGTCGCCGCGGCGCTGGACCCACGCCAATACAGCATCGTGCCGATCGCCGCGCCCACGGAAGAAGAGCGGGCGCATCCCTATATGTGGCGGTTCTGGCGCCATATTCCGGCGCGCGGCAAGTTCACCGTGTTCGATCGCTCCTGGTATGGCCGGGTGCTGGTGGAGCGCATCGAAGGTTTTTGCAGCGCGGCGGACTGGTTGCGCGCCTATGGTGAAATCAACGACTTCGAAGAGCAGATCGCCGATGCCGGGGTGATCCTGGTCAAGTTCTGGCTGTCCATCGACAAACAGACGCAAATGGAGCGATTCGAGGAGCGGGAACAGACGCCTTTCAAGCGCTTCAAGATCACCGAAGATGACTGGCGCAACCGGGACAAGTGGGACGACTATCGGACCGCGGTCGGCGACATGGTCGATCGCACCAGCACCGAAATCTCGCCCTGGACCCTGGTGGAGGCCAATGACAAGCGCTGGGCCCGGGTCAAGGTGTTGCGCACGATAAATGAGGCGCTGGAAGAAGCGTTCAGGAAATCCGACAAGAAGGCGAAAAAGGACAAGGGGTGAGTCAATGGTTGCGCATACGCAGGGTGAATGATTGTCGCGGTTGGTCATTTGATGGACTTATGCTCGGTCCACTCTAACCGACAACAACAATGAGGTATGCCATGCGTGAAGTGGTGATCGTCGACAGCGTGCGGACCGGCCTGGCCAAGTCCTTTCGTGGCAAGTTCAACATGACCCGTCCGGACGATATGGCGGCACATTGTGTCGACGCCTTGTTGGCGCGCACGGGAATCGACCCGGCCAGTGTCGAGGACTGCATCGTCGGTGCCGGCTCCAACGAAGGCGCCCAAGGCTACAACATCGGGCGCAATGTCGCCGTGCTCTCGCGGTTGGGCGTCGGTTGTGCCGGCATGACCCTCAACCGGTTCTGCTCATCCGGCTTGCAGGCGATCGCCATTGCTGCCAACCAGATTGCCTCGGGTTGCAGCGACATCATCGTCGCCGGCGGTGTCGAATCCATCAGCCTGACCATGAACAGCGTCAACACCGACAACCTGATCAACCCGTTGCTCAAGGAGCAAACGCCGGGCATCTACTTCCCCATGGGTCAGACCGCGGAAATCGTCGCACGTCGTTACCAGGTCAGTCGCGAACAACAGGACCTGTACGCCCTGCAAAGCCAGCAACGCACCGCCCAGGCCCAGGCCGCGGGGTTGTTCGACGATGAAATCGTGCCCATGGCGGTCAAGTATCGAGTTGAAGACAAGGCCAACGGGCAGGTGCAGATCCTCGACGGCATCGTCGATCGGGACGACTGCAACCGCCCGGACACCACGCTTGAAAGCCTGGCCGGATTGAAACCGGTGTTTGCCGAAGACGGCTCGGTGACTGCCGGTAATTCTTCGCAACTGTCCGATGGCGCCTCCATGACCCTGGTGATGAGCCTGGAAAAAGCCATGGAACTGGGACTGAAGCCGAAAGCCTTTTTCCGCGGCTTTGCCGTGGCCGGGTGTGAGCCGGATGAAATGGGCATCGGCCCGGTGTTCTCCGTACCCAGGTTGCTTAAGGCGAAGGGCTTGCAGATAGCCGACATCGATCTGTGGGAACTCAACGAAGCCTTCGCGTCCCAGTGCCTGTACAGCCGCAATCGGCTGGAGATCGATAACGACAAGTACAACGTCAACGGTGGCTCGATCTCTATTGGCCACCCATTCGGCATGACCGGTTCGCGGCAGGTGGGGCATCTGGTGCGTGAGTTGCAGCGGCGTCATCTGCGTTACGGCATCGTCACCATGTGCGTGGGCGGGGGGATGGGGGCAACCGGGTTGTTTGAGGCGGTGCGTTAGATTCGAAAGATTTGTTGTCTGATCGATCGCTTTCGCGAGCAAGCCCGCTCCCACAGGGATTTGGTGTGACAGAGATCCAATGTGGGAGCGGGCTTGCTCCGGGCGGCGTTCCGACGATGCAGGCGCCGCGGTTTACAGGTTCATCCGCAACAGCAGCATCCGCTCTATATAAGCCTGAATCTGCACCTCAGCCGTCTCCATGTCTGCAAACGGCCCCTCCAGGGTGTTTTCCCGGGTGCTGAAATACAACTCCCCGTTCACACGGCACATCCGGTCACTGCGAAAGTGGGTGGCGGGGGCATTGTCCTGGGCGCGCATGCCGTACATGGCGGTCTCCTGTGGCGGTGTTGCCGTTGATGGATCCAATGAGCTTATGCATGAACCTCCGACTATGCCTCGCCAACCGATCGACGGCCTATCGGCCTATTGAATGTTGCGACCTGTACAGTTTCATTCGCGGCCAGTCGCCAACTGTCCCTGTGTGCCGAGCGGCTCTGCGCCTAGAATGACGGTTTTCGCCAATCGGTTTCGGGGTTTTCATGCACGTTTCATCGGGTCGCTGGGTTTATGGTCTGTTCCTGGCCTTGTTGACCGCGTTGTTGTGGGGAATCCTGCCGATCAAGCTCAAGCAAGTGCTGCTGGTGATGGATCCGGTGACGGTGACCTGGTTTCGTCTGATGGTGTCCGGCGGGTGCCTGTTCATATTCCTGGCGGCGACCCGGCGCCTGCCCAGTCGCAAAGTCCTCGGTCCGCGCGGTGGCTGGCTGGTATTGATGGCGGTACTCGGTCTGGTGGGCAACTACGTGCTGTACCTGATGGGGTTGAACCTGCTCAGCCCCGGCACCGCGCAGCTGGTGGTGCAGACGGGGCCGATCATGCTGCTGATTGCCAGCCTGTTTGTGTTCAGGGAGCGGTTCAGCATGGGACAGGGGATTGGCCTGCTGGTGCTGGTGGTTGGCTTCGTGTTGTTTTTCAACCAGCGGCTGGTCGAGTTGTTCACGTCCCTGACCGACTATACGGCCGGCGTCCTGTTGGTGCTGCTGGCCTCCACCGTCTGGACCTTCTATGCCCTGGGGCAGAAGCAGTTGCTGACGGTGTGGAATTCGTTTCAGGTGATGATGGTGATCTACCTGTTTTGCGGATTGTTGCTGACGCCCTGGGTGCATCCGTTGGAGGCGCTGCAACTCAGCCCGTTGCAAGGCTGGCTGCTGCTGGCGTGTTGCATGAACACCCTGATCGCCTATGGCGCGTTTGCCGAGGCGTTGGCGCATTGGGAAGCTTCGCGGGTGAGTGCCACCCTGGCGATCACTCCGTTGGTGACCTTTGCTGCGGTAGCGGTAGCGGCGTGGTTGTGGCCGGAGTATGTGCATGCCGAGACGATCAATGGTCTGGGGTATGGCGGGGCAGTGCTGGTGGTGCTGGGGTCGGCGCTGGTGGCGTTGGGGCCTTCGTTGATGGCCGGGATCCGGGCGCGGCGGGTGCGGATGGCGGTCGGTCGTTAGACCGCGTTATCGTTCATCACGGGCAAGCCACGCTCCCACAGGTTTTGTGTCGTCCACCGAATTTGTGATCGACGCAACACCTGTGGGAGCGGGCTTGCCCGCGATGACTGAATGTCAGGCGCTATAAGGCTCAGCCCTTGGCCCCAGCCTCCAGCATATTCTCCGGCCTCACCCACGCATCGAACTCTTCATCGGTCAGATACCCCAACTGCAACGCCGCTTCCCGCAACGTCAGCCCTTCGCCATAAGCCTTCTTGGCAATCTCCGCCGACTTGTCATACCCGATATGCGGATTCAGCGCCGTCACCAGCATCAGCCCGCGTTCCAGATGTTCCGCCATTTTCGCTGCATCCGGCTCCAGGCCGGCGATGCAATGCTGCTGGAAGTTGCTGCAGCCATCCCCCAGCAGCCTGATCGATTGCAGCAGGTTGTGAATGATCACCGGTTTGAACACGTTCAGTTGCAGGTGACCCTGGCTCGCCGCAAAACCGATGGCGACGTCGTTGCCCAAGACCTGGCAAGCCAGCATCGACAGCGCTTCGCACTGGGTCGGATTGACCTTGCCGGGCATGATCGAACTGCCCGGTTCATTGGCCGGCAGTTTCACCTCGGCAAAACCGGCCCGCGGTCCGGAACCCAGCAAGCGCAGGTCGTTGGCGATTTTCATCAGGGAGACGGCGAGGGTTTTCAGCGCGCCGGACAGGGTAGTCAGTGGTTCATGGCCGGCCAGTGCGGCGAATTTATTCGGCGCGGTAACGAACGGCAGGCCGGAGAGGGCGGCCAGTTCGGCGGCGATCGCTTCGCCGAACCCGTGGGGCGAGTTCAGGCCAGTACCGACTGCGGTGCCGCCCTGGGCCAGTTCGCAGACGGCAGGCAGCGCGCTGCGGATCGCCCGTTCCGCGTAATCCAGTTGCGCGATGAACGCCGACAGTTCCTGGCCGAAGGTGATGGGGGTCGCGTCCATCATGTGGGTGCGGCCGGTCTTGACCAGCTTCATGTGCCGGGCGGATAACTCGGCCAGCCCACCGGACAGTTCGCTGATCGCCGGCAGCAAATGCTGCTGCACCGCCTGCGCCGCGGCGATGTGCATCGCAGTGGGGAAGCAGTCGTTGGAGCTCTGGGAGCGATTGACGTGATCGTTGGGGTGCACCGGAGCCTTGCCGCCGCGCGGGTTGCCGGCCAGTTCATTGGCACGGCCGGCAATCACTTCGTTGACGTTCATGTTGCTCTGGGTGCCGCTGCCGGTCTGCCAGACCACCAGCGGGAACTGGTCGTCGTGGCTGCCGTCGAGCACTTCGTCGGCGGCCTGTTCGATCAGCCGGGCGATGTCGGCGGGGAGGTCACCGTTGCGGTCATTGACCCGCGCCGCGGCTTTCTTGATCAGCGCCAGCGCATGCAGCACCGCCAGTGGCATGCGTTCGTCGCCGATGGCGAAATTGATCAGCGAGCGTTGCGTCTGAGCGCCCCAGTAAGCTTCATCCGGGACTTCAACCTGGCCAAGGCTGTCGGTTTCGATACGGCTCATCATGCACACTCCTGTTGGTCTGATAGCGAGTTTAGGCCCTGATCGCCGGCCGTGGTTCCATCAGTCTGCAATTTGACCGTTCACCCCCTCTAAATCAGGCCCTACAAGGCTTGGGGTTGAGCCACACGGTTTTTTAGGCGCAGAATGGTCGCCCTTGGGGTTTTACCTCGCCTGCTAGAAAAGGAAACTCGATGACTCGTCTTCGTGCCATCTGTACCGCGGTTGCACTGGTTTGCGCCAGCGGCCCTGTTTTTGCCGATACCGCCAGCCACAACGCCAGTGCCGAGGCTTTCCTGACCCTGGCGCACGCTGACAAATTGGGCACTCCGGTGTACATGCAAGTGCAGCAAATGTTCGCTCAGCGCTTTGAACAGACCAAAGCCCCCGAGTCGAAAAAAGCCCTGCTGGAAACCTACCAGGCCAAAGCCAACGCCGCTCTGGACCAAGCTATTGGCTGGAACAAGCTGAAGCCGGACATGGTCAAGCTCTACACCACCAACTTCAGTGAATCCGAGCTCAAGGACCTGGTCGCGTTCTACAAGTCGCCACTGGGCAAGAAAGTCCTGGAAAAAATGCCGCAGCTGACCCAGCAATCGGCCCAGATGACCCAGGCCAAGCTGGAAAGCGCAGTGCCTGTGGTCAACAAACTGCTGGCTGACATGACGGCCGAGCTGGAGCCAAAAGGCGCCGCTCCAGCCAAGAAAAAGCCGTAAGCGGAGTCCGGTATGACCATGCAACAACGCATCGAATCGACGCTGGGCCTGTTACAGCCCGAGCACCTGCAAGTGCTGGATGAAAGCCACATGCACAGCCGTGGGTTGCAGACCCACTTCAAGGCTGTGGTGGTCAGTGCGCAGTTCGAAGGGCTTAACCGCGTCAAGCGTCACCAGAAGGTCTACGGCACGCTCGGCGAGCTGATGGGCGAGTTCCATGCGTTGGCGCTGCATACCTACACGCCAGAGGAATGGGCACAGATCGACGCGGCCCCGGCCTCGCCGACCTGTGCTGGCGGCAGCAAATCCTGATACACCCTCCCTGTAGGAGCCAGGCTTGCCGGCGAAGAACGATTATGCGGTACAGCAGTTGCACCGCAGCGCCTGGTTCGCCGGCAAGCCTGGCTCCTACAGCGATGGCGTTATTTTTGCTAGAATCCGCAACGCGCCGCTCACCCGGCGCGTTTTTTTTCGCATCCGGTTCACCCCTTACGAGGGTAGCCACCTGGAGAATCACCCATGACACAACAGATTGTCGTGGCGGCACTGTATAAGTTCGTCACCCTGGAAGATTACGTCGCTTTGCGCGAGCCACTGCTGCAAGCGATGGTCGACAACGGCATCAAAGGCACGCTGCTGATCGCCGAGGAAGGTATCAACGGTACCGTGTCCGGCAGCCGCGAAGGCATTGACGGGCTGATGGCCTGGCTCAAGAACGACCCGCGCATGGACGACATCGACCACAAAGAATCGTACTGCGACGACCAGCCGTTCTATCGCACCAAAGTCAAACTCAAGAAAGAAATAGTCACCCTCGGCGTCGAAGGCGTGGACCCGAACAAAAAGGTCGGCACCTACGTCGACCCGCAAAACTGGAACGCGCTGATCAGCGATCCGGAAGTGCTGTTGATCGACACCCGCAACGACTACGAAGTCTCGATCGGCACCTTCGAAGGCGCCATCGACCCGAAGACCACCAGTTTTCGCGAATTCCCCGACTACATCAAAGCCCATTTCGACCCGGCCGTGCACAAGAAAGTCGCGATGTTCTGCACCGGCGGCATTCGTTGTGAAAAGGCGTCGAGCTATATGCTCAGCCAGGGTTTCGACGAGGTCTATCACCTCAAGGGCGGCATTCTGAAGTACCTGGAAGAGGTGCCGCAGGAAGAAACCAAATGGCAGGGCGACTGCTTCGTGTTCGATAATCGTGTGACCGTGCGCCATGACCTCAGCGAAGGCGACTACGATCAATGTCATGCCTGTCGCACACCGATCAGCGCCTCCGACCGCGCATCCGAGCACTACGTGGCCGGCATCAGTTGCCCGCACTGCTGGGATAAGCTGAGCGAGAAGACCCGTCGCAGTGCCATCGACCGGCAAAAGCAGATCGAACTGGCCAAGGCGCGCAACCTGCCTCACCCGATCGGCTACAACTACAAGCAAACCCCTTCCGAGGCCTGAACCATGTCTGCGCAACGCCTGCTCTATGTGATGGACCCGATGTGTTCCTGGTGCTGGGGCTTCGCCCCGGTGGCCAATGCGCTGGTCGAGCAGGCGCGCGCAGCGGGGGTAGAGGTGCATCTGGTGGTCGGCGGTTTGCGCACCGGCAGTGGCTCCGCGCTGGAGCCAACCACCCGGCGCTACATCCTTGAGCATTGGCAAGCGGTCACCGAAGCCACGGGTCAACCGTTCAAGCTGGAAGGCGCGTTGCCCGACGGGTTTGTCTACGACACTGAACCTGCCTGTCGGGCGCTGGTGACCGCGCGCAGCCTGGCGCCGGATTGCGCGTGGACACTGCTCGGGCTGATTCAGCACGCGTTTTACGCGCAAGGGCGCGACGTCACGCACGCCAGTGTGCTGGTGGAGTTGGCGGAGCAGGCCGGTCTGCCGCGTATCGAATTCGCCGCCGCGTTCGACCGTGCGGATCAGCATGCCGCGACGGCTGCCGATTTCACCTGGGTCCAGGACCTTGGCATCGCCGGTTTCCCGACCTTGCTGGCTGAGCGTGATGGTCAATTGGCGCTGTTGACCAATGGCTATCAGCCGCTGAGTGTGCTGTCCCCGTTGCTCGGCCGCTGGCTGGAGCGCGCGGCCTGTGCATGACCTGCCCGATGACGCGCCAGTCCCCAAGCGCGTCGATCGACTGAGCTGGGCGGAAATCCGGCGGCTGGCCCTTCAGCATAAAAAGTCCCTGTGGATCGCCAACGGCGTGGCCGTACTGGCGACCCTGTGCAGCGTGCCGATCCCCTTGCTGTTGCCGCTGCTGGTGGACGAAGTGTTGCTGGGCCACGGCGACACCGCGCTGAAAATCATGAACCACGCGCTGCCCGACGTCTGGCAGAAAGCCGCGGGCTACATAGGCTTGATGCTTTTCGTGACCTTGGGCCTGCGTTGCGCTGCGCTGCTGTTCAACGTGGTGCAGGCGAAGCTGTTCGCCGCGCTGGCCAAGGACATCGTGTACCGGATTCGCGTGCGCCTGATCGAACGACTCAAGCGCATTTCGCTGGGTGAATACGAAAGTCTGGGCAGCGGCACGGTGACCACGCACCTGGTCACCGATCTGGACACGCTGGACAAGTTCGTCGGCGAAACCCTCAGCCGTTTCCTCGTGGCCATGCTGACCCTGGTCGGCACCGCGGGCATTCTGATGTGGATGCACTGGAAACTGGCGCTGTTGATTCTGCTGTTCAACCCGCTGGTGATCTACGCCACGGTGCAGTTGGGCAAGCGGGTCAAACACCTGAAGAAACTCGAGAACGACAGCACCTCGCGCTTCACCCAGGCACTGACCGAAACCCTCGATTCGATTCAGGAAGTGCGCGCCGGCAACCGTCAGGGCTTTTTCCTCGGGCGCCTCGGCCAGCGGGCTCGTGAAGTGCGCGACTACGCGGTGAGCTCGCAGTGGAAAACCGATGCGTCGAACCGTGCCAGCGGCCTGTTGTTCCAGTTCGGCATCGATATTTTCCGGGCCGCCGCCATGCTCACCGTGCTGTTTTCCGACCTGTCGATCGGGCAGATGCTGGCGGTGTTCAGCTACCTGTGGTTCATGATAGGCCCGGTGGAACAACTGCTGAATCTGCAATACGCCTTTTACGCTGCCGGTGGCGCACTGTCGCGGATCAACGAGTTGCTGGCCCGGGCCGACGAGCCTGAATACCCGGGTGGCGTCGACCCGTTCATCGGCCGCGAAACTGTCGGCATCGAAGTCCAGGGATTGAGTTTCGGCTACGGCGACGAACTGGTATTGAACCAGATGAACCTGTCGATCGCCCCCGGCGAAAAGGTCGCGATTGTCGGTGCCAGCGGTGGCGGCAAAAGTACCTTGGTACAGCTGTTGCTGGGCCTGTACACGCCGCTCGCCGGGACCATCCGCTTCGGCGGTTCGACCCAGCAGGAGATCGGCCTGGAAACCGTGCGGGAAAACGTCGCCGTAGTCCTGCAGCACCCGGCGCTGTTCAACGACACCGTGCGCGCCAACCTGACCATGGGCCGCGAGCGCAGCGACGAGGCGTGCTGGCAGGCGCTGGAAATTGCACAGCTGCACGCCACGATTCGTGAGTTGCCCAATGGCCTGGACAGTATCGTCGGCCGTTCCGGCGTGCGCCTGTCCGGTGGCCAGCGTCAACGCCTGGCGATTGCGCGGATGGTGCTGGCCGAGCCCAAGGTGGTGATTCTCGACGAGGCCACCTCCGCCCTGGACGCCGCCACCGAATACAACCTGCACCAGGCATTGGCGCGCTTCCTGAGCAATCGCACCACCTTGATCATTGCGCACCGGTTGTCCGCGGTGAAACAGGCTGACCGGGTGCTGGTGTTCGATGGCGGGCAAATTGCGGAGGATGGCGACCATCAGCAATTGATTGCCGACGGTGGTTTGTACGCCAAGTTATATGGGCATTTGCAGCAACATTGAATCGGTACCGCAGGACAATCAGGGCATTCCCCGCGATCGTCACTCGTTCGCGAGTCCGCCCTGGAGTGCCGTTACCCTGCTGCCCATGAGCTGTGCCGCTTGCCTAGAATGAGAACCCATCCTAGTCTGGCTGTAGCGATTTCGTCCGGACGACGAACGGGCAGTGCTAATGCAAGGGACCTCATGAATCAGACACGGACTCTCGGAACACCCCGGCTATTGGGCATCGTCTGGCCTTTTATCGCCGTCGTGCTGTTTCAGGCGCTGCTGGGAGGCGTCAGTCTGTACATGCTTTCCGCGGTTCGCGGCTACGTTGCCGGTGAAAGCCTGTGGTCCAAAGGCCAGAAAGACGCCATCTATTACCTCAATCTCTACGCTGACAGTCGTGACGAGGCGATATTCAACAAATACCAGAGTGCGATTGCCGTGCCTCAGGGTGGGCATGAGTTGCGTGTGGCGCTGGATCATCAGCCTCCGGATATCGAAGCCGCGCGCGTGGCGATCCTCAAGGGTGGCAACCACCCGGACGACATCGACGGTGTGATCTGGCTCTACCTGAATTTCCGGCACTTCCGTTACCACGAGAAAGCCATCGACCTCTGGAGGGTGGGCGATGCATACCTGGTGCAACTCGATGCCATTTCGCGGGAGATGCATCAGCGCATCACCACCGGCCACGCCTCCGATGCCGATATCAAGCGCTGGAAGGATCAGATATTCGCCATCAACGAAAATGTGACACCGGCGGCGAAGGCCTTCAGTGACGCCTTGGGCGAAGGCTCGCGGGTGATCCTGCGCCTGTTGTTGGTGATCAATCTCGCCACGGCCCTGGGCTTGATCGTCCTGGCGCTGATGCGCACCCACAAGCTGCTCAAGCAACGCCATGCGTTCGCCGACGCGCTGCAACTGGAGAAAGATCGGGCGCAGATCACGCTGCAATCGATTGGCGACGGTGTAATCACCACGGATGTCGAAGGCGCGATCGCCTACATGAACCCGGCCGCCGAGGCGTTGACGCACTGGAAGGCCGAGCAGGCGACAGGTTTGCCCCTGGCAGCGCTGTTCAATCTGCTGGACGAGAATGCTCAGGCAGACGGTTTTACCTTGATCGAGCACATTTTGAGCGGACAGCTCAGCGGTGGCAGCGAACATTCCAAATTGATTCAACGCCTGGACGGCAGCACGGTGTCGGTCACGCTGGTCGGTGCGCCGATCCGCAATGCCGGCAAAGTCAGCGGCACCGTGCTGGTGTTGCACGACATGACCCAGGAGCGCCAATACATTGCCAATCTGTCCTGGCAGGCGACCCATGATGCCCTGACCGGGCTGGCCAACCGCCGCGAGTTCGAGTATCGCCTGGAGCAGGCGCTGCACAACCTGACGCGGCTTTCAGGGCGCCATGCGCTGATGTTCCTCGACCTGGATCAGTTCAAACTGGTCAACGATACCTGCGGTCATGCGGCCGGTGACGAATTGCTGCGGCATATCTGTGCGTTGTTGCAATCCGGCCTGCGCGAGGGCGATACCCTGGCCCGATTGGGTGGCGACGAGTTTGGCATCCTGCTGGAAAATTGTGCCCCGCAAGCCGCGGAGAAAATTGCCGAGGTATTGCGCCAAACCGTACAGAACCTGCATTTTGTCTGGAAAGGCCGCCCCTTCGTGACCACGGTGAGCATCGGCCTGGTGCATGTCACGCAGAGCCCGACCACCCTCGAAGCCTCGCTGCGCGCTGCGGACATGGCCTGCTACATGGCCAAGGAAAAGGGGCGCAATCGGGTTCAGGTCTATCATGCCGACGATTCTGAGCTGTCCCTGCGCTTTGGCGAGATGGCCTGGGTGCAACGCCTGCACATGGCGCTGGAAGACAACCGCTTCTGTTTATACGCCCAGGAAATTGCGCCCCTTGGCCCTACGGAACCAGGCGGCGGGCATATCGAAATCCTGTTGCGCCTGCATGACGAATCCGGGCGGATGATTTTGCCCGACAGTTTTATTCCGGCGGCCGAACGTTACGGGCTGATGACGTCTCTGGACCGCTGGGTTGTGGAGAACGTGTTCAAGATCATTGCCCAGTGCATGGCTGAAAAGCGCAGTTGTCCGTTGGCGATGTGTGCGATCAATCTGTCAGGCACCACGATCGGCGACGAGGCGTTCCTCGACTTCCTGCGGGAACAATTTGTTGCGTATGCGATCCCGCCTGAAATGATTTGTTTTGAAATCACAGAGACGAGCGCGATTTCCAATCTCGGGAGCGCAATAAAATTTATCAATGAACTCAAAGGGTTAGGTTGCCACTTTTCGCTCGACGATTTTTGTGCCGGAATGTCCTCATTCGCGTATTTGAAACATTTGCCTGTAGACTTCCTGAAGATCGACGGGAGTTTCGTAAAGGATATGCTGGACGACCCGATTAACCGCGCCATGGTCGAAGTGATCAATCACATCGGTCATGTCATGGGTAAGCGCACGATTGCCGAGTTTGTTGAGACACCCCAGATCGAGCAGGCATTGCTGGAGATCGGGGTGGATTACGCTCAAGGGTATGTGATTGAACGCCCGCATCCGTTTACCTGCGATAGTCTGCAACGTCGTCCTGCCCGGCCCCGGCCTTTGTTATTCAAGGCGCCTGGTACGTTCCGCTGAAAATCTCCCGCTGGTCCTTACAATCACAATCAAAAGGAGCCCGACAGTGATCGACACATTCATCAGAACCGGACCACTCATGGAAGCTGCAAGTTATCCCGCCTGGGCTCAGCGCCTGATCCAGGATTGCAGCGCGAGTAAGCGCCGGGTTGTCGAACACGAACTGTACCAGCGACTGCGTGATAACAAGCTCAGTGCAAAGACCATGCGCCACTACCTCATCGGTGGTTGGCCCGTGGTCGAACAGTTCGCTTTATACATGGCACAGAACCTGACCAAAACCCGCTTTGCCCGCCATCCAGGCGAAGACATGGCGCGTCGCTGGCTGATGCGCAATATTCGCGTGGAACTCAATCACGCTGATTACTGGGTGCACTGGAGCCGTGCCCACGGTGTCAGCCTGGAAGATCTGCAAGCGCAACAGGTTGCCCCGGAACTGCATGCCTTGAGCCATTGGTGCTGGCACACCAGCTCCGCGGATTCACTGATCGTTGCCATTGCCGCCACCAACTACGCCATCGAAGGCGCGACCGGGGAGTGGTCGGCGCTGGTGTGTTCCAGTGGCGTCTATGCGGCATCGTTCCCCGAGGAAGATCGCAAGCGGGCTATGAAGTGGCTGAAGATGCATGCCCAGTATGACGATGCCCATCCGTGGGAGGCGCTGGAAATCATCTGCACGTTGGCGGGCATGAATCCGAGCAAGTCCTTGCAAGTGGAGTTGCGTCAGGCCGTCTGCAAGAGCTACGACTACATGTTCCTGTTCCTGGAGCGCTGTATGCAGCTTGAGCATGCCGAGCGGGCCCCGGTAATGCGTGAACGGATGGCGCTGGCGGAAAGCTGATCGGTTATTCGCTGCATTGAAAAAGCCCGCTCCCCCTGTCCGTTTTGCCAGGGGGGGCGGGCTTTTTAGTGGCCGCTGCAAATGGCTAGGCGCTGACTTTCAGTCCTACCAGTCCGGCAATGATCAGCGCCACGCTGGCCAGTCGGAACAGCGCCATTGATTCGCCAAAGAGAATGATCCCGGCGATCACTGTCCCCACTGCCCCCACACCCGTCCAGATCGCATAGGCCGTGCCCAGCGGCAGTTCCTTCATGGCGAGACCCAGCAAGCCAAGGCTGATGGCCATGGCGGCAACGGTCAACGCGGTAGGGAGAGGGCGGCTGAACCCATCGGTGTACTTGAGGCCGACAGCCCAGCCGACTTCGAACAGGCCGGCGAAAAACAGAATGATCCAGGACATGAGAGACCTCCATCGATTGACGGGGTCGTCCCCAGATTAAATGACTCGATCGAGCCGCGAGGTCGTCCTCGCGTTGCGCAGAATAGTGCCCATTATTAACCTGGGGATCAAGTTCATGGATCAGTCAGTGGCCGCTTTGGCCGCTGTTGCCCTGTCTGCTTTCTCGCTCATGCGCCGGAAATAGGTCGAGAGCAGCGCCCCGGAAATGTTGTGCCAGACGCTGAACAATGCGCTCGGTACCGCCGCCAGCGGCGAGAAGTGCGCGCATGGCCCGATCCTTGTTTTCAAGTAACACCACATAACCAATGTAGGAGCGAGCTTGCTCGCGATGGAGTGTCAGGCGAAGTGGTGTCGACTGACACACCATCGCGAGCAAGCTCGCTCCTACAGTTGGTGATCACCAGGCTTTAGATCCCCTGCGGAGTCTCTTCCCCACCCAGCGCTTCAACCAGCGCCGGCAGGAAATCGCCAAAGGTCAGCATCATCAGGGTGAAGCTGGCATCCAGTTGGCCCAGGGCTTCTTCGCCACCGTCCTGTTCCGCCTGGTCTTGCAGCAGGTCTTCGAACTTCAGGCGCTTGACCACCATCTTGTCGTCAAGGACGAACGACAGTTTGTCTTGCCAGGCCAACGACAACTGAGTGACCACTTTGCCAGTGCTCAGGTGCAGCTGGATTTCTTCGCTGGTCAGGTCCTGGCGCTTGCAACGCACGATGCCACCGTCTTCATGGGTGTCGCGCAGTTCGCACTCGTCCAGCACGAAGAAGTCGTCCGCGGCTTTCTGGGTGGTGACCCACTCCGTCATGGTTGCCGTCGGGGACATCTTCACGGTCAGTGGGCGTACCGGCAGCGTACCGATCACTTCACGCAGGGTGGACAGCAGGTCTTCGGCACGTTTCGGGCTGGCCGAGTTGACCAGGATCAGGCCCTGTTTCGGCGCGATGGCGGCAAAGGTCGACGAACGACGAATAAACGCCCGTGGCAGGAAGGCCTGGATGATTTCATCCTTGATCTGGTCGCGTTCCTTTTTGTAGACCTTGCGCATTTGCTCGGCTTCGATCTCTTCGACCTTTTCCTTCACCGCGTCGCGCACGACGCTGCCCGGCAGAATGCGTTCTTCCTTGCGGGCGCTGATCAGCAGGAAATCACCGCTGACGTG
>Ga0247820_10000930_pt1 | contig 16349 bp, 7 predicted proteins | sample 13C_Glucose_Day1_2_FD_192480 | JGI IMG/M metagenome (GOLD analysis project Ga0247820, IMG submission 192480) | Soil microbial communities from agricultural site in Penn Yan, New York, United States - 13C_Glucose_Day14 | ecosystem: Environmental > Terrestrial > Soil > Agricultural land | place...
TGATGGTCGTGGGGCCACCGGCCTTGCCGGCCCGCACCGCCCGGATCCTCGGAGCACCCGGTGCCTTGAGCAGCGCGTCGGGCGTTGCCGGCGTGGTGCCCGGCGTGGTGCCCGGCGTGGTCGGCTGCCCAGCCGGCGGGTTCTGCACCACCGGCGGGTCCTGCACCTCCGGCGGGTCCTGGACCACCGGCGGGTCCTGGGCCACCGGCGGAGCCGCGGTCAGGACGACGGGTGCGCTGGCCTTCGACCACGCGCCCGGGCCTCCCTGGTTCACGCCCCGGACCTGGAAGGCGTACCGGGGTCCGATCTCGAGCCCGGTCACCTCCAGGCTCACCGCGTCGTGGGCGACGGCCTCGATGACCCGGTCGACCACGCCGTCCTTGAGGACCCGCACGTCGTACCCGATCAGGTTCGACATGCCGGAGTCCGACGGCGACCAGGTGACCCGGATGGCCGAGTCGCCGACCGCAAGGGCCTGCGCCATGACCGGGATGCCCGGTGCGTCCAGGGCCGGGACCACGTCGGTGGGCTCCGAGAAGACCTCCTCGGCGGTGCCGTGGACGTCCGTGTAGCGGATCCGGACCCGCAGGCGCTGACCCGAGTCGGCCGGCATCACCGTGTAGGTCTCACCGGTGGCTCCGGCGATGTTCGTCCAGGTGTCCCCGCCGCCGCGCTGCCACTGGTGCACGAGCGTGACGACCAGGTCGCCGTCGTCGTTGTGGATGCCGTCGGGGTCGACGAGACCCGTGCCCGAGACCTCGCTACCCACGGCCGGCGACTGCGGGTCGACGACCAGGCCGGACGGCTCGTCGTTGACGTTCACGACCGGGAGCGTGGTGTGCGAGGTGATGGATTCGAGCGTCCCGTCGGCGTCGAGGAACGTCGCGATCACCCGCAGCGTGGAGCCGGCCTCCGCGTCGCCCGGGGTGAAGGTGTCACCCACGCCGTTGACAGAGGGAGTGAACTCGCCCTCGTCGTCGCCGTACTGCCAGGTGTAGACGATGGTGTCGGCCTGGATGGGACCGTCGGGGTCGGTGAAGGTGCCGGTCACGGTGATCGGTTCGTCCTCCGTGGGCTGGTCGGTGCTGAAGGTCATGGAGCCGGCAGCGGCCGAGCCCTCCAGGTCCACCAGGTCGACCGTCTCGTCGGCGAACTGGACGCGCTCGATGTTGCGCAGCGTGTCCACGCCGGACTGCAGTGCCCCGGCGTCCTCGTCGACGTGGGCGATGCGCCAGGTGCCGTCGCCGTTCTCCGTGATGGTGTGCTGGTCGCGCACGTCGGCGTAGACAGCGGTGTCGATGCTGTCGTCGGCCTGCTGCACGATCGCGCGCCGGGCCTGGATGTCCGCCGGGTTGATCTCGCCGCTGAACACGCGCTCCTGGACCTGCGCCATCGTGTCGACCCGCTCGCCACCGGGCAGCTCGACGTAGACGTCCAGGGCGGCGTCGCCGTCCAGGTAGTCATCACCAGACCGGCCCTCGATGAGGTCGCTCCCACCGCCGCCGAGGACGATGTTGCCCGTCTGGTTGGTGGCCAGGAAGGGCGTGGCGTACGTCGGCACCTGGGGGAGTGAGCTCCCCTCGAGCTGATCGCCGGCGCTGAGCAGCTCGCGGAGCCCGGCGACCCGGTCGAGCTGGGCCTGGGTCAGCTCGTGGCCCCTGCCGGACGTGGGGAAGGCCTGGTCCCCGGGGTGGCCACGACCTCGCAGCACGTCGTTGCCGTCCCAGCCCGAGAGGCCCTCCACGTTCATGAAGCGGGACCGCATGAGGGTCACGTTGGGCGGCTGGAACACCAGCACGTCCAGGTCCGCGTCGACGGGGTCCGGGTCGCCCTTGTGGGTCACCCAGTCGAAGCCGAGCATGCCCGCGTGACGGTCGCTGCCGTTGTTGAGCATGATGTCGTCCCCGCCCTCGGCGTCGTGGTCGTCGTTGCCCGACCCGCCGTCCAGCACGTCCGCACCACCGACCGGGTCGTTCTGGAAGGTGAGCGCGTTGTCGCCCTGCACCAGGTCGGCACCCTTGCCGCCCTCGAGCCAGTCGTCGGCCTCGTTGCCGGTCATGATGTCGCTGGCGTTCCCTCCTTCGAGGAAGTCGTCGCCCTGGCCCGCGAAGGACTGGGTCGCCTCCTGCCCGTGGAGGATGAAGTCCTTGCCGGACTGCCCGAACACCACGTCGAAGCCGTGACCGGCGTTGACGACGTCGTTGCCGGGACCTGCGTGGAAGGTGTCGTCACCGAAGACGTCGGTGAGGATGTCGTCGCCGGGCCCGCCGTGGAAGCCGTCGTTGCCGATGCCACCCTCGAGGTGGTCGTCGCCGCCGTGTGACCACAGCGCGTCGTCGCCCTCGCCACCGCGCATCTTGTCGGCACCGTCGGTGCCGTGCATGGTGATGTGCTCGCCACCGTCCCAGCGCCACCAACCGTCGAGCTGGCTCAGGCCGGCGACCCCTTCGGCCGGGACGTCGTCCAGGTCGACGGTGAGGTCCTGGCTGGCGAACATGTCGACCGGCAGGTCCTGGGCCGCGGTGTTGCGCATGACCAGCTCGGCGAACGAGTTCGCCTCGAGCTGGTGGAACAGGCCCAGGCCCTGGTTGCGGTTGAGGTAGTAGAACCGGTCGCCGTTCTGCAGGTCCTCCATGTGCTCCTCGAACACGTGGTTGAAGGTGGTGCCGAGCATGCCGCCGAAGATCGCCGGGCGCTCAGCCAGGCCACCGACCCACATGTCGATGTCGTCGACACCGCTGGACGCAGCCGGCGCCGTCATGAAGCTGCGGTCCTGCGTCAGGACCAGCGCTGCCGCCCGCTTGTCGTCCACCGTCCCGGCCGCGTCCAGCGTCGGGTGGATGCCGTACGCCGCGACGAAGTTGACGATCGAGGCGCGGTGCTTGAGCTCGAGGCGGAAGTCCTCCCAGCTCGCGTACGGACGCAGGGCGGGGTTGGCCCCGCTGTTGTAGAACTGGCGGCGGGCCTTGTTGAGCGACGGGACGCCGGTGTCACGCGCCCGCGCCAGGTTGATGGTGGCCAGGTCGAGCGGGACGCCCAGCAGGTTGTTGCGCAGGGTGTCGGTGACGAACTCGTCGATCTCGTTGCCGGTCTGGTTCATCATCCCCTGGATGACGGCCGCAGCGCCCTCGTCGTGGGTCAGCGTGCCTCCGTCGGTGAAGGCCCGCGGGTTCAGGAACGCGTCGAGCAGGGCAAGCGACTCCGTCCCGAAACCCTCCCGCTCGACGGTCTCGTTGAGCATCGAGTGACCGAAGCGGTAGACCACGTGGGCGAACTCCGCCTTGACCGAGGCGTCGATGTCGCCGTGGTAGAGCGACTCGTTGAGCGGTCCCGGGTCGATGTTCGGCTGGACCTTGCGGGCGAACTCCTCGAACACCAGGTGCTGGTACTCCATCTCGGTGACGTAGCGGGCGGCCTGGAAGATCCGCTCGCCGTAGTCCCAGACGCCGGTCTCGTCGCGCCACCTGGCCTCGAAGTCGGCGTCCTCGGCCTCGATGACCTCACGGATGTGCGCGACGAGGCGGTTGTGCTCGCTGTGGAAGACGTGGTGCACGGACGTGAGGCCGATGTTCTCGTTGCCGCGGCCGTCACCGGTGATGAAGTGCTCACCCAGCAGTGCCGCGTCGTACGTGCCGGCGGGGTTCGGGTTCGCGGTGTGGGCGATGTCGTCGAGGAACGCGACGCCTGCCTTCATGGAGCTCGTCGCGTCGACGGTCCCGTCGAGGTTGCCCTCCACGGGCGTCGTGTCGGGCCGCACCAGCTGCGGGAAGCCGTTCGCGCCGGGAACGAAGTGCCCGTACGGGTCGGTCACCACCAGCGGCACCTCGAGCACGTCCATGTCGTCGAGCACGATGCCGAGCTTCGTCCGCGCCTGGTCCTGGACCTGGGTCCAGCTGGCCAGGCCCTCACCGTCGGCCCCGCCGAGCAGGCGTCCGGTCGGAACGGGCCTGCCGTCCTCCATCGCGTACTCGCGGATGAACACCTGGTGTGACGGGTGCGAGGTGTAGGTCTGGTTCTGGTCCACGAAGGAGGTGGTCCGGTTGGTGTGCTCCTGGACGTCGTCCCCGGTGCCCAGGATCCCGTCGGGGCCGGGCTGGTTGGTCGCCCGGGTCAGCGGGATCATGTTCCGCATCGGGTTGGTGCCGGTCGCCTGGTAGAGCGGGTCGGAGCTCGTGAGCGGGACCATGACGGTGCCGCTGCCGCCCTTCGACACGAGGTCGAGCCCGTGGTCGAAGAACTGCCCGAACAGGGTGAACCACGAGTTGTACGACGCGGACAGACCCTCGTCGGGCGACCGGTTCGGGATGAAGATCCCCTTGTCGGACCGCGGCTCACCGGGCCGGGTCGGCAGGGGCGGGAGCTCGGTCTCCTCGGAGCCCGCGACCTCGCCCATGACCGTCACCGCGGCCGGGTTCGCCGTCGTCTGGTCCACGATCAGGTTGCTGATCTCGCGCGGCTCCGAGTCGACCACGTAGCCGGACGTGTCCTTGTAGGACGACGGCGTCGACGGTGCCGGACCCGCGGGGCCGTCCGGGTCGAACGCCTCCGCGTCCTCGAACTCGGGAGCGAGCATCCGTGGGAACTCCTGGCCGGCGGCCCCGAACATGGTGCGCTTGGGGAACCTGGCCGTGTTCGGGAACAGGTTGTTGAACGACCCGTCCACGGTCCGCAGGCCGTAGGGCAGCTTCGGGTCCGGAACGCAGGTCCAGCTCATGTCGGCACGGTCATCGCACAGCAGGTCACCCCCCATGGCGTGGTGCTCGGCGATGTTGATCTGCTTCAGGATGAAGTCCAGGTCGTGTCGCGTGACGGTGAAGTCGGAGTCCGCGTACTCGGCTCGTGCTGGTCCCTGACTGCTCGTGACCACGATGCCGGCCAGGGAGAGGCTCAGCAGCCCCGCCACCGCCGACCGTGTCAACGAGCGTCGCGCTCGTGGTGATCGCATGTCCTTGCCCCCAAGGTGTCGTCGTCCGGTCACCGGCCCACCCGGTGATCCACGCCCTTCGCCGGTGTGGCAGGAGCGTGGTGCTGGGGAGTGTTCGCGTCGCGGCGTGATAGGTGCGTGAAAGTCCGCCAGGGGGCGTGACGGCACGCTCGAAAGGACTAGACAGGGCGGGATGCACGGGTGGATCCGGCGGTCTCCCCGAAACGGGGTATGACAGACGTCCGCCCGCTGGCGCACCCTTCAGGGGCGGGGGGACGCCTCGGCACACCGATGCGCATACCTGGTCTCGGCACTGACGTTTGGGGGAACGCCATGACCGTGAGCATCCGGCTGCTGGGCACGATCCGGTTCGAGGTCGACGACGGCCCGCCGGTCGACGCGACGGTGGTGCCCACGGTCAAGGCGCTCGACCTGCTCCGCCTGCTCGTGGCCTCCGACGACTCCTGGCAGCGCGCGGACCACTACATCAGCCTCCTGTGGCCCGCGGCCGCCACCGATGACCACGGACGGGCGAGCTTGCGGACCGCCGTGGCCCAGCTGCGCAGGGCCCTGGGGCCGGAGCTGGTTCAGCGATCGGGGGAGCTCATCGGGCTGGGGGACGCGCGCACGGACGTGGCACGCCTCCGCCGCCTGGCCTCGGAGGTGGAGGACGCCCGGAACGAGGGTGATGACAGGGCGGTGCTGTCCGGGGTGCGGGAGGCAGAGGCGATCTGGGGTGAGCTGGTGGTCTCGGGATCCTCGTGCGACGCGGTCTACGCACTGCGCGACGAGCTGCAGGCCCTGCGGCACCAGCTGCTCCTCGACGCCGCCGCGGCGGCAGCGCGCCTCGGCTGCATGCGCACCAGCCTCGAGCTCGCCCGCTCCGCCGACGGGATGCGCGGCACCGAAGGCTCGGCACGGGCGCTCATGGTCGCCCTGGCCGGTCTCGGCGAGACCCGCCAGGCCATCGAGACGTTCGAGCGCCTGCGCGCTCAGCTCAACGAGACCTACGGCGTGCAGCCGTCGCCGACCACCCGGGCGCTCTACGTCCAGCTGGTGACGGCGGGTGAGACGTGCGAGCTGGGTCCGGCCGACTGCCACCCCGACCAGGCCTTTGAGCTCGCGATCGCGGCTGCCCGCCTCCAGGAGGGGCCGGAACCGGGCGGGGTGGTCTGGCTCCACGGCGAGCCGGGCTCTGGGCGCGGGCTGCTGGCGGGCCAGGCGCAGAGGATGGTGGACGAGCTGCCGGAGTCCCGGCGTTCGACGTTCGAGCTGCTTCCCGAGGTGGTGGCCCCCGACCACGCCATCAGGGAGCGCCTCAGGCAGACGGCCCGGGAGCACCGGTGCGTGTTCGTCGTCCCGGTACGGACACCCGTCGCTCACCTGTCCGGCCACGAACACGTGATCCGCGTGGACCGGCTCGACCGGGAGACGTTCGACGCCCTGCTGTGGCAGCTGCTGCAGGAACGACCGACCTCGTCGCTGGCGGACCTGGTGTGGAGTGCTTCGGACGGGCTGGCGGGGCAGGCCCGCCGCATCGTGGAGCACCTGGTCCGCGACGGGAAGGTCGGCTGGACCCCGGCCGGCATGGACCTGGTGGTCCTGGAGAGGGTGCGCGCCGGGCGGCGAGTCCGCCGCATGCATCCGGTGGCCAAGGTCAAGGCCCTGTGCGCCCCCGTGCTGCTGGACCTGGGGAACTGGCTGGCGGGCTACGAGTCCGTTGCTCTGGGCGCCGTGGCGATCTGACGACGCACGACGGGCGGCGCTTCCCCCGAGGGGTCGCGCCGCCCGCACGTGGTGCCAGCCCGGCTGCCGGAGAGTCGGGCTGCCCGGTGATCACCTCAGAGTGGCCTCCACGACGGCTTGCGGTCGCAGGATGACCGGACCGAGCAACCCCGAGGGCGGCGGGGTCTTGCTGCGACGGTTGAGCAGTGTGTTGGTGACCCGGACCTCGACGGTGTTGGTGCCCGGTCGTAGCGCGTCGGTGACGTCGACGACATAGGGCGCCCACAGCGCGCGGGGGAGCACGCGGTCGTTGACCGTGACCTGGGCGAGCTCGCGTACGTCCCCCAGGTCGAGCAGCAGCTCGCGGTCGTGGAGCTCGGCCTCTGTCAGGTCGACCGTCGTGCGGTAGACCCCGCTGCCGGAGAACGTCGGGGCGGTCGGAGTCCACGAGCCGAGGTCGGTGCCGGTGGCGGCCTCCCCGTCGCGCTCGAGCCGCAACGTCCACGGACCGTCGAGGGCGATGGGTTCGAGCGTGTCGGTGACCGTGGCGCGGCCTCGATAGGCCTTGCCGTGGAACCGCCCCTCGACGTCGAACGTCCCCGGCTCGTCGAGGACCAGGCTCGCCTCGATCGTGTTGCGCACCTTCTCTGCCGACCGGGCCACGACGTCGCCGACGAGGTGCGGCTCGACCTCGGTGCCCGCCTGGAAGACCACCGCGACGGTCTCGTAGGGATCGAGCTCCAGGGGCACCGTGGTCTCGCCGCGGCCGGCCTCGTCGTACGTCGCGAACGCGTCCGTCGTGGCGGTGCGTGGGTCCCACAGCTCGGGCACGCCGTCGGTCGGCAGGGTGGTTGACGTGCTGACGCTCTCGCCGCTCTCGTTGTTGACGAGGTACGCCACGTCGTTGCCGCGTCCCGTGCGCAGCACGCGGATCGCAGGCGCGGCCGGGGACAGCTCGGCGGCGGTCACTCCGGCGGTCTCGGCGAGTGCGTCGAGTGCCTCGACATCGGACACGATCGCGACCTGACCGGCGCCGTGCCGCGTCCACGCCTCGGTGGCGCCATCGAACAGGGCGTCGAGGGCGGCGGTCATCGCCGCGTCCCGACCCCGCGCCTCGTGCGCCGGCAGCGGGCCGACGACCACGACGTGGCCACCGGTGCTGACGAAGTCCTGCAGCGTCTGCACGGTCTCGAGGTCCAGCACCGGCGTGGTCGGAACCACCGCCATGCGGTACGACGCCGCACCGATCTGCAGCTCGCCTCGTGCGGCCTCGGCGTGGAACCGGGTGTGCGGGTCACCCGAGAACGACCCGTCGCTGACCAGGTCGAAGTCGACCTGGCCGCGCTCGAGGGCGTACGCCGTGTCGCTGAGGTCGGCGTCGAGCTGGTGCTCGGTGTCCGAGGTCCGTGTCTGCTCCGCCGCGCGCTGCGGCTGCACCAGCACGGTCTGCGCGAGCGACGTGCCGCGGGCCATCTCGCTGACGCGGCCGATCCACGCGTCCACGTCACCCATGGCGTCCCAGAAGGTGCTGGCGGGCCCGAACGGCGGAGCGAAGAACACCTGCTGCTCGTCGGTCCACAGCGCGTGCAGCGCGAACGAGTTGATGCCCCGGGTCGCAAGGGCGCCGATCGTCGCGTGCATGAACTCCGGCGCCACGTCCCACCCGGAGTTGCCGAACACCTCGGACAGAGCGCGGTCCCCGCCGCCGAGGTGCATGGCTGATGCGGCGCTGCGGCCGAGCGTCGTCTGCTCGCCCGCGACGTAGTCGGTGGTGATCATGTCGGTGCCCGGCACCTGGGCGAACTGGTTGTTCTTGCTCAGGTCTCCCGTGCTGTGCATCCGCTTCTGGGGGCTCTCCTCGTCGAGCAGGGGGTTGGTGATCAGCTGGAGGCCGCGGTCCTCCATCCACTGGGCCTGGCGTTGGAAGTAGTTGGTCGCGAACGCGTCGTTCACCGCGCGCCAGTAGGCGCCCGAGTACTCCTCGCCCCGGCGACCGAGCTCGTCGAACGCCGCCGTGTAGGCGACGCCCGGCGTGGATCCGGCCTGCTTCACCAGCGCGTCGAGGCTGGCCGACCAGGGCAGCCGCTTGAACGGCCACGGCTCGGCGGAGGAGATGAACGGCTCGTCGTCCCAGAAGCCCGGCACGACGGTGCCCATCGCCCAGCCGAACCGGCGGACGTACTCACCCTGCGCGACCTCGAAGAGCCGGTCGGTGGCGACCGGGTCGAGCAGGTCGAGGTAGCCGCGGTGGTAGCCGCTGCTGTCGTCGGTCAGGATCGCCTTGCCGTAGGTGTCGACCTGCCAGCGGCCTCGGGGGACGCTCCATGCGCCTGTCTGGAGGTCGGGCGTGAGCTCGACGAGGTCGGTGGCGTCGCCGGAGCCGACCGGGCGAGCGGCGGCCGCGACGGCGTCGTCCAGACGCACCAGGGGTCCGCCGAACGCCTCGACGTCAGCGCCGCTGTCGAACGTGCTGGCCCAGAGCTCTCCGCCGGCGGGGCCGGTGACGGCGAGGTTGTTCCACGTGACGCGCTGCAACCCTTCGACGGCATCCTGGACGCCCACGCCGCCGTACTCAGCGCTCACTGCTGGAGCGCCGGCGGTGTACGTCGCGTCGACGGCCGTCGGCTGCACGGTCTTGTTGACGACCGGCTTGATCGTGTTCCCCGCGACGGTGACGGTGATCGTCTGCTCGCTGCGCGGGTGGAAGCCGGGCGCGGGGACACCGGTCGTCAACCGGGTCCTCTGCTCGCCGTCGAGGCGCCACACGCTGGCCCGACCCTTGACGTCGACGTCGATGAGGTAGCCGCGGGTGCCGTCCTTCGACGACCGCACGACCAGCTGGGCCCCCGAGGCGGTCAGCCGTACCTTGCCGCTCACCGAGTAGTCGGTCCAGCCTTCCCCGGCTACGAGCGGGTGCGCGCCCTCCCGGATCGCCGCTTCGACCACGAGGCGGCCCTCGGCGACGCTCAGGCCGCTGGTCTCGTGCGGGTCGATCGTCGCCGGCCCTTCGACCACGCGGGTCGAGCGCTGCAGGGCCTTGAGCCTCAGCTCGGGACTCGGCTCGTAGGTCGTGTCGCCGACGGTGCCGCCGTTGGCGATGATGCCGCCGGCCTTGCCGCTGGGGAAGTTGCTGTCGTTGAAGAGCCAGATGCGCATGCCGGTGCGCTGCGCCTCCCGCAGGACGTGCTCCACGATGTCGAACCAGGCCTCGGTGAAGTACGCAGGCTTCATGCCGGCACCGCCGTAGGGGAACAGCACCGCCTCGTAGATGCCCTTGTCGCGCAGCTCGGCCATCTGCGTGTCGACGACCTCAGGGGTGACCGTGCCGGTCCAGTACCAGTAGACCGACGGACGGCTGTCGGACGGCGGGTCCGCGAAGGCAGCCGGGTCGAAACCCGCCTGCCGTTCGAGCGTCGGGGTGCTCGCACGGGCTCCAGCGAGGGCGGCGTCGGTCGGTGTCGCGGCGACCGAGAGGGCGAGCGCTGCGACGGTCGCAACAGCCCCGATCGACACCGCGGCGTGTGGTCGGCTGGATCGAATCACAGGGGGAACTCCTCCGAGTCGGGGTGGGAACCGCGTGGTCCATGGCGTCGTCGACGCGGCCTCGCGCCTGACGAGCGGGGGCGAAGCTTTCGAAGATCTCGCGGAGGATGAATCGTTTCAGTGAAGAGCGTCACACATCGGCGGATCGACGCACAACACCATGTCCGGAAGCGGTCACGTGCGGCAGCCGAGGCATAGTGTTGTGAGACGAACGACTTACTCCTATATGGTCGCCGCATGACGTCGTACGCGCCCACCCGCCGTGGATTCCTCACCGCTGCCGCCGCTCTCACCGGGGTCGCCGTCACGCCGACCTCCGCCTGGCGCGCGAACCCCGCGTCCGCTGCATCTCCCTTCATCCTCAAGCCCACCCCGCCGGCGTACTTCACGGACTTCGGGACCAACGCCGAGATGCGCTGGGGATCGGTCGACCCGGGGCGTTACCTCACGCCCCAGTCGCGCCTGTTCGTCCGCAACCACACCCGCACACCGCAGATCGACCGGTCCACCTACGCGCTGCGGGTGTACGGCGACGGGCTGGCGACGCCGAGGGGGGAGGACGAGGCGCTCAGCCTGTCGTTCGCCGACCTCCAGCGACTGCCGCACCACGAGCTCACTGCCGTGGTGGAGTGCACCGGCAACGGTCGGAGCTACTTCAAGACCCAGCAGGGGCAGACCGTCTCGGGGACCGGCTGGACGCTCGGTGCGGTCGGCACCGTGCGCTGGAAGGGCGTCCGCCTGCGCGACCTCCTCGCCGCTGTCGGGCTGTCGCCCGACGCAGTGTCCATCCAGGCCACCGGGCTCGACGATCCCTTCGTCTCCGGCGGCACGGACTACGGGCCGGTCCGCCGACCGTTCCCGGTCGAGAAGGCGCTCGACGACGCCCTGCTCGCGTGGGGGATCAACGGCGAGGACCTGCTGCCCGACCACGGCTACCCGCTCCGGCTGGTGCTGCCCGGCTGGGTCGGCATCGCCAGCATCAAGTGGCTCGGGTCCCTGGAGGTGGCGACGACCCAGCTCACGTCGCCGTGGAACACCACCTTCTACCGGATGGTCGGGCCGGACTGGCCCGCCGACTCCCCGCCGCTCACGGTCAACCCGGTGCGCTCGGCGTGGGAGCTGGCGCCCGACCAGGTGCTGCCGTCACGTCCCGTGACCCTCACTGGCCGGTCGTGGAGCGGCGCGGGCCGGATCGCCCGAGTCTCGGTGAGCCTGGACGGCGGGGCCAGCTGGCGGCCGGCCGTCCTGGACCGCAGGTCGCGTGAGGGAGAGGGGTGGACGCAGTGGTCCGTGCGCTGGGGCAACCCGCGCCCGGGACGCCACGAGCTGCTCGCCCGGGCCACGGACGACCAGGGCCGCACCCAGCCGATGGTCGCCGCCGTCAACACCCAGGGCTACTTCTTCGACGCCGTCGTGCCCCACCCCGTGCAGGTCGTCTGATGCACCGCGCCAGCACGGCTCTCGGAGTCCGCGTCGTCGAGCACATGTACGAGGTCGAGGCCCCGATCGCCTAGGGTTCCGCCCGAGGGGCGGTAGCTCAGTCGGTCAGAGCAGAGGACTCATAATCCTTGGGTCGTGGGTTCGAGCCCCACCCGCCCTACGCAGTGCGTACGCGAGCCGGTGCACGCTAGCCCTCCCCGGCGATGAGGAATCCGTCGCCCTGCTGCTCGAGCTGCAGCCGGCCCTGCTCCGTCGTCGTCCGGCCCGACGTCGTCACGTAGTCGATCGTGAAGGCAGCGGAGAGCGAGCGGGGATCCGCCTTGATGGCTCGTGGGGTCGCGGACTCGATCGTGCTCCAGAAGCCGGTGTAGCCGCTGAGGCCGCCGCTCTCGGCCTGGAAGTCGGGCGTCAGCATCGCGTAGGTCGACTCCGGGTCGGACGTCACGAGCGCGTAGTAGTCCTGCACGAACGCCCGCATCGCCGCTGGCGTCCCGCCCGCCGCGTTCGAGGGACTCGGATCGGTGCTCGGCTCCTGGCTCGCGGACGGACTCTCGGTCGGGGCGTCGGAGGGGCTCGGGGAGGAGCTGTCGGTCGCGGACGACGTCTGCGAGGGTGTCTGCGACGTGCTCGCCCCGCTGCCGCCGGTGGCGCTCGGATCCTCGTCGCGCGACCACAGCAGCCAGGCGCCGAGCCCCGCGACGAGGGCGAGCGCGAGGACCGCTGCGATCCAGCCGAGCGGCGACCGGCGCGACGAGGCCCGGGTGGCGGCCGGAGCCGGGACTGGAGCGGGAGCCGGGACCGGAGCGGGAGCCGGGGCCGGGGTCGGTACGGCGGCCTCGACCGGCTGCTGCACCGCCATCACCGTCGTCGGTGACTCGTCTCGCGCCTGCTGGCCGCTGGGCGGCGGGCCGGCGGCCTCCGACGGCTCGCCGCGGGCGATCCGGTGCAGGTCGTCGCGCACCCTCTCGACCGGCCAGCGCTGCGCAGGTTCCTTGACGAGCACAGCGGCAAGGAGACCGGCGGCAGGGTGGTCGTCGGGCAGGCGCGGCGGATCGTCGTGGACGATCTTGTAGAGCCCGCCGAGCACGTTGTCCCCGACGTCGTACGGCGGCCGGCCGACCAGCGCATGGAACAACGTGCCACCGAGCGACCACACGTCGCTCGCCGGGGTCGCCGGCTCCCCGGTGGCCACCTCGGGTGCGAGGTAGGCGGGGGAGCCCGTGATCAGGCCGGTCCGGGTGAGCACCGTGTCGCCTGCGGCACGCGCGATGCCGAAGTCGCCGAGCTTGGTGCGGTCGTCGGCGCCGACGAAGATGTTGCTCGGCTTGACGTCGCGGTGCACGACCCCGGCCCGCCCCGCCTGGACGAGGCCCTCCGCGGCCTGGGCGAGGATCGCTGCCGCTCGCCGGACGGGGAGCGGGCCCTCAGCCGCGACGAGCTCGGCAAGCGTGCGTCCTTCGACGTGCTCCATCACCAGCCAGTAGCAGTCCTCGTCCTTGACGAGGTCGAAGATCGACACGACGTGCTGATGGTTGATGCCGGCCGCCAGCCGTGCCTCGCGCTGGGCGCGCGACACGTCGTCGTCGGTGGTCCCGGGAAGCAGACCGATGCGCTTGACCGCGACACGGCGGTCCAACAGCTCGTCGTGCGCGAGGTGCACGACACCGGCGCCTCCGCGCCCGATCTCCTTCTCCAGCCGATACCTGCCTGCGATCACCTAGGCCCCCTTCGTGGCTGACGTTCAAGGCTAGTCAGGTGCTCCGGAGAGCCTCACACCCATTGGGACCAGTCGAGGTACTAGCACCATCGGCCACCTCGTCTGCCGCGCCGTGGGCTGCCATGCTGGTCGCACCACCGAAGGGGGACCCATGAACATCATCACGACCACCACCAGGACCGGTCCGGTCCGCCTCGCTCGAGCGCTCGGAATCGGTGTCGCCCTCGCCTGCCTGGGTGTCGGCACCGTGGGTGTGGGCACCGCAGTGGCGGCCCACCCGTCGTCGCTGCGCGGAGGCGACGACGAGGTGATCAGCGTCGGCAGCTGCAGCGGCGGCGCGCGGTGGAAGCTCAAGGTCAAGCCGGACGACGGTCGCCTCGAGGTCGAGGGCGAGGTCGACTCCAGCGTGGCCGGCCAGCGGTGGCGCTGGACGCTGCGCCACAACGGCTCGGTGACCGACCGCGGCCTCGCCCGCACGACCGCCCGCAGCGGGTCGTTCGATGTCGAGCGCATGCTGGTCGACATCTCGGGCACCGACTCGCTCCGTTTCCGTGCCGTGCACGACGGCCAGGTGTGCCGGGGTGTGGTCAACTACTGACCTCACCGGAGGTAGGCCCGCATGCGTTGGTTGACGAATCCCGTGGTCCAGTTCCTGGCCGCGGGATTCGTGACGCTCGTCGTCGTGGTGCTGGTGACGAGCGCCCTGAGCCGCTCGGCGGCCGACGAGGAGGCAACGATCGACGCGCGATCACTGACCAGGGTGCTGGCCCTGTCAGTGGCCCAGCCGGCGATCCCGCGCGGCCTGGTCGACGGTGACGCCGCCGCCATCGACCGCATGGACCGGACGGCGCTCGACCGCCTGCTGGTGGCCGACGTCCTGCGGATCAAGCTCTGGGACGCTGACGGGACCATCCTCTACAGCGACCGCACGGAGCTCATCGGTGCGACCTACGGGCTCGGCGACGACGAGCTCGAGGTGTTGCACAACGGCGGCACGGACGCGGAGCTCTCCGACCTCGGGCAGCCGGAGAACAGGTTCGAGCGAGCACTGGGCAAGGACCTGATGGAGGTCTACACGCGCATCGAGTCCCCCGAGGGGGAGCCGCTCCTGTTCGAGGCGTACCTCGCCGTCGACGACATCCGCGCCAGCCGCGCCGAGATCCTCGGCCGGTTCCTCCCCATCACCATCGGCGCGCTCGTGGCGCTCGTCGCTCTCGGTACGCCGCTGGTCCTCCTGCTGTCGCGACGCCTCTCCCGCGCGGCTCGCGACCGCGAGCGGCTGCTCGAGGCGGCCGTGCGGGCGTCCGACGCGGAGCGTCTGCGGATCGCCCGCGACCTCCACGACGGAGTCGTGCAGGACCTCTCCGGCTCCTCCATGACACTGTCCGCCCTGGCCGCACACGCGGGCGAGTCGAACCGGCGCGAGCTCGAGGACGTCGGCCGCTCGCTGCGGGTGAGCATGCGGTCCCTCCGGTCGCTGCTGGTCGAGATCTACCCCCCCGACCTGCACACCGCGGGCCTGGCTGCCGCGGTCGACGACCTGGTCGCCCCTCTCGTCGCGACCGGGATGATCGTCGACGTCGACGTGACCGGCGCCGAGGAGGCGCCGCGTCAGGCGGTCGCCCTGGTGTGGCGGGTCGCGCAGGAGTCGGTCCGGAACGTGGCGCGCCACGCCCGCGCCGACCGGATGTCGCTCACCGTCCGCCACGAGGACGACCGGCTCGTGCTCGAGGTCGTCGACGACGGGGTCGGGTTCGACCCGGCCACGGCCGCCGGTGACGACCACTTCGGCCTTCGCGCGGCCGAGAGCCTCGTGCGTGAGTCCGGCGGGAGCTGGGAGGTCGAGTCCACCCCGGGCTCGGGCACGATGGTCCGCGTGGAGGTGCCGATCCGATGATCCGTGTGGTGCTGGCCGACGACCACGCCGTCGTACGCCGCGGCCTGACCGGCCTGATCGAGTCGACCGACGACCTCGAGGTGGTGGGCGTCGCGAGGGATGGCCAGGAAGCGGTCGACCTGGTGCAGGAGCACCGGCCGGACGTGGCGGTGATGGACCTCCAGATGCCCGTCCTCGACGGTGTCGAGGCGACCCGGGCGATCGTCGCCGCGGCGACGGGCACGGAGGTGCTGGTCCTGACGTCGTTCTCCGACTTCGCTCGTATCGATGCCGCCATCGAGGCGGGCGCGGTCGGCTACCTGCTCAAGGACGCCGAGCCCGAGGTCCTGCTGGACGGCATCCGCGCGGTGGCGCGCGGCGGGTCGCCCCTCGACCCGAGGGCCGCGCGTCGCCTCCTCTCGCGGCCGATGGCCGCAGAGGCTCCTCAGGAGGACGCCGAGTTCAGCGCGCTGTCCCCCCGCGAGGCCGAGGTGCTCCGGCTCGTGGTCGACGGCCTGCTCAACAAGCAGATCGCCCAGCGGCTCGGCATCACCGAGCGCACCGTCAAGGCCCACCTCACGTCCGCCTACCAGCGCATCGGCGTCGCCGACCGCACCCAGGCCGCCCTGTGGGCGCAGCGCCACGATCTCGGCTGATCAGCCCTCGCCAGCGATGAGCAGCCGGTCGTCCAGCCGTTCGAGCTGCAGCCGCACGCGCTGCGTGCTTCGTTCGCCGGACTTCATCACGTAGTCCACGGTGTAGCCGACGGTCAGGTCCGAGGGATCGCTGGCGACCTCTGCGAGGGACGCCGACTGCACCCGTCCCCACCACCCCATGTACCCCTCGAACCCTCCGCTCGCGTCCTGGAACTCCGGAGTCAGCTGCTCGAAGGCCACGCGTGGCTTGCTCGTCACGGTGGAGAGGTAGGAGGTGATGAACGCATCCATCTGCCGGCGGGTGTCGGCGGCGGTGACGGGGGAAGCGCTGCTGGTGGGCGTCGTCGCCGACGTCCGCGCCGGAGCCGACCGCGGTTCGTCAGGCAGCGCCTCCGGCGTGCCGCGTCCTGCCCAGACGTACGCCGCCACGACGGCCGCGACGGCCAGCACTGCGGCGGCCGCCAGCCA
>Ga0247820_10000938_pt1 | contig 16313 bp, 16 predicted proteins | sample 13C_Glucose_Day1_2_FD_192480 | JGI IMG/M metagenome (GOLD analysis project Ga0247820, IMG submission 192480) | Soil microbial communities from agricultural site in Penn Yan, New York, United States - 13C_Glucose_Day14 | ecosystem: Environmental > Terrestrial > Soil > Agricultural land | place...
GCCGGCCAGCCGGGCTGCGGTACCGGGTGCCGGCGTGACCGCAACAGCGCCTCCGTCCGCAGCCGCAGCGCGCGCACCTCGGCGCGGGTCAGCAGCGTCGCCAGCTCCTCGGCGAGCCCGTGCCCGAGGGCCTGCAGGAGCGTGTCGAGCCGGGCCAGGTCGACCTCCGGCACCGGCTCTCCCGCCCACCCCCACAGCACGGTGCGCAGCTTCGGCTCCACCCCCAGGCTGACCCCGTGGTCACAACCGCGCACCACCGTGCCGTCGCGCAGCAGGTGTCCGCCCTTGCGGTCGGAGTTGTTGAGCACCGCGTCGAACACCGCCACGGTGCGCAGCGCGGGCTCGCGGCTGTGCGAGACGACCACCGGCCGGCCGCCCGGGGTCTCGCCTTCGAGCACCACGACCCACCCGTCGGGCACCTCGTGCGCGGGGGTGACGTCGACGAGCGGCGCGGGCTCCCCCTCGACCGGGCCGATCCACAGCTGCACGGAGCCCGGCCCCAGCGGGCCGTTGCGCAGCACCGTCGGCGGCACCACGTCGAAGCCGCCGGCGGCACTGACGAGGTACGCGGCCCGCTCGCGCGCGACCAGGGTGCCGTCGGGGTAGTCCCACAGCGGCCGCTCGCTCGCCTCCGGCTTGTGGATGACGAGCACGGGGTCCGGGTCAGCCCCTGGTGTGTCGCCGTCACCGGCCAGCTCGACCGAGCAGAGCAGGGCGCCGTTGGAGGAGTCGACGATCCGGCCGACCGGGGTGAGGACCCCGCTCGTCAGGAGGTCGACGAGGTCAGCGTCGGTACCCGTTGGCACGAGGGCAGATGTGACCGGTCGGGTCCAACGGCTGGCCGCAGAACGGGCAGGAGGGGCGCCCGGCGGAGACGACCGCACCGCACCGTCGGGCGAAGGCCCGGGCTCCCGGGGGGTCGAGCACGACGCGCAGCGACTGCACGGACTCCTCCTCGGCCTCCTCGGGGTCCTGGTCGTGGCACTCGATGACGACGACGTTCCGCGCGGGGTCCCAGGCCAGGGCCAGGGTGTCGACGCGGAACTCGTCCTCGATCGGGGTGGCGAGGGGGTCGGTGTCGCCGCCGCCGACCGGCTCGGTGGCGGTGCCCTCGGCGTGCGCGTCGAGCAGCTCGTTGACCCGGTCGGCGAGCACACTGACCTGGACCTTCTCGAGAGAGACCGACACGAGGCGCCCCTCGCCGCTCGCCTGGAGGAAGAACGTGCGGCCGCCGGGCGGCCCGACGGTCCCGGCGACGAATCGCTCGGGCGGGTCGAACACGGTTGCTGGCATGGGCACCACCCTAGATCGAGAACCCCACGGGCAGCTCCAGGCGGTGGCGCGCCATGAGCGTCGCGTCACCCAGGACCTCGCGGGTCGCACCGTCGGCCACGACCGTGCCCTGCGACAGCACGACCGAACGTTCACACAGCTCGACCGCGTACGGCAGGTCGTGGGTGACCATCAGCACGGTGACGTCGAGCGAGCGCAGGATGCCGGCCAGCTCGCGTCGCGACGCCGGGTCGAGGTTCGACGACGGCTCGTCGAGCACCAGGATCTCGGGTCGCATCGCCAGCACGGTCGCGATGGCGACCCGCCGGCGCTGGCCGAAGGACAGGTGGTGCGGTGCCCGGTCGGCGAGGTCGCCCACTCCGACGAGGTCGAGGGCCTCGACGACCCGCGCCTCGAGCTCGGCGCCGCGCAGGCCGAGGTTCGCCGGCCCGAACGCCACGTCGTCGCGCACGGTCGGCATGAACAGCTGGTCGTCGGGGTCCTGGAAGACGATGCCGACCCGGCGTCGCACCTCGAGCAGGTTCGCGTCGGTGACGGGCAGGCCCGAGACGGTGACGCTGCCGGCGCCCGGCGTCAGGATGCCGTTGAGGTGCAGCACCAACGTCGTCTTGCCGGCCCCATTGGGTCCGAGCAGGGCCACCCGCTCCCCCGGGTGCACGTGCAGGTCGACGCCGAACAGGGCCTGGTGGCCACCGGGGTACGCGTAGGCCACGCCGCGCAGGTCCAGGACGGGGACGCTCATCCGAGACGCACTCCCACCGTCACGGCGGCGGCGACCGCCGCGGGCGCCAGGGCGAGGGCCCACTGGCCCCGGCTCGCGAACAGGGGTGCGGTGACCGGCATCCGCCCCGACCAGCCGCGGCTGACCATGGCCAGGTGCACCCGCTCGCCGCGCTCGTAGCTGCGGATGAAGAGCGCCCCGGTGCTCGCCGCCAGCGGCGGCCAGGCGCGCAGCGAGCGGGCGGTGAAGCCCCGCGACGCCCGGGCCACGCGCATCCGGCGCATCTGGTCGCCGACCACGTCGACGTAGCGCACCATGAACCCGGCGATGGTCACGAGGGTGTCTGGCACCCGCAGGTGCTGCAGGGCCCGCACGAGGTCGCGCGGTGGGGTCGTCACGGCGAACGCGACGGCCACCACGACCCCGCAGGTGCCCTTGAGCAGCAGTGCCACAGCCGCGTCGATGCCGCTCTGCGACACCGTGAACGGCCCGAGCTCGACCTGGGGGCCGAGGGCGACGAAGGGCAGCAGCAGCGCGAAGACCGCGAACGGCAGCTCGACGGCCAGTCGTGGCAGGAGGTGTCGCACGGGCACCCTGGTGCTCCACAGCACCCCCACCGCCACGAGGAGCAGCCCGACCAGGGCGACCCGGTCCTGCGGCGGCACCGAGACCACCAGCAGCACGAAGGAGACCAGGCCGACCAGCTTGGCGTGTGCCGGCATCCCGTGCAGCGGCGTGGTGCCGTCCACGTGCAGGTGTGCCGAGGGACCCGAGCCCACCTCAGTCCTCGCTCCGCGGCGACCGACGCCGCAGGAGGAGCACGACCACACCCATGAGCACCCCGACCACGGCGACGCCGATGAGCCCCGCGAGCCCGCCGGCCAGCCGGTCGTCGTCCACCCCCGCGACGGCATAGCCGGCCAGCGGTGAGCCCGACGTGGCCGAGCTGCGCGCCGTACCGGAGAAGCCGAGGGACTGCGCCACGTGGGTCAGTCCGTCGGGGTGGCCCGAGGCGTAGAACGACAGCACCCCGGCGACCAGGGCGCTCACGGCCAGCCCGAGCAGCACGAGGCGCCGGGTGCTCACGCGACGGGCTCCGGGGTGCGCAGCACGAGCACCGGCAGGCGACCCCGGGCGCCGTGGACGAGGTCGGGCCGCGCGGCGACGACGCTCGACACCGCGAGCACCGTGATGACCGCCTCGCCGAGGCCGATGACGACGTGCCAGCCGGTCATGACGGCGGCGAGCGAGGCGAGCGGGATCGGGGCGGCACCACCGACGGCGTAGAGGCCGACGAACGCCAGCGCGGCGCTCGGAACGCTGACGAACGCGCCGACGCCGGCCGCGAGGCTGACGCTGGAGAGCCGCCGCGGGAGGACGGCCAGGGCGACCCGGAAGGCCCCGTAGCCGACCCAGACCGCCACCACGCCCATCAGCAGCACGTTGGTGCCGAGCGCGCTCACGCCGCCGTCGGCGAAGAGGAACGCCTGCACGGTGACCACCACGGTCAGGCAGAGGGTCGCCGTGGCCGGGCCGACGAGCACCGCAGCCAGCACGCCCCCGAGGAGGTGGCCCGACGTGCCCGCCCCCACCGGGAAGGTGACCATCTGCGCGGCGAAGACGAAGACGGCGACCAGCCCGGCCAGCGGCGCCGAGCGGTCGGTCAGCTCGTGTCGGGCCGAGCGCACGAGGCAGCCGGCGACGACACCGGTGGCGACGACGGCCGTGCCGACCGACGTCGGGGCGTCGAGGAAGCCGTCGGGGACGTGCACGCGCTGCTCCTTGCCGGTCGAGGTCTTGTTGCACATTATTCGCAACAAGGGCGCCGGGCAATCAGCCGGCCCCGCCACCGACCTCGGAGTCGCCCGCCGGGGCGTGCGCCGGACGGGTGACGAGCGGTGCGAGATCGCCCTTCATCGTGTTGCTCGCGAGGAGCACCATCCGGTGCTCGGTGAGGTGCACGGCGGTCAGCGACCCGGGGTCGACCCGCACCCGCTGCAGGCCGGGCAGGCCGGCGCCCACCGCCTCCGCGACGACGGCCTTGATCGGGTCACCATGGCTGACGGCGACCCACACCGCATGGGGACCGTGCTCGGCCTCGACCTCGGCGTCGAGAGCGCGCACCCCACCGACCACGCGTTGCGCCATCTGGGTCAGCGACTCGGCGGCGTACACGTCATCCGGCGGGAAGGTCGCTGCCCCGGGGTCGTCCTGGACGACCCGCCACAGCGGCTCCTTGGCGGCCTCGGCGAGCGAGCGCCCGGTCCAGCCGCCGTAGTGACACTCCCCCAGCCGGTCGTCGCGACCGACGTCGTGACCGGCCAGCGCCACGGATGCCGTCTCGAGACACCGCTGCAGCGGGCTGGAGAAGGCGCGGGCGATCGTCAGGGGCGCGAGCCGCTCGGCCACCCTGGCGGCCTGCTCGCGACCGGTGTCGGTCAGGCCGACCCCCTCGGTCCACCCGGCGAGCACGCCCTGCGCGTTGGCGGTCGAGTGCCCGTGCCGCAGGAGCAGGACGATGGCCACGAGAGCCCACTGTAGGTGTCGGCGCGCGTCGCTCGCGGGCCGGGTGCCACCGCTCAGCGTGCCGCGGGGACACAATGGCGCTCGTGATCGTGGACCAGGCCATCTACGTCGATGGCGAACGTCGCCCGTGCGGCGACCTCAGTGACGAGCTCGCCGCGCTGCGCGAGCACGGCTCGCCGGGCAGCTTCCTGTGGATCGGGCTGAAGAACCCGACCCAGGCCGAGTTCGACGAGGTCAACACCGAGCTTCAGCTGCACCCGCTGGCCGTCGAGGACGCCATCCAGGGTCGGCAGCGCGCCAAGGTGGAGCTGTACGACACCAGCGTCTTCGTCGTGCTCAAGCCGCTGCGCTACGTGGAGCAGTCCTCCGACATCGAGACCGGTGAGCTGATGTGCTTCGTCGGCGACCGGTTCATCGTCACGGTGCGGCGTGGTGAGGCGGGGCCGCTCGCGGGGCTGCGCCACCGTCTCGAGGCCGAACCGGAGCTGCTGCAACGCGGCCCGATGGGCGTGCTGCACGGGATCGTCGACGGCGTCGTCGACAACTACACCCTCGTCGACGCCGAGGTGTCCTCCGACCTCGACGACATCGAGACCGCGGTCTTCTCCGGGGCCGACATGGACTCCTCGACGATCTACCGGCTCAAGCGCGAGGTGCTCGAGTTCCGACGGGCCGCGGCGCCGCTGGCCGCGCCGCTCATGGCACTGCACGGGGACGAGAGCGCGCACGTGACCGACCCCGAGCTGCGCCTGCAGTTCCGCGACGTCTCCGACCACCTGCAGGCCGTGATCGACCACGTGGAGTCCTACGACCGGCTGCTCACCGACGTGCTCGGCGCCCACCTCGCCCAGATCACGGTGCAGCAGAACACCGACATGCGGCGCATCTCGGCGTGGGTCGCCATCGCCGCGGTGCCGACGATGGTCGCCGGCATCTACGGCATGAACTTCGACTACATGCCCGAGCTCACCGCCAGCGTCCGCTTCGGTGACGGCGAGTTCCGCTACGGCTACTTCGTCGTCCTGGCCCTGATGGCCCTCGTGTGCGGCGGGCTGTACCGCGCGTTCAAGCGCAGCGGCTGGCTCTGATCCGTACCGCCGGTCAGGTCGCGGTGATCCACCCGGCGCTGAGGGCCACGATGACGGCCAGGCCGAGGGCGATCCGGTACCAGATGAACGGCCGCAGCGAGTTGCTCGCGACGAAGCGCAGCAGCCAGGCGATCGAGGCGTAGGCCGTGCCGAAGGCCACGACGATGCCGATCAGCATCGGGCCCAGACCGAGCCCGACGAGGTCGTCCTTGCCACGCGCCGCCTCGAACAGCCCGGCGGCGGTGAGGGCCGGGATCGCCATGAAGAAGGACAGCTCGGTGGCCGTGACCCGGTTGATGCCCCGCATCAGGCCGGCCGAGATCGTCGCACCCGAGCGGGACACCCCGGGGATGAGCGAGAAGACCTGCACGAGGCCGATGACCAGCCCGTCGATGACCGTGATGTCGTGCTCACCGCGCTGGATGCCGCGCTTCTCCAGCACGTCGTGCCGCTGCTCCGCGACCCAGATGACGGCGCTCCACAGGATCAGCGCACCGGCGACCACCCACAGGCTGCGCAGGGTGCTGGAGATGAAGTCGCGGGCCAGGAAGCCGACGACGCCCACGGGGAGCGAGCCGACGATGACGGCCCACGCGAGCGTGTAGTCCTTGTCCGCGCGCGCCTCGGCAGAGGTCAGGCCGCGCACCCAGGCCCGGAACAGACGGGCGATCTTCGCGCCGAAGTAGATGAACGTCGCGATGATCGCGCCGATCTGGATGATCGCGGTGTAGGCCGTGACCGCGGGGTCGTTGACCGGCAGACCCAGCAGCTGCTCGGCGATGGTGAGGTGGCCGGTGGAGCTGATCGGGAGGAACTCGGTGAGTCCTTCGACGACGCCGAGAACAACGGCCTGGACGTAGGTGAGTTCGACGGGCACGAGCCGACAGCCTAAGTGCCGGCGTCGGGATGTCAGGCCAGGGTGGCCAGCGCGTCCGCCACCGTGCGCAGCACCCCCGCGCGTTCCGCCGTGGTCGCCGCGTACGGCGCGACGCTGAGCGTGGTGACCCCGGCAGCCGCGTAGCGACCGATCCGCTCGGCGATCCGCCCGGGCGGTCCGATCAGCGCGGTGGAGTCGATCAGGTCGAACGGCACGGCATCCGCCGCGTCCCGCGGCCGACCGGCCAGGTAGAGGTCCTGGATGGTGTCCGCGGCCTCCTCGAACCCCATCCGCCGGGCCAGCGCGTTGTAGAAGTTCTGCTCACGGCTGCCCATCCCGCCGATGTACAGGGCGGTGTAGTCGGCCAGGGCCGCCCGGGCCGCCTCGAGGTCGTCGGTGACGACCACGGGCACCGACGCCACGATGTCGAAGCCGGCCATCGGGTCGCCGGGTGTGCCCGCGCCCACCGCCTCGCGGCCGGCTCGCACGGCGGCGAGCTGGTCGGCCGAGTGCTCCGGCGACAAGAAGATGCCGAGCCAGCCGTCGGCCACCTCACCGGCCAGGCGCAGGTTGCGCGGGCCCACGGCAGCGAGGTAGACCGGCAGGTCACCGCGAGGGGGCCGGATGGTGAGCCGCAACGCCTTCCCCGGGCCGTCCGGCAGCGGCAGCGTGAAGTGCGACCCGGCATACGCCACCTTCTCGCGGCGCAGCGCCATCCGCACGATGTCGACGTACTCGCGGGTGCGGGCCAGCGGTGCCGCGAAGCGGACCCCGTGCCAGCCCTCGCTGACCTGCGGACCGGACACGCCCAGGCCCAGGTGGAACCGTCCCCCGGACAGCGTGTCGAGCGTCGCGGCGGTCATCGCCGTCATCGCCGGCGTGCGCGCCGGGATCTGCATGACACCGGCCCCCAGCCCGATCGACGTGGTCTGTCCCGCCAGCCAGGCGAGCACCGTCGGCGCGTCGGACCCGTAGGCCTCCGCCACCCACGCCTGCACGTAGCCGAGGCGCTCCGCCTCCAGCACGAGGTCGAGCGTGTCCGTTCCGAGTCCCATGCCCGCGTAACCGCAGGAGATCGCCAGCCGCATGGCGCCCACGGTAGCGAGGGGGTCGGGCGATAGGGTCGCCGCCATGCTGACCCGCCGCCTCGGCACCTCAGGCCTGGCCGTCTCGCGGCTGGGCCTCGGCACCATGGCGTGGGGCACCCGCACCTCCCCCGAGGACGCTCGCGACCTGCTCACGGCCTTCCGATCCGCCGGCGGCACCCTGGTCGACACCGCGCACGGGTACGCCGGGGGCGCGGCGGAGGACCTGCTCGGCGACCTCCTCGAGGGACCCGACCGCGACGAGGTGGTGCTCGTCACCAAGTCGGGCATCAGCCGGTCGACCGGGAGCCGGGTCGTCGACTGCTCGCGCCGCGCGCTGATGCACCAGCTCGACACCTCGCTGCGCCGGATGCGCACCGACCACGTCGACGTGTGGCTCGCCCACACCTGGGACGAGCACACGCCCATCGAGGAGACGGTCAGCGCGCTGGTCTGGGCGGTGGAGTCCGGCCGGGCCCGGTACGTCGGGGTGTCCAACCACGTCGGCTGGCAGGCCGCGCGCACGATGTCGCTGCTCGCGTCATCCGGCGTCCCGTTGGTCGCGAACTCCGTCGAGTACAGCCTGGTCGCTCGAACACCCGAACGAGAGCTCGTGGATGCCGCGGCGGCCCTGGGCTTCGGGCTGCTCCCGTGGTCCCCGCTCGGTCGCGGGGTCCTGGCCGGGCGCTACCGCACCACCGTGGCCGCGGACTCGCGGCTGGCCTCCGAGGAGTTCGCGGGGTTCGCGGGGCGGCACGTCGGCGACCACACCCGGGGCGTCGTCGAGTCGGTGCACACCGCGGCCAGCGGGCTCGGCGTGGCGCCGGCCGTCGTCGCCCTCGCCTGGGTGCGGGACCGGCCGGGAGTCACCGCGCCGATCATCGGCCCCCGCACGCTGACCCAGCTGACGGCGCTGCTGGAGGCCGAGGACGTCGAGCTGCCCGAGCAGATCGTGCACGCCCTGGACGAGGTGTCGGTCGACCACACCTGACCGACGGGCTCAGCGTCGGGTTGTCTCGTCCGACTCGTCGGAGTCGTCGTCGTACTCGATGTCGTCGTCGAGGCCGGAGTAGAGGCGGGCGCCGTCGCCGTCCTCGTCGTCGTGGTCGTCGAGCTCGTCCTCGCCCGTGTCCCGGCTCTCGTCGTCATCGTCGTCATCGTCGTCGGGGCCGTCGTCGCCGCTGTAGATGTCGAGGGGCGTCATCTCGCCGTAGGCGTCGTAGAGCGCCCCGTCGTACGCCTCGAAGGCGTCGGCGAGGTCCTCGTAGGCGGCGACGACGGTGGGGTCGTCGTCACCGTGCCGGGTGCTGCTCGCCTCCAGGTGGCGCTCGAAGGCGGCGACGAGCTGGCTCAGGGCGGCACGCGGATCGGCGCTCATGGTGCTGACGCTACCGGTCCTTGGGCACAATATGGCGATGGTCGAGTACGAGTACCTCGTCCTCTCCTTCGGTAGGGAGGTCGGGCGCGGCGACATCCGGCGGCAGCTCACGGAGCACGCCGAGTACGGTCGCTGGGAGCTGGAGCGCAGCGTCACCTACTTCGGTGGTCGCACGCGGACCTGGTTGCGGCGCCGCATCATCCGGCCACGCCGGTCGATGAGCGCGTCAGTCTGAGCCCGGCGCGCCGGGCGTGTCGCCGGCCGTGCCGGACAGGTCGTCCCAGACGACGTCGAGCTCCTCGCGCTGCCCGAAGCGCTCGAGGTGGTCCTTGACGACCTGCGCGAAGCGGTCGGCGTCGGCGCCGTCGGGCACCGAGGCCTCGACCCGCAGCAGCCCGGCGTCCGGCCGCATCCGCACGACCTGACCGGTCTCGAAGCGGATGACGGTCGCGCCGTCCTCCTCCCCCGAGCTGCCCTTGCGGGCCCAGTGCCCCGCGAGCTGCTTGGCGTAGCGCTCAGGACGGTCGGTGGCCATCGTGCCGTGGCGGGTCTGCATGGTCTGTCTCCGTTCGGTCAGCAGGTCTCGAGCAGCCGCAGCAGCACCCGCGTGCCGAAGTGCAGCGATTCGACCGGCACGCGTTCGTCGATGCCGTGGAACATCGGCGCGAAGTCGAGGTCGGCGGGCAGCCGCAGCGGGGCGAAGCCGTAGCCGGTGACCCCGAGCAGCGAGAGCGCCTTGTTGTCGGTGCCGCCGGACAGGCAGTAGGGAAGCACCTCGGCGTCGGGGTCCTCGGTGCGCAGCGCCGCGACCATGGCCTCGACCAGGTCGCCCTCGAAGGGCGCGTCGAGGTCGACGTCCCGGTGCAGCACCTCGACGTCGACGTGCTCGCCGGCGAGGTCGCGGATCGTGGAGAGCAGCTCGTCCTCGTGCCCTGGCAGGAAGCGGCAGTCGACGTTGGCGGACGCGTGCTGCGGGATGACGTTGTGCTTGTAGCCGGCGTCGAGCATCGTCACGTTGCTGGTGTCCTGCAACGTCCCTCGCACGAAGCCCTGCGCGCCGCCGAGGTGCGCGAGCAGCTCGTCGAGGTCCTCGTCGGACCAGCTGGTGCCGGTGATCTCGGACAAGCCGTCGAGCAGGGTGCGCACCGAGGGGATGAACTCGCGAGGCCACTTGTGGGCGGCGATGCGGGAGATCGCCTCGGCGAGCCGCACGATGGCGTTCTCGTCGTTCGGCACCGAGCCGTGGCCGGCCCGCCCGTGAGCGGTGAGCCGCAGCCAGGCGATGCCCTTCTCGGCGGTCTGCAGCAGGTAGGTGCGCCGTTCCTCCCCGTCGCGGTCGGTGAGGGTGACGCTGTACCCACCGACCTCGGAGATGGCCTCGGTGACGCCGTCGAAGACCTCGGGGTGCTCGGCGACCATGAAGTGCGAGCCCTTCGTGCCGCCCGCCTCCTCGTCGGCGAAGAAGACCACGACCAGGTCGCGCGGCGGCACCGTGCCCGAGCGCGCGAGGTGGCGCACCGCCGCGAGCATCATCGCGTCCATGTCCTTCATGTCGACCGCTCCACGGCCCCAGATGCAGCCGTCGCGCTCCTCCCCCGCGAACGGGTCGACCGACCAGTCCGCGGCATTCGCCGGCACCACGTCGAGGTGACCGTGCACGCAGAGCGCTCCGCGGTCACGGTCGGCGCCGGGGATGCGCACGGCCACGCTGACCCGACCGGGGTCGCTCTCGAAGGTCTGCGGCTCGAGGCCCACCTCACGCAGCAGGTCGACGACGTAGGCCGCCGCCTGCGCCTCGCCCGGGCCGCTGCCGTCCCCGTAGTTGCTCGTGTCGATCCGGATGAGCTCCTGGCAGATCCGGACGACCTCGTCCTCCGGACGGCTCGCGGTGTCGGTCATGGGCAGCCACTCTAGATCGACGGGTCGGTGAACCAGCGCGCCTGCGGCGCCTCGTGCGTGGTCGGGTCGGACCCCGCCGGATGCCGGGTGGCCGCCCACAGTGCAAGCAGCGCGGCCCCGGTCGCGCCCGGCTCCGCCATCGTCACGTGGTGGGTCCGCGCCGCGATACCGACCCGGCTCGCGGCCACCGACGGCAGCTGGGCCCACCCGCCGGTGACGACGACGTCGTCGACCGGCACCCCCACGGCGCGCATCGCCGCGACCTCGGAGGCGACGACCGCCCGGGTGCGAGCCAGCACGCCCGCCCAGGCCGCCTGCGGGTCGGTGCCCTCCGGCCAGCCGACGGTGACGTGGTCGTCGGCCATGTCGAGCCCCTCGAGCGTGACGTCGACCGGTTCGACGCCGGGTCGCCCGCCCGCGTCGAACGCGAGTCGCTGCTCGATGGTGGTGGCGCCGAGGATGTCCAGTGCGCGGCCCAGGACCAGGCCGGTGCGCAGGGCGCCGAGCAGGCAGGTGGTCGAGTCGACGACGTGCGGGTAGACCGACAGGCCGCGCGAGACGAGCCCGGCGACGACCCGGGGCGCCGGCGGCGCCACCACTGCGGCGACCAGCGCCTCGGCCGTGCCCATCGAGTCGCACAGGCTGCCGATGCCCCCCGCCCCGAGCGCCGCCGCGGCGACGAGGTGGTCGTGGCCCGCCACGGTGAGCACCGCGCCCCGAGCCCGCTCGACGGGGTGGTCGGCGCGCACCCGGCCCAGCGCCGCACCGGCGGCCACCCGTGGCGGCACCAGGTCAGGGCCGGCGCCCAGCACCTCGAGCGCAGGCTCGTACACGGCCTCGTCATGGATGTCCCACAAGGCGGTGCGTCCCAGCATCGAGCGCTCGGCGAACCGTCCGGCGCCCAGCCCGTGGCAGACCAGCTCGGGTAGGCCCAGCCACTGCAGGCCGTGCAGGTCCAGCCCGGCCTCGTCGCGCCACCAGAGCAGCTTGAAGAGGGTGGCGACGGAGCTGACCGCGAGGCCCGTGCGGGACGGCAGCACCGCGGCGAGCGAGGGGTCGAGGGTCGCAGCCTGGCGCCCGCCACGGGGGTCGTGCCAGGCGAGCAGCCGGGAAACCGCGTTCCCGGAGGCGTCGACGAGGGCCCCGGTCTCGGCGATCGAGCAGAACCCGATCGACCGCACCAGCACGTCGCCGGCGACCCGCACGAGGTCGGCCAGCAGCCGGTCGACGGTGGCGACGGCATCGACCGGATCGCGCTCGCACCACTCCGCACGCGGCCGCTCCCACGGCGTCGGGAGCGAGGCCCGGGCCACCACCCGGCGGGCGCCGTCCAGCGCCACCGCCTTGGTCACGGTGGTGCCGAGATCGACGCCGACGTCGACGGTCGTGGTCATGTGTTCCGCAACCTAGGGACGCCGGGGCACATCGGTCAACGGCCGTCCCCGGCCGCTGCGGCGATTTCGGTTCCGGGCCGCTGAGCGTGTATCGTTCCCGGTCGCAGGACGGCCTCCCCAGGGCCGCCCGTGCACCACTCGTCCGGGTGGCGGAATTGGTAGACGCGCTAGCTTGAGGTGCTAGTGCCCTTATTGGGCATGGGGGTTCAAGTCCCCCCTCGGACACACATCACACCCCCGGGTCCTCCAGGTCGAGGCCCCGGGGTTGTCCGTTTTCCGACCCCGGTAGCGGGGGCGGATCGACGGGGACCAGAATCGAGTCGTGCCCCACACCCAGAACGCCGCCATCAACCTCCGTCTGGCCCAGCTCGGGCTGCCCCTCCCCGAGGGCTACGAGGACACCGATGCCGCCCGGCTCGCCCGTCCCATCCTCGCCCGGCAGCGTGAGCTCAGCCGCCGCCTGTCCGACCGGCTGTGCGCCACCGACCAGCGCATCCAGGCATTCCTGGACGACTACCTGGCCGATGCCGACGAGCGGCCCCAACTGCCCCGCCGCACGCTGGTGCTCGACGAGCCCGGCCTGGCCCGTCAGCTGTCCCTGCCCTTCGACGGCGACAGCTTCAGCTCCCCGCTGCTGAGCAGCTACCGCCTCGTCAACGGGGTGCTGCACAACCCCGCGAACGACCGCCGCACGACGGCCGGCGTCTTCCACATCGCCGAGGGCGGCCTGCCGATCCCCGACGACAAGCTGGCCGTGCCCAAGGAGACGTTCGGCCGGTTGTTGGCGCGAGCCTTCGCGCCGCCGGACACCGACCTGGAGCTGCCGTACACCGCCAACGAGGCGACGCCGGCCCGCTGCTTCGTCTCGCTCCTCCTGCGCCCCCTGGTCTCGCCCGAGGTGCCGGGTTCGGTGCGCGAGAAGCGGATGGAGACTCGCTTCATCGTGCCCGGCGGCACCGTCGCCAACCTCGACTTCGTCGAGGGCATCTTCGGCAACGGCGGCGACCCCTACCTGCCCGAGAACGACGCGTCCCTGGCCCCGGAGACCTGGACCGGTCACACCGGCTGCGTCATCCTCGCGCCGCACCTGACCAAGGTCACCAAGAAGGAGGTCGGGCTGCCGCACGTCAGCGAGGCCACCGAGCGCCAGCAGCGCGACGGCATGTGCTGGGAGACCGAGGACGAGCTCTACAACGGCGGACGGGCCTTCAAGGTCTGCGCCCGCGACGCCCGTGGCGTGATCGTCACCGTCATCGCCGACACCTACTTCGGCTACTGCAAGAAGGAGGTCAAGACGCAGATCTCTTACTCCGCCAACCTGTTCGGAAACGCCGAGGAGGAGCACTCCGGTGGTGCTCTGGTGTTCGCCAGCTACAACCTGGGCCAGGAGTACGACGAGACCTCGTCCGGCGACTCCTACACGCTCGCCGAGGTGCTCGATCGCGATCCCGAGCGGTTCGTGGCACAGCCGCAGGGTCACGCCGACGACCGCGAGCAGCCGCACATCGTCCTCGTCCCGGGTGGGGCGCACTACTCGATGCGCGACATGACGGTCACCTGGCCCCGTCCCGACGGGGGCACCGGTTCGGTGCCACTGCGAGCGGACAAGGCCTACCTGAGCCCGAACGGCTACCGCATCACGGTGGCGCAGCAACCGCACGACCCGAGCACCTGGACCCTGGTCGGCACCGCCCCGAACGCCACGTCGTGCCACAAGCCGGCCACGGTCTCCGGTGGCGGCAAGTCGGAGATCTCCAAGGCGATCACCGACGCGTTCATCGTCGGTTCGGCGTTCGTGGCCAACTTCGACAGCGACATGGACTCGGTGACGGCGATCCTCGACCGCGACTTCTCCCGGCGGTTCCTCGACCCCGAGCGCAACGGCACGGACCTGCGGCCGATCCTGTCCCGCGACCGCTCGGTCGGGTCGGTCATCAAGCTGCTCACCCCGTCGCGCTCGGAGTACACCGCCGACTACAACGCGTGGCTCTCGCGCATCCCGCCCTACGTCAAGGAGCTCGTCTACGTCGTCAAGCGCTCCTACCGCCGGGCGTGGGGCGACGACTGGCGCAGCCACTTCAGCGTGGCGGAGATCGACGGCCGACAGGGCAACTCGCTGCACCTCGACGGCAGCAAGATCACCCTGAACATGCTGCGCGTGGGCTACGACGTCGACGGCTCGTGGCGCCTGTTCAGCCTGCGCCACGACTTCGCGCCCGCGGTGAAGGTACAGACCCAGGACGACATCACGGCATCCACCGTCGTGCCCGGCGGTCTCCTCGGGCTCGACCCGGCCCGCTCGTACAAGCTCGTCGAGAACTGCGAGAGCCTGCTCTTCCAGCGCCCCGACGACGCGATCCACCGCGGTTACGACACCGTGGCCGAGCGGGACATCGCCACGCCCGGCACCTTCCTGTCCAACTTCGAGCCGCTGACCCGCGCGGATGCCGTCGCGATGCGCGACGAGGCGGTCTCGTTCACCGCGTTCAGCACGCCGATGGCAGCACTGATCAGCGACTTCGCGGACACCGCCGAGGGGGACGGCCCCACCTACGTCGTGAGCTCGGCCAACCCGCGGCTGGTCGACGGCGCACCGTCGAAGAACCCGCGGTACCTCCAGCAGCGGCCCGACCGCACCAATGCCAGGGCGACCGCCGTGGCCGAGCTGTCCGAGCGACTCGTGCGGCGGATGCCGGCCGGCGCGCCGCTCCCCCGGCCGGTCGACGTCGTCGCCGCCGGGCGCCGCAACAACCCGCCGGAGGGGACCGTGCCGGCCCTGTGCTCGTACGGCCCACTGCACTACATGGAGGTGCCCGAGCTCTTCATGGAGTTCATCTCGTCGATGACCGGCAAGTCGCCGTCCACGACCGGGGCGGGCTCCGAGGGAGCCCTGACCAAGGGTCCCTTCAACGCCATGCCGGCCATCATCGACCTCAACGCCAACCTGCTCTCCTACGTGCTCACCGGGCACGACGGGTGGCTGTCGGCGGCCGGCTACGTGGGCCCGCAGGTCAAGGTCGAGCACGACTTCTCGCTGCTCGTGCCCGAGCTCTTCGCCCGGATGACCCCGCAGGAGCGCGACGCCCGCACCCTGATCGCCGAGGGCGCCCTGGAGAAGATCGACGACATCGAGCACGACGGGCAACGGGTGCCCGCCAGCCGGCTGGGCTACCGGATGACCGAGCGGATGGCCACGAAGTACTTCGGCCGGATCTTCCTGCACCCCGACGTCGTGTTCACGCCGGAGATGCTGCGCCCCGAGCTGCAGGACGTCGCCGTGTACGCGGAGTCGGTCGCCACCATCGTGATGACCCACGAGCGGGTCGCCCGCGCGTACGTCAAGGACGGCACGATCTCGCTGGCGATCCCCCCGCTGCGGGCGCTGCTCGAGGTCATGGCGGACGGGTCCACGTCAGAAGGCTGGCAGGTGGAGTCGCCGGAGTTCCGGGCGATGTTCACCCGCGAGTCGGTGCTCGCCTCCGACTGGTACGCCGAGCGGCTGGCGACCAAGCAGGCGGCGGCCAGTGGCCGGGCCGCGGCCGGGCTCGCGGCGATCGAGAAGTTCGTGACCACCCCGGGCAACGAGGAGCCCACGGCCCGTCTGGGTATGGACGCGCGGGTGGCGGCGGCCCGGGCCGAGGTGGAGCGGCTGTCGGGGGCGCAGTTCGCCGAACAGCTCGTCGGCACCGCGGGCAGCACCCCGCTCTAGTTGCCGCTGTCTGCGGCGTAGGTGTCGACCGCGTCCCGGAGGTCGGCCAGCAGCGGGTCGAGCTGCTGGCCGGCCTCGGGGGTGATCGAACCGTCGTCCACGCCCTTGTCGTAGCCCTCGACGAGCTTGTCGGTCTCCTCCGACACCTTCTGCGAGTCCCCGTCGCGCAGCGCCCTGCGGAGGTTGCGGACCCCGTCGTCCAGGGTCTTGGCGGCGTTCTTGTCGAGCCCGCCGTCGCGGTCCTGCACGCCGACCTCGTCGGAGAACGCCGACAGTGCCGTCTCGACGTCCGCGGCGGGGTCCTCGGTGGGGCTCGAGCTCGGGCTCGGGCTCGGGCTCTCCG
>Ga0247820_10000939_pt1 | contig 16313 bp, 25 predicted proteins | sample 13C_Glucose_Day1_2_FD_192480 | JGI IMG/M metagenome (GOLD analysis project Ga0247820, IMG submission 192480) | Soil microbial communities from agricultural site in Penn Yan, New York, United States - 13C_Glucose_Day14 | ecosystem: Environmental > Terrestrial > Soil > Agricultural land | place...
GGTAATCTCTTTGCCGGCAGCGTTGGTAACCTTCTTACCCTTGCGGGAGAAGTCCATGACGGCCAGGGTATCGCGCATTGAAGTGAGCGAATGGTCGAGGATACCCATCCCCATAGGTCCGTGGAGCAGGAAAGCGCGACGCTGGTCGGCGGCGACCGAGGACTTGTCGATCACCTTGTTCTCTAGCCATTCGCCAAAGCCGCAGGCGTTGAGCAGTTCGACAGCAAGTACGTTGAGCTGCTTGGTCAGAAGTGCATGGTTGATGACTTCCTTGTGGCGAGCCAGACCAGAGAAGTCCTGCTCGATGCGGAAGTAGAACTTGCGCGATACCGGACGTGTGGCGTGAGTCAGGTCGACGTAGTGCGTAGGACGCAGATCGGGAGCAGCACCGAGAGCATTCCAGGCATGGAGATCCATCAGGGTAATCTCACCCCAATTGTGGATATCCAGTTGACCCAGATCGATCACGTACTTGTCGCGCTCTTTGATCAGCGTGTCGACGTCCATGTTACTGGTGTCGGCATCGAATGCTGCATTGACCGGCGCCAACTTGGTCACTTCGCCGCGCGCGACCATGTCGTAGAACATGATGATCGCCTCGGCCTTGTTACCGACCATGTCCTGGTACAGTTGCTCGTCGTAGATTTCGCAGAAGTGGCAGTTCGCCGTTTCAAAGATCTTGACCGGCGCGCCGTAGCGATCGGTTTCGATCTTGCGAGTGGACGGCATTTCGAAATCTAGGTATTTGGCAGCGTAGATATCCCGCTTACGGTCGGCTTCCGCCTTGATCGCTGTACGATCAGCGCCGTGATCGACCGCGTCAGGAGTCGTGGTGAGCTTCGTGTACCTACCATCCACGATAGCCTTGAATACCTTCGACCACCAGGGAGTACGCTCACTGTGGATGAGGCGTTCAGCGATTTCCTCACCAGCGCGCACTTCGAAGCTGCCGTTCAGGTACTGGTAAACGACGAAGCGTTCGCCGGTCGTCAGCTCGCCAGGCTTGGCGGTACCTACTTCAACGGTATTGAGGTCTGGATACTTGGCCAGGAATTCTTCGCGGGCGGTGGGTTTCTTCTTGAGGGTCATTATACAGCTTCCTTGTCCATGGTTGGGATGATGCGGTGAGTTGGGGTGCGGTTGTTTTCGACTGCGCAGTGAGCGTCGCCGAGCTCGAATTCGTTCGCCGGCGGCTTGCAGCCTGGGTACATCAAAGCGTAACGTTCTTCAAACGTCAGCTCTTCGGTATTTGTGCGGTCCTCCGGACAGAACACATAGCCCGGGTAGCGGTTGTCCAGCAGATGTTTCGGGATGTAGCGAACCATCCCAGCGGCGCGCAGGATCTCGACAACCTTGTGTCCTTCTTTGCGGTTCTTGTGGAACAGCTCAACGATCGGGTCTTTCTTGCCTTGATGTTCCCAGAACATCTTCATGCGGAAGAAGAGTTCACGGTCCATCCCGCCTGCGCTGCCGATGCAGCCTGGGTGGTCGGTAGCCATGTAGTACGGCTCGACGTCAGGGGTTGCACCTTCTTCCTCGTAGATGAACTCGAGGATGTACTCGATGAACTGCGCTACCGCAGGAGAACGGATGCGACCTTCGCCACAGTGGACGATGATCTCTTCACGGGACTCGGACGCAATCAGCGCGAAGTCGATAATCGCGAGGATGTCTTCGTCGGTGATCTGACCATCCGGCTTGACCCGAGACATGTTCATCGGATCGAACTTCAATTGCAGTAGCTGGATGTGGCGAGCATGGTAGCTGAGTGGCTGGTCGTAGCTACCGCGCAGACCGATCAGACGGGTAGGCTTGGTCAGCGCTACGGCAGCGCCCTTATTGATGAAGTGAATCTTTGGCATGACGTTTCCTTACTTGAAGAATGCGACGTAGGTCACAAGACCGATGATAGAACCGAAGACCAGTACATCACGGGTAATCCGACCGGCCTTTCTTTTGAGTGTTGTCATCCTTTCTTTCCTTTCCTTCTGATGCAGCTCTGCGAGTCCATGCTGGAAACCACGGCGATAGGACCACATCGCCGAGTTCTTGAAGCCATAACCGAATGAGCCATGGCGTTGTTTGAGTTTCCATTTACCGCTTAGCGCATCATGTTTACCTTGTGCGTACCACGTCTTGCGTTTCTGCGAGTTCTTGCTCATCAAGCACTCACCACGTCGAACGTGATGATGTTTTCGACCTGGCAACGGGCACGGCTGCCGAGATAGCTGATGGTGGAACGCATCGCCATTCGGGCGGCGGATGGCTGTTGCTCGAACATCTCCTTCGCGATCTGACCTTTAGGGCCGGCGAAACGCAGGTTACCGACGAGCAATGCTTTATCATCTTCGTAACGGAAGTGGATGTTACGCAGCAGGCCGCAGATGTCATCATTGCTGATGCTCTGGAACTCTTGCATGACGTCCTTGTCATTGTGACCATCCCGGTTGAGCTTCGGCCCGCCGAGAGTACAGTAGACGGCGCGCATTTTGTTGAGTCGGGCAATCTCGCGATGGAAATTTTCGTTGCGTTCATAGATACGGCCAGTGTACGGGGACGGCACATTCAAATCGCCGCACAGGACCACGTAATACTCGCCTTCCTTGTGTAGATCGTTGCGTTCCATTATCTCTCCAATCGTTCAAGAGCGTCAGCGTATTCATTCAGTTCACGAACCTTCTTAATAAGCTGACGACGTTCTTTGCTGTAGTAACCAAGATCCCTGAGGTCTACTTCAAATGCAGCAGCCCTCAGTCGTAGACTCTCAGGGTCTGAACATTCACCGTAGACCTTTCCGTAGACCCTAGCCCTTAACGCTGCTAGGGTTCTGGTCATTCGCCGCGAGAGAAGTTGGTCTCGACTTTGGCGTCGACAGGGATGGTCTTGACTTTGCCCTTACGGGCGATGTAGCGGACTTCGCCGCCTGTAGCCTTGTCGTACTGACGGGCCAGCTGTACCGCCTTGGCCGCATCAAGGCCGAGCATTTCCATACCGCAGCGCGCAACGTCAGCACCAGAACCCGCGAAGTACGGGAACTTGGTGATCTTCTTGACGGTGAACTTGTGCTTGATGCCCATCTTGACTTCGAAGAAGCTCTCCTTAGTGAGAACCAGCACCGTACCGGTAGGCAGGGACTGACCTTCGGTCGTGGTAGCTTTCAAGAGGTCGATGGCGACATTAAGATCCATCTCCGTGAAGATGGCGTGCAGGATACCTTGGGTGAGGTTCACCGTACCGGCAGTGGCTACGGCGACTACGCGCTCACCTTCGAAGTTCACAGGCTTCTTAGGTACCTGGAGCTTCTCAACGAACGATGCAGTTGCGTTGACCGGCTCTTTGCAGTGCAGGCAGTGACGCTCACCGGTAGACGAGCCAGCACCGCGACTACGCTGAGAATCAGCTGCCAGAGTAACGCCATCAAATACTACAGTCGTCATTAAACCATGCCCCCGTGGTAGCCGCCAGAGTGGAAACGTTTAGAGATGCCGACCCGGCGCTCCAGAGCAGACTCGTAACCTTTCGGCTCGAGTGCCTTGCTTGCCATGCCGATGGTGGAGTTCATGCTGATCTTGAGCTGCTGGACCTCAGCCCAACGACGCATTTGCAGCAGGAAGAAGTTCTTAAGCACCGAAGGCACTTTCTTCAATTTGTTGCGGCCGAACTTGTCGATGCCTTTATTGCGGCCGATGTAGATCTTGGTCTTACGCATTACAACGCTCCTTTGTGTTTGGCTTTGAGCTCAGCTCGGTTCCAGCACTGACGATAGATGAGTGCTTGATCACCACCTTCGTCGAGACATTTACGCATGGTGTCTACAACGGCATCACTGCCTTCCATTCGCTGAGGTTTGCTGAGATGGCCTCTCGATACCGAGTTAAGCGCCAGGCCAACCAGAATCAAACCTACAGCTCCAATCAACGCACCACGCATGTTACCTTTCCCCAGGTTATGTTATCTCCATTCAATAATGTGGTATCTTATTAATTTACACAGCACAAAAAAAAGAACAGCTGACCATGCCTTGCGGCATGGTCAGCGTAAGCTTAGGCAGCGGCTTGGTGTTATTCGTACATCGTCTTGAGTGCGGCTTCGGCCATGATGTAAAACTGGCCGGCGATCAACCACTGCACTTCGCTGTTCATTCCTGGAATACCGATAGTCACCTTTTCAGGCGACTTGGAGTACTGGAGGTACAGACGAGAGGCGGTACCAAAGCGCAGGGTTACGGAACCGCTGGGGAACCGCAGCACCTGGAGCGGGAACAGGACCCGCTCACTGACGCTGAACGCACGCTGCGCGTTCTCCTTGGTCTGCGGAATCTCGTACTTACGAAACAGCTCGATGAGATCGGCTTGAAGCTCATCGTGCGTATGCGCTGCTAGGTAGAGGTTCTTCACTTACGACCCTCCAGATCTTTCCACGCCTTGTCGAGTTTAGCCAGATGTTTATCCAGCTCATCGAACTTCTTTTCTTCCCACAACTTAGCCGCGTCAGAACCACGCTGGATAGCCTGGCCTTTGTAGCGGATCACATTCACGTACATATCCCACTCCTTAAGGACTTCCTACGAGATACCTGAACTGTTTGCAGCAGCGCAGGATCTCCTTGTGTTGCGGATGCTTGGGTTCCAAGCTCTCGAAGTGCTCGGCTACTTTTACCTGGTAGATACCGAGATCGATAGCGCGTTTACCGTCGTCGAGTGCAATGTGGCTAATGCGGAACACTCTGGTAGCGATCAGGGCTTTGAACCCATCGGCCGTGAAGTCAAAGGTTGCACCATCTTCTTCATTGCGGCCATCGTAGAACAGAATAGTCAGCATAGTCTCTCCCTACAGATCGAGGATTTTGAATCCAGCGTATTGCATGGACGCGACCCACCCGCTCATCATTACTGCCGGGTAGATCAGACCCCATGCCTTGATGTGATCGATTACTTCATCGAAGCTATCCAGATAGATGCCTCGGATACCCTTACCGATGTCTTTGATCGACGCAAACACGCAGGCCAGTTTGAGGGTAACAATACCACTGAGAATCATGGCCGCTACGGCGATGCTGATTTCCACTTACTTCTAACTCCAATTAACAAAAAGAAAGGCGGGGATCTCTCCCCGCCGATTATGTCGCTTAGGCTACCTTCTCATCGCCGTGCTCAACGAAGTAAGCGTCGGTGACTTCTTCCATAGCCTTGTCGATCTTGGCGCAGATGTCTTCGTGGGTCGGGTCGACTACGAAGCCGTCCTTGTCCATGAAGATAGGCTTGAGCAGACCGGACTTGACGTGGATCTCAGCGATCTCCATGTCGCGCTCCTGGCCGAGCTTGATGCCTTCGTCGCTGTCGATCAGTTCCAGCAGACCTTTGGCCGAACGCTTCAGACCGTCGCCAGTGGCTGGGTCTTTGTATAGCTCGATCATCTCGTCACCGACCTTGGTCGCGGTGGCCTTGACGGCAATGCCGAAGGTATCGCGAGTCAGGTAGTTGTAGGTGTACGAGCCGACACCAAACACGACGTTGCACGATGCGAAACCTTTGATCGCCAGGCGGCGGCAGATTTCTTCAGCGCGATGTACGGTGATCGAGTCGCCGTAGATCAGGCCGATGCGTTCGTGCAGGACTTTGTAGCCCTTGTCGGTTTCGGTGCCACCGAAGTGATCCCACAGCAGTTCCACCGCACCTTTCTCTTCGGCCGACAGTTCGATCTCGACGATCTTGTAGCCGTTGCGATAGGTGCCTGGACCCATGACCATGACTTCAACGCCACGCAGTTCCAGCAGGTCGTACACTTCACGATAAGCCTTGAATCGCTTAGGATCGGTGCTGTCGACGCTGATCGGGAACGCGTAGTCGAAGTTGATGGCAGCGCCCATCACATCGGCCATCAGCGTATCGAAATAGCTGTGGTCGTGTTCAGGTAGGTCGGCCCTGACTTGACGCACCAGGCGGGAGACGGAGCGACCGACCAGACGGCTGGCTTTGTGGACCTGACCGGTGTGGTCCTTGAAGTAGATGTATTCCGGACGATCATTGACCATGCGAGCTTCGGCCTGGAGGACGTCCAGGATTTCCACACCGCAGAGGATCTCAACCGGATCACCCGAGTCAGGACGGATAACCAGCTTGGCCATGCCGTTCTCGTCAGGTTGGCGAGCCAGGATCTGTTCTTTCAGCGACGGTAGGACGTTCTTGAGAACACCCCAGAAGTCGAAGCTGTCGCAGACCAGGCCCAGCATGCCGGTCGGATACTTCTTGGTGAGCATCTCTTCGATGAACTCACGCTCAGCCGCCAGACGCATGTCCTTGAGCTCAGCGAGCAGTTCGTCTTCGGTAGCGCCTTCCGCGCGGCGTGCCTTGACCATCTGACGCAGACGCCAGAGGATGTTGGCAGTTGCCACCGAGTGTTCGGTTGCAGGGATGGTGCCAGCTACCATGGCCTTTTCGGCGTCAGCGCCGTACATCTGCTCCAGGTAGTCGATGGCCGGCATGGTGTCAGAACCAGTGAACACACGCAGGTGAGCCGCACCGGAACGAGCACCGTCTTCCATACCCGACATGCCGCGGTAGGAGAAGTCGTGCGCCTGGAACTTGACAAAGTCAACCGGCACGCCGGTGATCTTGGCCCACTTGGTCAGGACACGGCGGTATTCGAACGCGATGGTGCCGACGGTAACCTGTTTCCAGGTCATGTTCGACATGATGGTTTCGAGGAACTCCACCAGCCAGGCGAACTCGGAACCTTTGTTGATCGCTTCGCCGTTCACGTCGTAGATGACGTACATCGGCACGCCGATCGGCAAACGGGTACCCTCTTCCACACCCAGGATGCGCAACGGCAGGTGACCGATATCGTGCAGCTTGGCCAGCTGCTTGGTCGAGATCTTGTCCTTGCCGATGTAGGCGTCGCAGCGGCGCTTGAACTTGAAGAGTACGTCAGCCTTGGGCTTGCTGAAGAAGCTCTCTTCCCACATGCTGACGATTTCGTGCAGCGCTGCTACGTGGCCGGATACCAGCACCTTGTGGTCCCACATGCTACTGCAACTTGGCGAGCGCATGAATATCTTGTCGCTACGCGGAGTGCTGTTGGCGTAGAGGAACGAGATGTCGTCAGGGTACATCGGACCGTGGCCTTGCTTGTAACCATCGGTGCCGGTCGGACCGAACATCTTGAACGCTTTGAACAGTTTCTTGAGTTGAGACATGTTACGTCCTTGCTTACGGGTGGGTGTTATACTTCGATCCAGTGGAAACCTTCACGCACTTCGCCGTCAGGGCAGAGCGGACCGCGCCCTTTGCCGTGGAACGAGTTGGTGCTGTAGATGCGGTCGAACGCTTCGGCCATCTGGTCGTAACCGTGGCTGAAAATACCGTGGGTGACAAACAGGGTCTTGCTGGCAGCGCCTTTCTCATCGAGCTTCTTGGCGAGTTCCAGGAAGGTACGGCCGCCGTCGCAGATGTCGTCGAAGATCATGACGTCTTTACCTTCGACATCGCCGTAGATCTCGGTGTGGGAGATCTTGCCGGTAGCCGGATCGCGATGTTTCGATGCGACGATGACTTCAGCGGCCTTGAGTTCTTTGGCGTACTGGTAGGTCTTCTTGAGCGCACCGGCGTCTGGAGCGATGAGCACCATGCCTTCTGGCAGGTGAAGCTTACCGATGTAATCCAGCGCGCTGACGTTGACGCAGTTGTTGATGCCGGTCATGGCACCTTCAGAGTGCGCGTCGACGATGGTGACGGTTTCAGCATTGATCGAGTTGATCATCTGAGCGACCACGGCGAGAGATAGCGCCTCACCTTCGTTGCAGACCCGATCCTGACGTGCGTACGGCAGGTAGGGAATGAACAGGCGTACAGTACAGCCTGGCCAACGGCGGCGTACCGCGTCAGCAGTGAGCATCAGACCAATCAGCAGATCAGAACTGCTGACGTGAGCCACGATGGTTACATCAGGGCGAATCATTGGGGCATCGCACGGATCGAGTTTGACGTCGATCTCTCCGCCTGGGAACTTACCGATCTTGACAGCGATGTCGCGGGATACCACGCCAGTGGCGAAGTTCATATGGGCAAGTACTTTGATCATTACTTTACTCCGAAGTGTTCCATCAACATGTGGTTGTATTTCACGTTGTGTGCTTTGATTTCGACTATGAATCGACTGCGCACTTTCTCGGCATGGCAGACATCAGGTTTCTCATTACCGCAGTGCCAGCAGACGACCTCCTCAGTAGTACCGACGATGAGGAAGCCGTGCTGCCTACCTCTGGCAACGATATTGCTGAGATCTTTGTGGTACTCTTCAGCAATCCTCCTGCCGCGGCGAAGGATGTACCAACATGCCAGGAAGCTCCCGGCAAGGAGGCCCAAGACAAAGGCACCGATTACGGAGAGTATATCCAGCATGTTGATCTTCCTTATACCGCTACGGGGATGTCCATGAACGGACCGTGGGTGTAACCGGTGATCTCGACATCGTTGAACGTGATGTCGTCGATGTTCTCGAACTCACCTTTGATGACCATACGCGCATCGAAGTCACCGTCGGAGTCACGCCAGATGAGCTCCTTGATGGCATCGACTTGGTTCAGGTAAATGTGGGCGTTGACGCCGACAGTTACGAGTTCCATTGGCGCATGCTTGGTGACGTGAGCCACCATGTGCAGCAGGTAGGCGTACTGCGCTACGTTGAATACGGCGCCCAGCGGCAGGTCGCTGGAGCGTAGCAGGACGAAGCAGTTCAAGCCACGGCGCGGAATACCTTGCTTGTCGAGATACCCATCAACGCTACCGGCGCCGCTTTGAGGAAGCTCAACGTCATCGCGATGCTTGTACTTCAGCAGCTTCACGCGTTGCGCCATGGTGAGCACTTGCGAGGTGAACTGGAAGTACAGGTGGCATGGCGGCAGAGCTGCCTGCCAGGTACGACCTGGGTTGTGTGCCGTAACGATGATGCGTCGGTCGTCAGGGTTGGTGCGCAGCTTATCGATGCAGTTCTGCAACTGGTCGATCTCACGGTACATGACGTGCTCGCCCAGCGTGGCCATTTCCGGCTGGATGGTGGCCAGCTTCTTATAGCCCTGCTCCACGAACTCAGAGTAGCCTGGGTACGCATTACTGGCTGAACTCACCAGTTGCAGGTCTTGCCACTTACGCCACTGAGCACCGTATCCGCCAGCGCCGATGTCGGCTTCGAGCAGAGGCCAAGCATTGATGCCGAGGAAGTCAAGGAGCTGCTCGACGCGAGCCACCTGACCTTCGTTCAGCTTCTCATCGACGAACTTACCATTGCGGAAGACAACGACTTCGACGGTCTTGCTTTCGGCAGGATCGTCTTCACCCATCATGATGGCGCCGATGACGCGAGACCAGCCGTGCTCGTTGTTCTTCGACAGACGCGACAAACGACGCTTCAACGACAGGCGCTTTGGCAGATTACGCCGACGCGGGATGCCGCTGTAGTCGAGGATGTGGTTGAAGCCGTCGACCTGGTCTCGATCGAACCCGAAGTTTGTGGTGATGTTCGGATGTTTGAAATCAAGATACTCGTACGGCTCGCGCCCACCGCCTGGATGGAAACCATGGAGGAACGGAACCACCATGTAGACCTTACCGGCCTTGAGAGCCAGTTCGATACGCTCTTGGGTAGTGAGGACATCGCCATCCACACCTTCCCAGAATTCGTACTCGCGAGCTACGCCAAACTGGTCAAGGAATTTGTTGATCTCGTGGAGGTCGGCGTGAGCCAAATTACCAAAGGTAACCTGCTTCGAACCTCGACTGTCTAGCATCGAGAGTTTGTGCGGACCGCCGATGCCGCTGATCTCGATGCGACGTTCGATGAACTGTTCGATAGCGACAGTGTTTTCGAGAGTCGTGCAAGACAGGTCGATGCGTTGCTGCACGGTCCTGGTCTTGATCTGCGGTTCATCGTACTTGTCAGTGCCCTTGATGAACCAACTGTCCCAGATACCTACCTTGTTGTCGCGCAGGTACTTGATGTTGGTGTTACCGGAGACGAACCAGTGCATCTCGTGCTGAAACTTCTCAGGCAGGATACCGCGCAGGCTGATGATCGGCATCTGACCGAACTGGCAGTCGAAACGCATCACAGCTGCGTGAGTGGCGTAGGTACCCACCCCGGTGCGGTCCTCTTGGAACCAGCCGTGATCGAGGCAATGACGATACTTCTCGACGAACTGCGCATCGACGAGGTTGTGAATAACTGGATCTGACATCGGTCTTACTCCCAGGTGGTTTCTATCTAATTAGCCGACTTTGTAGTTTTTGATTTGAACAAGCGCTCGTGCGCCGCCATCGCAGCAATACAGCCGAACGATCCACCGATACCAGCAGTCAGTAAGATAACCCAACCGCCCATCACGATGAATGACACGCTAGCCACCTCACCGCTCGTTACAAGCCATGAAGTGATCCATGCAGCCCAGTAGTGACCTGCCACGATGTTGCGTGACTGGAAGGCTTTCAGGAAGGCCAGAGAGAACGTGGTGAGCGTACTCCCTAGATAGATGATAGCCATCACGATCTGGTGGTAGTCTTCCTTGGTGAGGAACTCCAGGAAAGGAAAGGCGACGAGAACATTCTCTCGCCACCATCCTTGCTGAAGCAAACCAAGCAGACCGGATTCAAGGAACTCGGTCATGTTGCTCATTAGCCGTTCACCGCCTGTGGCTCATCGCCAGGACCCCAGGCAGAACGCATGATGCGCCCTTCGGAACCACCGTACATGACGGACTTGAAGTCGAGGCCGAAGCGTTCTACGTCGAGGAACCAGACGCGCATCAACTGTACGTTCGGGTCCTGTACGCTATCGACCACTTCTTCAGCGATGAGCTTACTGAAGCGAACGGCGTCGAGTACGGAGAACTCACGCTTATCCCAGTCCATGTCCGGAGAGAACTTGAAGAAGATCGCCCAGTCCTTCTCACCTTTGGTGGCCTTCATGCGGATGTGGAGATAACCATCAGCGTCTTCGTACTTGACGAGATCTTCTTCGTTACTGACGCAGATGCTCATGCCTGGGAACAGATCGATCGGACGATCGAAATACGAATCCTCCCACGGTACCTGTGTGAAGTCGTCGGAGTGCCAGTCATTCATTGGGGACAACATTGCTTCGTTTGCCATTCTCTATTTCCTTACATTGAGGGACATAAAGCCCCGCCATTTCTGGCGGGGCGTTGGATCAACCTACCACCGGCGCGAGGTCGGCGGAGATGATGAACTTCGACCAGTTCTCGTAGGCATCGATGGTGTCGTCCAGCTCACGCCCCGACTGCCATTTGACGTCTTCGATCTGGTCTTCGCCAGAGCTGACTTCAAGTACCGGCTGTACTTCAACATCGAAGTAAACACCAAGGTGAGTCTTGCCGACGTCGTCCGTGGTGTCATAGATGAAGCCCTTTGCTTCGACGCAGAAGTACTCGGGGTTCTCGGCAATCGTTACAAACTTGCCAAGGTCCGGGTGCCAGAACTTGAGTTCTTCGTCCACCTCACGAATGAACGACGTACGCAGGGTCTGGTAGGCGTAGATCACGCCTTTGTTGCTACGCTCGTTGTCGACGGAATCGACATGGCCGGCGAAACCGATCGAACGCATGCCCGCCAGGCGACTTTCGCCGTTGTTCTGGTCTGGGCGCTTGTACGACAGGGTCGACTTCTTCTTGCCATCACCAGGCCACTTGGACACGGTGCCATACGGGATGAAGTGCAGCTCGGTGCGAGAAGCTTCCATCCGCTTACGGGTGCGCGAGACAAGATCCCAGCGCGCATCGTGGCAGAACTTCTCGACGTCTTGCTTGATGACGCCCTGCTTCGGAGTGTTCAGCAGGACGATGGCCTGCATGATCTCCATACCGAGGATCGACTCGAGCTGCTTCTCGTACGGGTATTCTTCGTATACCTGACTCATTCGCCTTACTCCTCTTTAACTACGGGACGGGGAACCATGCAATCGACGATTGCAGCGAGGGTGCCGTGTGGGTCAGGGTTATAGGCGGAGATGACGACGTGCATCTCTTTACGACCGTCATCCAGTTCGGTGTAACGGACGCTCTGTTCGATACCGTCCAGGCGCTGGAGCGGGTGATCGTCAAGCGGCGTGAACGATTTGCTGAACCCACGAATGGCTTCGCCGACCCGCGATTCCGGAAACTCATGGGGACGAGCCGGTTCAGGTTCGAACTGCTGCGATACGCCGCAACGCAGATCTTGCCAGCGCTCAACCGGATAACGGCTGGTGCTGACCATGAAGTGCGTGCCGAAGTTCACGCTGAAGTTGTCGACCACGATCATGACGTCGACCACCGAACCTTGCTCAGTAGTCAACGAGGTCAGCAGGGTGCGCATGAGGTTCCCGGTGACTTCGGTACCGAGGATGTACTGATGGGCGCTGTTCCAGCTGGTCTCGACCCAGAACGGGATGACCGCATTCTTGAAGCTCAGGCCTTCGACGTACTCAACGAACAAGTGACCGACAGGCGCGCCTTCTGGAACGGCCGTGCCGACTTGCGGGATGATGAAGAAGCCTGGGAGGACTTCGACACCGCCGGCAGGCCAGAGGTCAGGACAGTTCTCGGTAGCGACTGGCTTGAGCACGTCCATGGCACGACCCTGCTCGACGTCAGCATGTGCGCCTTCAGCCATCAGGGAATCGATGGTCATCGAAGGACGCTTGCGAATGGTGCGATCGATCTCACCCAGGGTCGGGAGGATCTGTGCGAACACCTGCTCGATGTTGACGTTGGCGTCGATGACACGATAACGCTCAGGGTTCTGATCGGCGAGCTCCAGGTACGCTGCTTCAGCGCGCTGGTAGTAAGCTTCGCCCTTCAGTTCCATCGCATCCCGCTTACTGCCTTCAGCGCGTGCCAGCTTCACGTCAGAAGAAGCAGTCAGGATGAAGGTCATGTCCGGCAGCACGTTACCACAGACATGCTCGGTCAGCGAATCGATCAGAGCTACAGGCGCACCACCCCCGGCGATCTGGTAGGCGTAGCTGGAATCGACGAAACGGTCGGTGATGACGACGGCGCCGCGAGCCAGAGCAGGTTCGATGACCTGGCGGATGTTCATGTCGCGGGCAGCGAAGAACGTCAGCAGTTCAGCGATGTCGGAAATTGGCTCACCGGCTTGCCTTTCAGCAAAAAGAAAAGCACGCAGCTTTTCCCCTAGTGGGGTACCGCCTGGTTCTCGGGTATAGACTACCTCGAAACCAGCATCGATAAAGAACTTACCGATATTCTTTTGCTGAGCACTCTTGCCGACTTTGTCAGTGCCTTCAAGAGCGATCAAGTAACCACGTTGTTGAGTCATTGGATACAGCCTCTGGTTGTACTACATGATAACCAGAGGCTGTAATCTTTTACTTAACGAGGAACGGCATCAAATCGCCGATAGGATTCTCACCGCCACCGGCGTGACCAGTGATGACCGCCATCAGCGCACCGGTCGATTTGTTGATGGTGAGCTTCTGGAGAATCAGCGGCTGGCCGCGGTACTCTCCCTTACGGAAGGTGACCGCCATGCCCGGAACCGGCATCCAGGTATCATTGTAATCGATCACTGGAGTCGGGCCGCTCTCGTCGACGATATCGCCAGAGTTCAACGAGGCTTCCAGACGTGCGATGATTTCAGAGTTCATCGAACGGTGATGGTTACGCGCAGTCTCTGCAATACGCTCCCGCATGCCATCCGGCAGACGAACAACGAACTTGTCGGCGGTACGGGAGGAGTATACTGCTTGTTTGGTTGGACGCATTTCTAACAACTTCCTTATGGTAGATGACCTTCACGGTCGGTTATGTTGCAGGGTGACAATGTATGACTGAAATCAGTTTAACTGCATAAAGCCCCGGTGGTCAACCGGGGCGATATGTTTATTTGACGGAGCTGGTGATCAGCATGTCCAGAGCCTTGAGGGTCTTGACGAGCTGGTCGATCATGGGCTGATCGTAATAGTAGTTGACCGGGTCGTACGAGTTGTCGACCAGTTCGGTGACGGAGTAGAACGCGTTCTCGTTCTTCTCGTTCTCTTCGAACTTACCATTACGGCTAGCCCACTTGTAGTCGTCCATCACATCGGCGTACCACCAGTCGTGTCGACCGTATTGATCGTCGAGGATACCGAGGATGCGGAACATCAACTTACCGGCCTTCTCAACGCCATTGACGCTAAGCGCCGGCCAGTGGGTTGGGCTGCTCTGCGGTTCCTGGGCGATCGAGTGGTAGATCTCGCGCTTGACTTCGACCTTGAAGTTACCGAGGGTTCCGCGTGGGACCTTCAGGGCATTCATCGGCCCTGCGATCTTCTGCTGCTCAGCTTTGAGCTTGGCCGCAGCTTCGACGTAGTCATCGGACTTGAGGAACTCGTCCCAGAGCTTTTCCATCTTGCTCTGATACGTGGTGAAGGTATTGCTGTAATCGATCAAGAACTTCTCGATCTCGCTGACACCCTTCTCGATACCATCGAGCAGGTTCTGAGGCCAAGGCTTCAGGCGCAGCAGTGGACCGATGCCACCGAAAGGAATGAGGGCGTCAGTAACTTCGATCTGCGACAGCCATTCCTTGTTGGTGTAAGTGCCCTGGACAGTCTTCTCGGCTTTCTGGATGAACCGCCATGGGGAGTCGTAGATCTCGTTGGAGTCTTCGTCCTTCTTCTTATTGCCGCTGAAGAAGTTGGTGATCCCAACGACGATGTCCCACAGCAGACCTTGAGCCTCCATGGACTCATCGCCCTTCTTGGCCTTGCCGTCCTTCTTGTCTTCTTTCTTTTTATCGTCTTTCTTTTTATCCTTCTTGTCGTCGTCCTCTGCTTTCTCAGGCAGATTGTCGTACCACTTAGGATCTTCCTTGCGCTTCTCCTTGTCCTCCTTGTGCCACTCCCGGGCTTGTTCCTGGTTGATGTGGCGGGCCTCAGCGAAGTCCTTGTTGTAAGACGCGATTTCGAATAGCTTGTACTGGGCCTTACTCTTGCTGGGCATGTTTGCCGCTCCAATGACAAAAAAAAGAAGGTGGAGCGAGGTGGGGTTACCACCTCGCACATACCTTTTAAGCACGGTCCAGATAGATACCATACGCAAGATAAGCGTAAGTGCAGAACCAGCAAATAGCCGCGGTCACGAAGGAAACATTCATGTCGATGACTGCAAACAGCGCGAGGCAACCGGCACCGATACCGATGTTAACTTTCTGTGCGAGCGGGGTCAAAACGTTGCGGTTATAGCGCGCCATGAAGATGGCGCCGTCGCGCAGACCGTTACCGTAAGCGACGATACCGAGGCTGAAGCCAGTGCCGATTACCATCAGGATGGCTACGATGATGTCGATGATGTTCAGTGCGTTCATTTGATTGTCCTCCACGGACGATGATGAAATTAGTTAACGAGCCACTTCTCAGGAATGGCGTAGCTGGTGCGCTTGGCGAATTCCAAGAACTCAGCGTGGATGTTATCGAACTGACCGTTGCGATAGATGCCAGGGATGAAAAGACCTTCCTCGTACCAAGCGATCAGGAACTCCAGCAGGTCAACGCTGTATTCGACTTTACCGTCAGCGTCATGGATGCGGACCATGACGCCTTCGATATCGGTGTCTTCTGGAGTCAGAGGAATCCAGAGAGTTTCGTCGTAGGCCAGTTGCACGGTTACCAGATGCTCCTTGCCGTAGTGGATGTGTTCTTCATTGAACTTGTACTTGTGCATCTATGACCTCCTCGGTCGATGTGTTTGTTACAGGTAGCTTGCAGGGAAAATGTAGTGCGCTTCTTCGACGTAGACGTGAACATCGAAGAAGCCTGGCCTCATTTGTTCGACCGCGACTTTCTTCAGACCTTCGAAGTCCTTGACCATCGGGAGCAAGCGCTCTTCGATACCCTTGATGAAGACCTTTTGGAAGCTCCTGGTGAAGTTGTCACGGTCGACAACGTGTTCAACAACCGGGGCTTGACCGGTAGTGAGGTCAATGACGAAACCGTCACGGATGTAAGCGGTTTCTTTAATCAGCGCGCGGACTGGTTCGGCGATCGCAGCACCGATTATGGAAGCACGTTGGTCGAGTTCAGAGTTGTCGCACCATTGTTTGACGTTTTCCATTACATGTATCCACGTTTGTGCAGTTGGTTGATGATGACGTGAGCAGCTACGCACACGGTGACGCCTACTGCTACACTGCGAAGGAAGTTAGCCATGATGTTACTCCTCGTTAAGGATAAAAGACAGCGCATGTCTATGCTAATGATGTACTGCCTTATTAATCTAGAATGTAATTATTTAGCACATGCTCGTGTAGTCATTAGACG
>Ga0247820_10000945_pt1 | contig 16272 bp, 23 predicted proteins | sample 13C_Glucose_Day1_2_FD_192480 | JGI IMG/M metagenome (GOLD analysis project Ga0247820, IMG submission 192480) | Soil microbial communities from agricultural site in Penn Yan, New York, United States - 13C_Glucose_Day14 | ecosystem: Environmental > Terrestrial > Soil > Agricultural land | place...
AGTACAATGGGTGTATGAGGAAAACGCTGGAAGACCGCATCTTCGGGCCGGCGGAACAGGCCATGGAGGACGTCCGCATGGCGTCTCGTCAGGTGGTAAAGGCGTCCGAAGCGCAGACCACGCTACTTGTAGCACTGACCGTAGTTTCTGTTGTCGCGCTGATCGTGGCCACCATCGCAATCGGGAGTAATCGTGACTGACGCTCAGACCGACCGTGCGCGGCGTGCGTTCGACCATCTGCGGTTTCTCCGCACGACGCACGGGTCGGACTGTAACGGTCGGTGGGTGGCCATCAAACTGTCCGATGGCTCTTGCGATCAGAGGCTTTACGACTCCAAGGCGGAGGCTATCCGCTTTCAGCTCCACGAGACACAGTGCGCGTACTTCTTCTTTCCACCTGACGTGGAGATGGACGTACAGGAAGTCGGTCAGTTCCTCGCGATAAACGAGCAACTTTACGACGCCGGTATGTGTCTAAGTGATCCCGACACCTACGTAAATCCGGAGATGATCCGCCATGGCCGATGACACGATCTTTGACCCCGAGGTCCACGCCACCGACAAGGACGGTAATCCGTCCCTGAACAAGGACGGGTCCTTCCGTAAGAAGCGTAGAGACGCCGGCGGTGGGAAGCTGGCCGGCGCCAAGGCCAAGTCGCTGGGTGGCCAGAAGGGGCGATACGCCGATGGTGTGAGGGGTCTACTTCAGATTCCGGCCGCGGTAATTTCGATCGTCGATCCCGTGGACGGTTTCTGCATCGCACAGCACACCCCACCAATTGCCGACGCCGTGGCGGACCTGGCGGTGGATCGTCCCGAGGTTGCGGCGGCCCTTGATCGCGTGCTGGCGGTTGGTCCGTACGGTGCACTTCTCGGCGCAGTCCTTCCGCTGGTTTTCCAGCTTGGGCATAACCACAACCTCGTCCCCGAGCCGGTGGCCAAGGCCATGGGTGCCACGCCGCGGAAGGACGTGGAACGTCACCTGAAGTTGGTGTCCGAGCACCGGCCGGAGCCCGAGCCCGAAAACCGCGAGCAGTCCGAGGTGATGTCCAGTGTCGCGTAACGACGACCGAGTAACGGTGGAGCAGGCTTACGCCGAGGCGCTCTTGGAGATTGGGCGACTCTCGGAACGCCTGATCGTAAGTGCAGCGCTGATCAAGTCGCTGCGTGACGGAGGTGGTGAGTGTGGTGCGGAGAGTGCCGGCGCGGGTGGGTATGCAGGTGGCGACGATTCCACGGACGACATTTCTCCGTGACGTCTGGACGTACCGAGCCGGTGACCACGTGAGTTTTATTGGGCCCACAGGGTCCGGCAAGACTCATCTAGCAAACCCGCTTCTGGCGCAGTCGGTGTCCGAGGAAATTCCGGGCTTTGTGCTGGTAATGAAACGGCGAGACGAGACAGTCTCTAGGTTTTTGCGTGAGCACGATAATTGGCGCCGGTCGGTGACCTATCCGATTCCGCCGAGCCCTCGTAGGAAACCTCGCGGTTGGGTAATTTGGCCGCATCACACCACCGACCCGGATGCCGACGATATTCGGCACGCGGCGTTGTTCCACAACTTGCTTCGCGATCGTTACGTCAAGGGTGACTCGATCATCTTTGCCGACGAGGTGCAAGGTCTGGTCGAAGAGATGGGGTTGAAGCGGGACCTTATCCGGTTGTGGTCTCGGGGACGTTCCGAGGGCGCTGGCCTGTGGGCTGCAACGCAGCGACCGTACATGGCGCCGCAGCACATGTACTCACAGGCCGAACACCTCTTTTTGGCGTTCACGCCGGACCGTCGCGACCAAGAGCGTTTCGCGGAAATTGGGGGTGTAGACCCCGAGTTGATCGTGGAGGTGGTCAAAGCACTCCCGCGGTTTCATTGGCTTTACATTCGGCGGTCGGATCGTGTGATGGCTGTAGTAGGCCCGTAGTTTTCCCCATTTAGTTGCCTTGGGCGACTAAGCGCGTACACTTAACCGGTAAAGGCCCGAGTCGGGCAACCACAGGAGGATCAATGAGCACTCCCACCGCCGAGGCTCCGGCCAAGGGAAAGCAGACCGTAGCGCTCCGACCGTTCACCACCGGCTCGCGCACGATCGAGTCTGAGAACTACAACGAGACCGTCACCCAGAACACCGGCACACAGGCCATGCGCGTCTACAACTTCGAGACCGACGGGTTCCTGTCCGGCGCGTTCATCCGGATCACCGGAACCACCGCGGCCAACGCTGCCACCACCGCGTTCAACGCGGACGGCCCGTTCAACGTGATCCAGTCCCTGATCTTCTCGGACATCGGCGGCAAGCAGATCATCGGCCCGATCACCGGCTGGGACCTTTACGTCCTGAACAAGTTCGGCGGTTTCGCCTACTCCGGCGACGCCAAATCCAACGCGGTCTACAGCATCACCACCGGCGCCGGCGCCACCGGCGGGAGCTTCCGATTCGTGCTCCGCCTGCCCGTACAGTTCCGCAAGCGCGATGCAACAGGCAGCCTCAGCAACCGCAACGCCTCCGCTACCTTCCGCGTGCAGGTGACCATCAACAACATCGCGTCGGTCTACTCCACCGCACCGACGTCCGCCCCGAGCATCAACGTCCGCATCGCCCAGTTCGGGTGGATGTCCTCGGACTCGCGCGACTACAAGGGCACCGGCGCATCGCCCACCCCGAACGGGATCGGCTCTCTCGCCTACGTGGACAAGGAGTCCATCACCCTGTCCACGGGTGCCGTCAACCAGCGGCTGGCCACGTTCGGCGGTCTGCTCCGGATGATGATCTTCGAACTCCGCGACTCCACCGGCAGCCGCGCCCAGGGTGAGTCCGACTGGTTCGGACAGTTCCAGTTGGAGATCGACAAGACCAAGCCCTACGACCGGACCGCGATCACGTGGGACCACATCCTGTCCGAGGACTTCGGACTGTCCGCCACCGCCGAGTCGGTCACCGCCGGCGGCACGCGAATCAACGGCGTCCGACCCCTCTACTGGACTGACGACTACGGCCTCCAGCCCGGAGCCGAGTCCAGCTTCCGCTACCAGCCGGTGACCCCCTCCACGTCCATGATCGTGCGTGGGTCCATCGGCGGAGCGGGCGAGCACACCCTGAACGTGCTCAAGCAGTACATCGCCGCGGTCGGGGACGACCCCCGAGCGCTCACCGGAGGACGGTAACCATGGATCTTCTCAAGCCCGACGCTGGCAAGGTCGTCTATCTGCTCGTCGGCCTACTGGCCATGCCCAAGATCTTGAAGATGGTCAAGCGCTGATGGCCGAGGGCGGTAGCCAGATCAGCGCGCTCCATCTCGCCATCGCGGCGAGCGGTGGCGTACTGCTCTATGCCGCTCTCACCGGGATGACTCCGGCCGAAGCGCTGAAGGAACTCGCATCGGGCAAAACTCCGCGCAAGGTGGAGTCGAAAGGGTCATCCCTCACCGGGGCCGGTACCACACAGGCTGGGTACGGGCCAGCCGGAAACGGCAAGCTGAGTTCGGCAGCCGCGCGTTACCTCGGTGTCCCCTATGTCTACGGCGGTGCCACGGCCAAGGGCCTTGACTGCTCGGGACTGGTCCAACTCGCATTCCACGACGCCTACGGCATCGCGGCACCGCGGACCACCTACACACAGGAAGTCTGGCGCTCACTGACCAAGGTGCCCGCAGCGAACCTGGCACCGGATGACTTGGTGTTCTGGCCAGGTCACGTGGCGATCTACGTAGGCGGTGGACGCGTAATCCACGCGCCACGACCGGGCAAGACCGTGCGGTATGAGGCGATCGGCTCGGCCGGCCCCGCGGGCATTTCACCGAGTTCGTATCAGCGATTCAGGAGTGGAGAAGGGACGGCGAGCATCTAATGGCTGCATCTACCGGACCGGTGCTCGCGGTGGGTGCGATCACAGTGGCCAACCGCACGATCTTCAACGATGAAGACATGGACTGGAAAGTACCGATCGCCACCGCCATCGCAGCAGTCCTGTTCGCGGGTGCCGAACGTGCGGTGGGCAAGACCGCGGTCTACGTCGCCTATCTGGCACTCATCACTGTGGTGTTCGTTCCCACCGACCCCAAGGTCCCCTCACCCGCAGAATCCGCTCTCAAGTGGTTCGACGAAAGGAAGTGACGCCATGACGACCGTTGAGAAGATCGCAATGGGCATCATCGGCATCGGCATGGCAACGACGCTCGTACTGCCTGGCCGGCAGACCGCCAAGGTCATCGACGCCGTAAGCGGCCTTTTCCGTGGCAGCCTGGCCACCGCCATGGCCGTGCCGAAGCGATAAGGGGACACCATGGGCTACAGCGGAAATCTGGTCCGGCTTTCCCAGAAGCCCGATCAGCCCCGACTCACCTCGTACGATCCCGAGCACAGCAACCCTGCGGGACCGGACACGATCGATCCCAGACTGGCCGAACAGTCGCAGGTACCGGCAGGCTACGGACAGGAGTACGCCGGCACCGATCTCGATCGCCAAGTGGAGGCCACCGGCGGCGAGTTGACGTGGAACGTACCGTCCGCGGCCTCGGTCCCGATCGGCTCGGGGCAGGTGGTACCTGGCCAGGTCCCAGGGTGGACGCATGGTGATCCGCACACTCCGGCCAGCGCCGGCGATGGCTGGTCCGCCACATCCGTCAACCAGCCGGACGCACGGACCGCCCTTCATGACGGGCATGACGCCGCACAGTTCGGCCGCGGCACCGTTCCGCTCGGTGCCGATCGCCAGCCGTACAGCGACCACCGGATCGGGTACCCGCAGGCGTCCATGGCCGAGCCCACGGGCGACGCGGCACAGAAGTTGATCGGTGGTCTCAACTCCTACGCGGCAAACAACCCCGAGGGTGTAGACCCGTACAACGATCGCCAAGGTGCCAAGGCGCCGATCACGGCCGAAAACCCTCTCTTCGCGCAGCACTCCGTCCATCTCGATCACGGCGCCCAGACCTACGAGCGCCGGACGGCACCTCTCACCTCCACCGAGCCGCTCGTAGGTGGTCAGACCTACACCAACACCACGGACATGGGCCAACTCGCAGCAAACCCGTTCACGTACGCGCTGGCCACACCCGCACCCGCGGCCGACAACTACGGGCCAAGTGTGGGCGGGGAGGTGTACTGATGACGGACGTACTCCAAGGTGACGTCAAGGTGCCTGGCCTCGGTAAGGCCAAGAAACTGTATGTGTACGGCGGTCTCGGCCTTGCCGGCACATACGTGGCCTGGCGCTGGTACCAAGCATCACGGGCTACGGACGATGGACCGGTATCCGACTACGAGGTGGCCGGCGTCGGTGATGGTGTAGGCGTGGTCACCGGCGGTACGGACGGCACCGCGGGGTCGGGCAACTCCAATGTCGAGACTGACGGCACCCGGACTGACTCCATCGACACCAACGCCGAGTGGACCAACAAGGCAGTCGAACAACTGGCCAACGCGGGCTACGATCCGGCCACGGTCTACGCAGCGCTCGGCGAGTTCCTGGCGCGTCGGTCTCTCGACTCGTCCGAAGCCTCCATCGCGCGTGCGGCGCTTGCTGCCACCGGCCAGCCCCCGGTAGGTGGTCCGTTCTCTGTGATCGAGAGTGCGGCACCCGGATCTACCACGCTCAGGGCTCCGAGTGGACTCAAGGCCACACCTACAGCAACGTCCGCGACAGTCTCGTGGTCTGCGGTGGAGGGCGCGAGTCACTACATGCTGTATCGCAGTGACCTTGGGTCCGCAGTGCCACAGCGCGTTTCGGGCACGTCGGTGACGATCCCGAACCTGAAGAACGCCACCACCTACCGAGTGCAGGTGTCCGCAGTCAGCACTCTGGGCAAGGAGTCGGCCAAGTCTTCGCAGGTGACCTTTGCTACCAAGGCGGTGGCCTTGGCCAAGCCCACGGGGCTCAAGGCGTCAAACATCGGTCGCACCTCGTTCCGTGTGTCGTGCTCCAAGGTCGCCGGCGCCACCTACTACCGGTGGTACGTCAACGGCGCCCCCTACGGAGCGAGTGATCAGCCGTTCCGCGACTTCACCAGCCGGCGGGCCAACACGACGTACAAGGTCACGGTGTCTGCCGACGTCACCAACCAGACACCGGGGCCGCAGTCTTCCGCACTGACCGTCAAGACCAAGAAGTAAGGAGAGAGCGCATGGCTCTCAAGGCAGATTCTGAAATCTCCATCGCGCTGGCGGTCGGTGTCCTGGCCTACGGCTCGTACACCATGGCACTTCCGAACGTGGCCGATGTCCGGTCGCTTGAGTCCAACAACGCCGACGTGCAGGGGGCCGAGCGCGCGGCTGCGTGGGTGTCTGCGGTACTGGTGTCCGCGGTGTCCCTGATCACCAAGTCACCGTCCGTGTTCGTGGTCGGTGGGTCGGTGGTCATCGCGTCGTCGTGGATGACTCGGCACGCCGATCAGGTGGACACCGTGACCAAGAAGGCGTCCAGCTACCTGCCGTCGCCGGCGTCCGGCCCGATGGGTGTGGTGGGTGACGAGGTCACCAGCACCTCGTCACAGTCCACAGTCACCCCGCAGTACGGGGTATCTGTCTGATGAAGCTGTCACAGTCCCAGTGCTACGCGGTTGCGTTGACTGCCGGTCTCCCCAATCCGAGGTTGATGGCAGCCATTGCCATGGCCGAGTCCAGTGGGGACACCGACGTGGTCAACTCGATCGGGTGCGTGGGGTTGTGGCAGATCAATCAGCCGGTGCACGTCAAAACGCACCCGCGGTGGACTGTCAAGTGGCTGCAAAATCCTCTGAACAACGCAGCTGCGGCCAAAGAGATCTTGAAGTCGCAGGGTCTCGGTGCGTGGGAGGTCTACACCGGTCCGGACGGTACGGGCAGTGACGGCCCGTACCGCGATTACATCGACAAGCCCATTGACACCAACGCTTCTGTCGCGGACTGGAATCCGTTCGATGGTGACGTACTGCCGGACTCGTCCGACATTCCGGGGTTGGACGGACTGAGTGCGGTGGGGGAAGCACTGGAGAAGACCGCAGATGTTCTGGTCAATCCGCAGACGTGGTTGCGAGTGGCGTACGGCGTGGTCGGCGTCATTCTCGTGACCGGCGGTCTCTTCCTGATCTTGAAGAACTCGCCGGCGGTCCGGTCCGCAGAGAGCAACATCAAGGCAATCGCCGGCGTCGCCAGCAAAGCCAAGACCAAGGCCACGACCAAGGCCAAGGCCAAGCCCGCGGCCAAGCCCGCGCCGGAAGGATGACCGTGGAAAACGTTGACGTCACACCCGCGCCGGCCGAGGTGGTACAGGCCGAGCCGGACTACAAACTCCAGCCGATCCCCACCTACGTGGAGGGGTCGGTGGAGACACGCGAACTCCCCGCCAAACAGGGTGGGTACACCACGTACATGGATCTCGGTCTGAGCGGTACCCAGATTCTCCCGTTTGAGCCGCGGCGCAAGAGTGCCACGATCATCGCCACTGACGTGGCGTGGATCGGCGCGTCTCAGCAGTCCGTCATGGCCGGCGGATTCGGGGCTTTCCTCATGCCCGCCGGCGTTCCGATCACCATCGGTCACATGGACGAGGTGTGGGCCGCACCCGTGGCCGGCACCACCGACGTGTCCGTGATGACTACCTTCTGGAGTGAGTGAGCGATGGCCGAACACGACGACACGCGCGCACTTGTGCGACTGGAAGTGAAGCTAGATCAACTTCTGACGCTCAATGGGGACCACGAGACGCGCATCCGTGCACTGGAGACACGCTCTACATCTACCGGTGCAGTCACTATCCCCATGGCGTCCGGGCTCGCGCTCATCTCGGCACTCGGTACCGCACTCGGTCTCTGGGCTGTGTAATGACACAGGAGCTGAACGAATTCGGGCGCGCGATCGTACGTGTGGACGGCACTGCGCAAGTGTCCTTGCAACCGGACGGGGTGACCCGGTGGCACATCACCCGGATGGTGGTGAAGACCGACCAAGGGCAGTCACAGACGCCGATCCCTCGGTGCACGGTCTACACAAACTTTGTGGGTGACGGTCAAGAGATCGACGGCACGTACTCCGGCAACTATGACTCGTCCGACTGTGGTATCTGGCGCGAACCTTCCGCACCGATCATCGCCCGATGGACCGGTGGCGTACCGGGCACGGTTGCAGTCTTCAGCATCTACGGCGAACGGGTGATGGCGTGACGTTCACCAACCCTGTGGTCGGCGGCACGATCCTCGTTCGCCCCGCGATTCAGTCGCCCGACTACTCCCCCGGTGTCTCCGGCTGGTCGATCAACATCGACGGTACGGCAGAGTTTTCGGACCTTGTGATCCGGTCCTCGGACGGGTCCGGCTCCACAGTGCAAATCGCCAACGGTGAGATTCAGGTCACGAACTCGGCCGGTGACGTCGTGGTGGAGCTGGACTCCACCGGATACCGGCTTTACAGCAGTAGTGGCGCCATCGTTGCCGAGATCAAACTTGATGGTGGCGGACTCCGCGGTGGCTTCTACACCCGAAACTTCGCGTTCCCACAGAACATCTACGCGTACCTGTCAGGCGGGCAACTCACGTCCGGACCCGTCACGAACTCGGCTGCCGACATCCACGGATTTCTTCAGTACGTCATGACGGACACCGCCACCAACCCCTACTCGGTTCAGACGCTTTCCACGGGCGCTATCGATATGGCCTTGGACGATGAAGCCCGAATCCAGTTGATCAGTGAACGGGGTCAACGCTCAAAGGTCTGGGTGGATGGTGGATCGTCTCTCGTCCCCGCGGATCTCTACGTCACCGGCCGCATCGTCGCGGCCAACGCCCAGTCCGACACAGTGAGCATCAGTTTCACCGCGCAGACCTCGTTCCAGCAGAGCGTCACGTTCCCCACGGCGTACCCCGTAGGAACGATGCCGGCCGTGACCACCAACATTGCGTCCGGCGCCGGTGCCACATCCGGCTGGACCAGTCGCGCAATCGGTGTGACGCGCACCGGATTCACGCTATTCGTCAACCGCGGGGACACCACGGGCGCAGCACAGACATGGGCGAGCATCCCCGTTCAGTGGTGGTCCCACGCATCATGAGCACCCGCATCGCAGATGGAGGACCGATGGAACCGAAGATCGTTGAAGTGCAGGAAGAAGCTTCCGAGGTCAAGGCAGAAATCGCCGAGACCAAGGCCGAAGCGGTGCAGGCACGTGCGGACGGCGACACCAGCCGAGCGGCCGAACTCGAATCGCGCGTGGACACCCTCTCGTCGGATCTCTCCGAGATCAAAGCGACGCTCAAGGCACTTGCCGAGCGGCCCTTTGCACCTGCCCCGCAGCCGGTGGCAAAGCCCGAGACGCCGGCCGCACCTGCCGAGACCGAGGCCGAGGCCGAGACGCCCAAGGAACGGCAACACCGGTTCGGTAGCCGGCGTTGGTTCGGTGACCGTGCATACGAGGACTGAGGAGAACATCATGGCTACACCGCTGAGTGCAGACCGACTTGTGGAAGTTCTGCGAGCCGAGGGTGTGCGAGTCACCGGAGTGTCCGGGTGGCGTACGCACAACCGGAACCACAAGGGTGCGTGGGGTCCCGTGCAAGGTGTGATGATCCACCACACAGTCACTACCGGCACCGAGCGCACCGTGGACATCTGCCACGAGGGCTATGGCAGTTTGCCGGGGCCCCTGTGTCACGGGGTCATCGACAAGGCCGGCGTCGTGCACATGGTCGGTTACGGCCGGACCAATCACGCCGGCCTTGGTGACCGTGACGTCCTGAACGCCGTTACCGCCGAGTCGTACGCCACCGTACCGCCGGCCCCGAACCGGGCCGAGGTGGACGGCAACGCGCGCTTCTACGGCTTCGAGTGCGAGAACCTTGGCGACGGCAACGACCCGTGGTCGGCCGCTCAACTTCTCGCGATCGAACGCGTGAGCGCCGCAATCTGTCGGGCGCACGGCTGGACCGCCAAGTCGGTCATAGGCCACAAGGAGTGGCAGCCTGGCAAGGTAGATCCTCGAGGCTTCACCATGGCGTCCATGCGGACGAGGATTCGGACTCGTCTCGCTCGTTGACCTTGCGCACGCGAGAGGGGCCGGCCCATACGGGCCGGCCCCTCTCGCGCTGTCAGGATGCGCGGTTGCGGTACCACTCGGTGAGTTCTTCGGTGGACCACTTGCCGTCCACCCCGCGGGGGAACGTGGCGTCACGGCGCTTGGCCTGGCGCAGTGCGTCGGGCTTCATGGGGACCACGCCATCTCGGCTTGCTTCGGCCAGTGAGATTCGGCGGTCCGGTACCAGAATCAAGGTGGGTGTCACGATGTCACGTGACGTGACGCCGTTTTCGCTGGTCAGTGGGGTGGGGTGCGTGTCACGTGACAGGTTCGGGGCTCCGGCCACCGTGCCCGACAAGGCGTACTGCGTGGCTTCGGTCATCGTCATGAAGACGATTTGCGTTTCTGTGGCGACACCGCCCAGGACCACTTGGGCGCGTCCGATGTGGCGCGTGGACCTTGGGATGGGCGAGACCTCGGGGACCAGCATGCGCCAGGCATTTTGGGTGTACCTGGCCAGGATTCGGGTGGAGAAGCACTCCCGGACCTCGGGGCCGCCCAAGGCCGCGGCGGTGGCGGACTGGGCGACGAGGAGTACGTGCATGCGGACCGCGCGCCCCATGAAAAGGATCTCTCGCAGTGCGTCGATGGCCGGCGATTCCTTGGGGTCGGTCTTGAACCTTGTGGTGGTCCAATACCGCTTGAGTTTCGAGATCGTCGCGTTGGCTTCTTCCAGCAGGATGCCCATGCGGGGGCCCACCGGGGCCTCGGTCTCGGGACCTTCCCAGTCGTCTACGATCCGGTTTCGTCGGTGCCCTTCTCGGCCGAGGGTGACCAGCGCGTCATGGATCTCGGCCACCTCTCGGCAGTACGCCACTTGTGGCAGTCGCGATGCCCACTTGTGCGAGTGGCGCTTGAAGTCGAGTACCACCATCTGTGCGCCGTTGTGGAGCATCTGCGCGGACATCGTCCGGGTGATGACGCTCTTGCCACCGCCGGTGGAGGCACTTACCAGGATGTGTGGCGACTCGGCGTCGAGGTCTACCGAGACGCATCGCATCTGTGGGCCGATACCGATCAGGGGTGCGGACTCTCGGGCACCTGCCACGAGGTCCATGTGATCTGCGAACAATGCTTTCTTGGGCGGTCGGGGCGTCTGTCGGATGACGAGGTGGGGTTTGCGGCCGGCCAGCTTGTACGTCACCGATACGTCGGTGAGACCAAGCTTGGTCTTGATGATGTGGGTGACTGCCGAGGTGTCTACCCCGGTGAACTCTGCGGGGAGGTTGATCCGCCCGACGTCTTCGCGCTTGTGGTAGTTGCGGTGGATCTTGATGTACGAGGTGGCCTTGGTGTCGGGCTCCACGCCGAGCGGCTTGTGGAGTGTGCGGTGGAGCGGGGTGATCCATGACCACCGGTGGGGAATCTCGGTCACCCAGTTCGTGGACGCGTACCCCGACCAGACCGTGCCGGCCGCGGCGAGCCCGAGCGCGGTGGCCTCGGTCGCTTCGGGCGCGTTCAGGTAGGCCAGTCCGATTCCACTACCTGCGGCGATCGTGATCCGCTTGGGGGTAAGCCATGACATACTGGTCTTGTTCATCTGCCTTGCTCCTAACCAAGGTGATGGACCGCGCGAGCCCCGACCCACTTCATTTGGGTCGGGGCTCCGTGCGTTACTTGTGCAGTGCGATGATCTCTGCTTCGGGCTCCGGCTCGGCCGTTGTGGTCCGGGCGAACACTTGCTTGACGTAGGCCAACGTCACGTCCACACCTTCGGACTGGAGAGCGTCCGCCACGACTTCGGCGTCTGCGTCGGGCATTTGCCCACGTGCGAACCGGATTGCGTCGGACTTGCCCATGTCCGCGATCGTCGGGCGCTCGAGCGCCGGCACCTCGTCCGCCTCCACGTCGATCACGCCTTGGGTGACGGTCGGGACGTCCAGACCGAGATCGGTCATGAGCCGGTTGCGCTCAGCCTCCATCGCCATCAACTGAAGCCGCGCGGTCTGCTTCCTCTGCTCGGTCTGACGGCGCATGATCGCGTGTGCCACCTCGGTGTCCGCGGCGGACTTTTCGGCCGCGAGCCACTGTGCATCCTCGAGGGACAGTTCGGCGTAGATGTGCTTCATGACGCCGAGCCACAACACCTTGGCGAACAGAGACACGAACGCACCCACGACTGCCATCGCCCAGTCACCGATCATGGCGCCGTCCCAGAAGATGGCGCCCATGGTGGCCACGAGGAGCACCCACCCCAGTCGCGTGGGGAATGTGCGCTTGGCCTTGTCGTACCGCGCCAGGTACTCCAGAAGGAGTGCAACTCCCCATGCGGCATCGAAGATGACAGCCACGAGGTAACCGATGCCTCCGTTAAGGAGGTTGCCGATCGAGTGCGTGGACCAGACGATGGCGATCGTGGTGAGTGCGAGTACGACGGTTACCGCGGCACGGAGTCCGATGGTCTGCCAGTCCGCGGCGAACTTGGGGACCTTGATTGCCTCGGTCTGTTCTACGGGGTGGGTCACTCCGTTACGGGTGTACTCGCCCATGATCTTCCGGGTGACAGTCTGAAACTTCATGCTGCGACTCCCATCGTGCGCGTTGCGAACTGGGTCCCTACGTACTCGGTGTAGGCCGGTGGAATGGCTTCGGCGATCGACTTGCGGTTGTTGGTCCAGTGGATGTCCATGGCACTCTGCCACTCGGGGACGGAGCCCTTGCCACCACCGCAGCCGTAGACCGCGTAGTAGTAACCCTCGTACCAGACGCCGTGGCGCATGCCCTTGACTCGGCCTCGGTGCTTGGGCTCCGTGGGTGCACTGGCGGTCCAGTTCCCCAACTCGAAGTTGCGGTGTCGAATGACTTGTAGTCCGAACATTTCGCCGCACAGCACCATGTCCGCCCGAGCCACGGGGTTTTCGATGGAGAAGGGCAGACCACTTTGTGTCAGCAGTCGTGAGACCAGCGGGTAGTAGTCGGGGTAGCGGTGCCGAAGGTGCTGGTTCGTGCCCTTGGTGATGGCCGCGTTTCGCTGGCACGGCGGGGACGCGTGGATGTAGTCGAATCCCTGAAGGGTCAAGCGGGTGACGTCCCGGATGTCCGCTTGGATGAAGGTACCGGGGTAGTCCGGCTGGGGGTTGACGTCGATACCCACAACGTCGAAGCCCGCGCGCTGAAAGCCTACGGTCGCTCCGCCTGCCCCGCAGAAGAGATCCAGCACTTTGATCATTCGCTTTCCTCCATGATCTCGATCAGTTCGGCCATGTGCTTCTCGGCCAAGGTCGCCATAGCCACCATGACCTCGGAGACACCCACCGGCCGGCGTGCGGTGCCCGTGGCGACGGACTGTGCCTGACGGAATGCTTCGCGTGCGTCGGGGGTGACGCTCATACCCACGTAGGGCTTCATTGGTGCTCCTCGGTTGGTGTTGCTATGTGCATAGCGTAAGTGGTACGGTAGTGCATGTCAAGTGGTACTCAATAGCAGCACCGAGGACCACGTGACCAGCCGTAACACCCCGTAAACTGGTTGGACTTCACCGGTAGGAGCGTCGATGTCCACACCGAAGTACGTAGAACGCGCGGTAAACCGCATCGCCAAGCTTCTCTCCTCTGACCCCCAGTACACCGAGGGGCGCCGCAACACCAGCCGGCGCATGCGCCGCATCCTGGATCACCCCGAGTACGGGCGGAAGTTCGCACAGCTTCCTGTCAAGGACCAGAAGCGCATCCTTTCGCGCGTTCATCGTCCGTTTACCGTGTCGCCGGCCAAGAAGCAGAAGTTGATCTTCTCGGACATTGACGACACGCTCAAGCGCAAGAAGCACCGCCTGGCCCAGTACAAGGAGTCGCGCAAGTTGGGCATCCGTGGCGGCACTGGCACGCCTGCCGAGCGCGCTCAGCGTTACGCCCAACTTGGGAGTGACACTCGGTCCGACGCATGGCCCGGTGACGAGTCCACCGAGTTCTGGGCGCAGTACAAGCGCGAGATGGGATACGCCGTATGACCAAGGTGTCGCGCCGGCCGCGCCAGTGCGCCACGTGCGAAACGGAGTTCATCCCGCGGTCCAACGCGGCCAAAATCTGTGACCTTTGTCGGTCCCACGACAAGCATCGTCACGGCAAGCGCGCCGCGGCCATCCCCACCATGTTTCTGTCCTGGGACAACGAAGGTCGCCAGGATGGAGAGGGTGACGATGCCGTGATGAACGGGCTCACCCTTTCGTGGGGTATGGAGAACGGGGAGTCCGGCACCTACGTATGGAACTGGGACCAGGAAGCGCCGTACGAGGAGTACGGCGCCGTGGGTGCCATTCGGTACATGTCACAGCTTGGTGGGAGTCACTACGAGATCAAGCAGCCGTGGGGAGAGCACCCCATCGGCACCAAGGTGCGTCTACAGTCCGTCAGTTTCCATTTCAACTACGACTCGGCGATCTTGCTCAAGGGATTTGACCTTGAACAGATGGAGGTAGTCCGCAAGGTCCAGCGGAAGATCCAGTCCGTAGTGTGCCGGGCAGACCACGACGACAACGCCGACTGTCCCCTACTCAAGGACTCCGAGGCACTGACCGAAGCAGTCCAACAAGAAGCGGACCGCGTACGAGCCTCCATGGGCAAGGACGACTCGGCGCCCGAGGACGAGGTGGACACCATTGAAGGTGTCATCCACGCCTACGATCCCGACGATATCAACGCCGTGATCATCGAAGGTGGGGAGAGCGACCTAGTCGCATGGGACCGGAGATCCGGACTCGCCATCACCTCCACACCCCGCCGGCGCTTCTACGTCGAAAACCGCCCCTGTGGAGATTTCTACGGTGGGTGGCACGGGCGTGTCGATGTCCACGACACCGGGTCAGCATTCGTAGGTGGTCTGGAAAAAGCCATCTCGGACTGGAATCCGCCGATCTCGGACGCTCAGCGCGCCGCGATCAAGTGGGGGAAAGCCGCACGACACACGCACTTTCAAGGTGCAACCATGGACATGATCGCGGCGTACTCCGAGGCGGAGTGTGTGGCCCATGCCATGATGTGCCGCCAGCTCCAAGACACCATCAAGGCAGTCGGCAACATCCCCATGGCGCCGCGACACCTGTTTGGCTCGGGGTCCGTCGCCAAAGCCGCACTCGATCACTGGCACGCGCCCAAGCGTGGGCTTAACGCCGAGTCCAAGCAAAAATCGATCTTGGACCACGAGGAGATCGCACAACTCACCTACTTCGGCGGACTCATCCACACCCCCCTCGTAGGACACATCCCACTCACCGACACCAGCGGGGCCGAACTTGCCGTACTCGGCCAAGACATCAACTCGGCCTACCCCGACAAGTTCGTAGACGTCCCATGCATGCGCCGGCGCTTCGACAAGGACACCAAGGACTGGGTGGACTGTGGCGAGTGGAAGACCACTACCCGCATGCCACACGCAAAGTACGTCGTAGGACACGTGCTCGCCAGTTGGGATATCTCCACACCCGGACCGGACGGTCGGCCTACATCACCCACCTCCACCCCACCGTTCGTGGTCCGAGGTCAGAACATGGGCGTCTATCACCCCATGATGGGCTATCGGGTGTGGGTGTCTCTGGCCGAGTTCCGCGCAGCCAAGAAGCGATTCGGCAAGAAGATCGAAGCGCACACATTCCTGTACTTCCGCGAGGACTGCACGTGCGACAACCCCAGACCCCTTCAGCGCGTAAGCAAGCTGTATGACGAAAGGCTGGCGCTCAAGGACGAGGCCGACACCATCGCCGAGGAGTGCCGCAAGGCCAATAGCGAACTCACCCAAGAGTTCTGGGAGAAGTTCTCGCGCCAGAACACCATCAAACTGATCATCAATAGCATCTACGGCAAGTTCGGACAGATGCGCCCGAGCCCCGGTGCATACACCAACCTGCACATCGCCTCGTACATCACGGGCGCCACCCGCGCACAGATGCGCCAGAAAATTTGGGACATCGAAGCACGGTCCGGAACCATCGCCTACGTGCACACCGACGCCGGCTATGCGTTGACTCGCATCCCCGAGGGCGAAACGCTCGGAGACCAGCGCGCCACACTGGGCATGGAGGACGAGGGGCGCGAACTCGGAAAGTTCGGGGCCGAAGCGCCCAACCGGGATATGCTCCTTTGGCAGCCAGGTCTCACCTACGCCAAGGAGAAGTACAAGAAAGGCGAGTGGCACCGCGGCGGCAAGGTCGCTGCGCGCGGCATCGGTACCAGCGTGTGGGAGCGCGCGGCCGAAGACTTTCTCACCGAGGCCGAGTTGGGAACCGTGGACTTCACACAGCAC
>Ga0247820_10000950_pt1 | contig 16247 bp, 13 predicted proteins | sample 13C_Glucose_Day1_2_FD_192480 | JGI IMG/M metagenome (GOLD analysis project Ga0247820, IMG submission 192480) | Soil microbial communities from agricultural site in Penn Yan, New York, United States - 13C_Glucose_Day14 | ecosystem: Environmental > Terrestrial > Soil > Agricultural land | place...
AAGAAAAGCCCCGTCTGCCAAGTCCAGGCCATCCAGGCGAGATCAGGCATGAGCGGCTCCCCTTTCAGACCCGCCCCAGGGCGAAGCCCTTGGCGATGTAGTTGCGCACGAACCAGATCACGAGCGCGCCCGGCACGATGGTGAGCACGCCCGCCGCCGCGAGCATGCCCCAATCCATGCCGGAGGCCGAGACCGTGCGGGTCATGGTGGCGGCGATGGGCTTGGCGTTCACGGTTGTGAGCGTGCGCGCCAGCAGCAGCTCGACCCAGGAGAACATGAAGCAGAAGAAGGCCGCGACGCCGATGCCGGAGGCGATGAGCGGCATGAAGATCTTCACGAAGAAGCGAGGGAACGAATAGCCGTCGATGGCCGCCGTTTCGTCGATCTCCCGCGGCACGCCGGACATGAAGCCTTCGAGAATCCACACCGCGAGCGGGATGTTGAACAGGCAATGGGCGAGAGCGACCGCCCAAGGCGTATCGAAGAGGCCGATGGCCGAATAGAGGTTGAAGAAGGGCAGCGCGAACACCGCCGGCGGGGCCATGCGGTTCGTGAGCAGCCAGAAGAAAAGGTGCTTGTCGCCGAGGAAATGATAGCGCGAGAACGCGTAAGCCGCCGGCAGCGCGAAGGAGATCGACAGCACCGTGTTGATGATCACGTAGGTGAGCGAGTTGATGTAGCCCGAATACCAGCTCTCGTCGGTGAAGATCTTGATGTAGTTGTCGAAGGTGATGTCGCGCGGCCATAGGGTAAGGCCCGAGGTGATCTCCAGGTTGGTCTTCAGGCTCATGTTCACGAGCCAGTAGATCGGCAGCATCAGGAACAGGAGATAGAGGGTCATCACGACCGCCTTCCCGTTCACCCGGGGGCCCGCGACGGCGCGGTTCGCCGCGACCGGCGCGGCCGCTGCATCCTTTCCGGTCGGCCCGATGGCGACGGTGTCGGTCATACCTCGACCCTCTCGCGATCCGCGTCCACGTTGGTCATCACCGTGTAGAAGACCCAGCAGATGGCCAGGATGATGAGGTTATAGACGAGCGACATGGCGGCCGCCTTGCCGAGGTCGAACTGGCCGAGCGCCAGCTTGACGAGGTCGATGGACAGGAACGTGGTGGCGTTGCCGGGCCCGCCGCCGGTGAGCACGAAGGGCTCGGTGTAGATCATGAACGAATCCATGAAGCGCAGGAGCACCGCGATCAGCAGCACCCGGCGCATTTTCGGCAGCTGGATGGTGCGGAACACCGCCCAGCGCGACGCGCCGTCGATCCGCGCCGCCTGGTAATAGGCGTCCGGAATGGACTTGAGGCCCGCATAGCACAGGAGCGCCACGAGGCTCGTCCAGTGCCACACGTCCATGACGATGATCGTCACCCAGGCGTCCAACGAATTGCCGGTGTAGTTGTAGTCGATGCCCAGATGGTTCACGACCCAGCCGAGGAGCCCGATGTCGCCCCGCGCGAAGACCTGCCAGATCGTCCCGACCACGTTCCACGGGATCAGCAGCGGCAGCGCCATGAGCACGAGGCAGAGCGCGACCGTCCAGCCCTCGCGCGGCATGGCGAGTGCGACCGCGATGCCGAGCGGGATCTCGATCGCCAGGATGATGGCCGAGAACAGGAGAGTGCGCCACAAGGCCTCGAAGAAGCGGCCGCCGAGCTCCTTCGAGGGATCGAGGAGTTCCTGGAACCAGCCGATCCCGTTCCAGAAGAACTGGTTGTTTCCGAACGTATCCTGCACCGAGTAGTTCACCACCGTCATGAGCGGCACCACGGCCGAGAAGGCCACGAGTGCGAAGACGGGCAGGACCATGAACCAGGCCTTGTTGTTGAGGGTCTTGTTCATCTGGCCGGTTCTCCCGCCACGAGGTGTCCGTCGGCATAGATGTGGATCTGGCGCGGATCCAGGGCGAGCGCGGCCTCGTCCCCGTCGACGGAGAAGGCCTCCGGCACGCTCGCTGCGACAACCCGGCCGCCGAGCTCCACACGGGCGATGCGCGCGCGGCCGATATCGTCGATGCGCCGCACCCGAACCGGCAGGCCCGAGCCGCGCGCCTGCAGCCGCACGAATTCCGGCCGGATGCCGAGCTCGATCCGCTGCCCCTGCGGCAAGGCCCTGTAGGCGCGCGCGAGCGACACCGGTTCCTCGCCCAGATAGGCCGTGGCGCCCTCGACCCGGCACGGGAGGATGTTCATGCCCGGAGAGCCGATGAAATGGCCCACGAAGGTGTGGGCCGGACGCTCGAAAAGCTCTTCCGGCGTTCCGGTCTGCACCACGGCGCCGTCATGCATCACCACGACCTTGTCGGCGAAGGTCAGCGCCTCGGTCTGGTCGTGCGTAACGTAGATCATGGTGATGTCGAGCGCCCGGTGGATCTCCTTCAGGGTCGAGCGCAGCTGCCATTTCAGATGCGGGTCGATCACCGTGAGCGGCTCGTCGAACAGGATCGCCGCCACGTCGGGACGAACCAGGCCGCGCCCGAGCGAGATCTTCTGCTTCATGTCGGCCGTGAGGTTGCGGGCCTTGCGGTCGAGCACGCGGGCGAGGTCGAGCAACCGCGCGATCTCCTCGACCCGGGCCGCCGTGCGGTCGCGCGGCACGCCCCGGTTCTTCAGCGGGAAGGCGAGGTTCTCGCGCACCGTCATGGTGTCGTACACCACCGGAAACTGGAATACCTGCGCGATGTTGCGCGCCTCCGTGGGCAGGTCGGTCACGTCGCGCTCGTCGAAGCGGATGCGTCCGCGCGTGGGATGGACGAGCCCGGAGATGATGTTGAGGAGAGTGGTCTTGCCGCAGCCGGAGGGACCGAGCAGCGCATAGGCGCCGCCCTGGTCCCAGACATGGTTGATCTCCTTGAGGGCGTAGTCCTGCGGACCCTGCGGGTTGGGCTTGTAGGCGTGGGCCAGATGATCGAGGGTGATGCGGGCCATGGCGCGCTCCTCAGGCCGCCCGCGCGAGATTGCCGGCCGCCAGGCGCCCGGTCTCGTCGAACAGGAACAGGTGGCGCGGATCGAGCCACGCGGTCACGCCGGCGCCCGGCTCCAGGCGCCTCACCCCCGGCACGAGGGCCACGAAGCGCCGCTCGCCCGCATCGAGGTGGACATAGCTCTCCGATCCCGTGATCTCGGCCACGGAAACCGTGGCCGGGAGCGCGATGGCCTCGGGCGCGCCGGTCGGGTCGAGCCCCAGATGGTGGGCCCGGAACCCCACCGTGTAGGCACCGTCCGGCACGGCCGCGAAGACGCCCCGGGCGGGCACCTCCCCGCCCGCACTCAAGGAGACCGATCCGCCGGATTTCTCCGCCGCCAGCGTGTTGAGCGGCGGGTCGGAGAAGACGCGCGCCGTGACGAGGTCCTGCGGCCGGCGATAGACCTGCGGCGTCGGGCCGAACTGGGTGACGCGGCCCTGGAACAGGGTCGCGGTGTTGCCCCCCAGGAGCAGCGCCTCGGACGGCTCCGTGGTGGCATAGACGAAGATGGCGCCGGATGCCGCGAAGACCCGGGGAAGTTCCTCGCGCAGCTCCTCGCGCAGCTTGTAGTCGAGATTGGCGAGCGGCTCGTCGAGCAGGACGAGGTCGGCGCGCTTGACCAGGGCGCGCGCAATGGCGGTGCGCTGCTGCTGCCCGCCGGACAGGCTCAGGGGCTTGCGGTCGAGATAGGACTCCAGCTGCAGGAGCCGCGCGGCCTCGCGCACCCGTGCGGCGATCTCGTCGCTTTTGAGGCCCGCGACGCGCAGCGGCGAGGCGATGTTCTCGTAGACGGTGAGCGAGGGGTAGTTGATGAATTGCTGATAGACCATCGCGACGCTGCGGCGCTGGACGGGCCATCCGGTCACGTCCTGCCCGTCCACGAGCACGCGGCCCGTCGTCGGCGCGTCGAGGCCGGCCATGAGGCGCATCAGCGAGGTCTTGCCCGAAAGAGTGGCGCCGAGGAGGACGTTGAGGGAGCCGCGTGTCAGCGTCAGCGACACATCGCGGATATGGACCTCCGCGCCGACTTTCTTGCTGACGTCATCGAGAACGAGGGTCACGCCGCGAATCCTCTCAACCGGAGAGGACGGGTCCTGAGGAACGGCAAAAGGATATCGTTGGTAGCCTCACCGCACGTCGCGTCGCGGATCCCATCTCCCAAGCGCTTTCTCCCTGAAGCCCTCGTTCGATTCGGCGTTTTTCTTTTTTGTAAGCTCAAGCCTAAGTGGGCCGCGATGGGAGCGCAAGGGGCCGCACGAGAGGCCCGAAGGGAAGGCCCGGGGCCGGTTCGGGATCTCGCAGCATCCCTTGAAACAAAAGAAAAGGCGTGGCCCCGAGGGGCCACGCCCGACCAGACGCTACGGAGTTGATTAATCGCAGACCGTCCTGCGGCTGACCACGCGCTCGCCGTAGCGGTTGATGCGGCGACGCACCTCGACGCGGCAATCGCGGTCATCGTCTTCGACGATCACGCGGCGCTCGACGCGGCGGCGCTCGACGACGGGGCGGTAGGGGCGGTCACGCTCCTCATAGACGCGCACGCCGCCGGGCCCGACCTGGAGGCCGACCTGCGCCTGCGCGGGCGTGCTGGGGCCCGCCAGGATGCTTCCGAAACCAAGGGCGGCGACCGCCGTCATCAACAAGATGTTCTTGCGCATATCTCCACTCTCCATCACAGAGAAAACGTTGCAGCGAGAACGCTTCCATTAGTCTTGGGGTTCCGAACATTTTTGACTGCGATAACGTCATGGATCGCTGTCTGAACGATTATTCAGGTTACTTGGGGATCGGCGTGTCTCTATTGAAGACGGACTTGCTTCGGCGCCATGTAACCTTGGACGAGGCTCTTCTTGCGGCTTTGCGTGCGGGATGCGCGAAGAGAAGGTCGATCGAAGCCTGGATTAACGGGTTGTTTACGTGTCGGGCGCAGCCTGTTCCCGTGCCTGGTCAGGCACACGTGTAGCTCTCCCTGGATTTGGCTGCGAAAGGCGGCCTACCTCGAGCGCCAGCCGAATGGGCGCTCTTCTTTTGAGCACTCCACCGCGCGAGATCCCCGATCGGTCGGTCGCGCGGCATGGCCCTTTGGACCGCCCGGAGCTTTTCTTTGCCGCCACGCTGAAACCCGGAGCCTTCCGCAGGCTTGTTCGACTGACGGATCTTCCGGCGGCTCCGGATTTACCGTCACAGGCACGGACCGGCACGATTGCTCAAGTGGGCTCCTCACTGCCGCCGGCCCGATATCTTCTCTGGCCGAGCGCCCGCCCCGGCCCTGAATGAATGGAGGCTAGGATCGCAATATCCATTGGGCTGAAATGCGCCTCCCCGCTGGTCGTTTGAGCGCCGAGGTTTCCATTCGGCCCGACAATTCATCTTGAAGATCGCCGGATCATTTCCGGATTAACGCCAATGGCGAGTGACCGCGTGTCACGACGGGCCCCTCCAGGATGGAGCGGGCCCGTTTCGCGGGTCCATGGTCTTTTCGGCGGCGGAAGACGTAAAATCCCGGAACTGAGTGGCGCGGGCGACGGGGCTCGAACCCGCGACCTCCGGCGTGACAGGCCGGCACTCTAACCGACTGAGCTACGCCCGCGTATCAGTGTCTTTGGAGCGGGCGAAGGGATTCGAACCCTCGACCCCAACCTTGGCAAGGTTGTGCTCTACCCCTGAGCTACACCCGCACACTCCAAAGTCGTCAAGTGCCTGGTGGAGCTGAGCGGGATCGAACCGCTGACCTCGTGAATGCCATTCACGCGCTCTCCCAACTGAGCTACAGCCCCTCACCCGGCAAGGCGGCTTGGGTGGCCGCCACGGCATCTCCCCGATCTCGCAATCACGACGACTACCGTAAGGCAGCTCTTTAGCAGACCTTGACCCACCGGGAAAAGGAATGGTGCCGCAAGAGGGATTCGAACCCCCGACCCCCTCATTACGAATGAGGTGCTCTACCAGCTGAGCTATTGCGGCGTCGCGATCATGCGATCGAAGAGGGCGACCTCATAACCCCAAGCCCGGCGCTTGGCAAGGGACGCACGCATTTTGCCGCGCCCTCCCTACCCAAATAATCCACGCCGGATTCCGCCCGCCTCCTTCAGCTTCGGCACGTCGGGTGGCGTGGCCGGAAAGACCACCGGCTCGGGGCGGTGCGCGGCCGCGCCGGCGCTCTCCTCCTTGGCCGACTCCTCCGGAGATCCGGTCGGTGGCGCAACGTCATGGCTCTCGGCCGCAACGGGCTCGTCGGAAACGACCGGTTCCACGGGAGCGCCGGATTCGGCCGGCGACGAGACCACCACCTCGTCCGGCGCGATCGGCGGCAGGATCTTGGGCTCCTCGTCGAGGTCGCCCGTGACGTCGTCGCTCATGGTGAGCTCCGGCGCCCCGAGCAGATCGGGCGGGGCCTGCCAGACGAAGGCATCGATCCGGCCGGTGACCGGCGAGATGGGAGCCCAGCGGTCGGACACGACGCCGTCGGCGATCCAGACCGGATCCCGCGGTGCCCGGGTGGCACGGGCGAGCCATTCGCGGCTACGCCCGGTCCGGCCATGTTCGGCCTCCTCCAGATCGGCCATGAGCAGGCAGGCCCGCATGGTCGGACGCTCGGCCAAGAGGGGCTCGAGGGCCCGGCGGGCACGGTCGAACTCGCGGGCCTCGAGGGCCGCGCGCGCCACGGCGAGCTGGCCTTCGGGCGCATGGTTCGACAGGCGCTGGAGGGTCTCGGCGCGGCTCAGCCGATCGAGGGCCGAATCGCCCGGCCGCAGGTTGAGATAGACCTCGGCGAGTTCGGGATGGGGCTGGCTGCGCCAAGCCGTCTCGACGACCTTGGCGGCGCGGCGCAGGTCGCCCCTGTGCGACAGGAGGCGCCCGGCCAAAGCCGCGGCGGGCACGAGATCGGGCGCGAGCTTCACGGCATCCTGGCTGCTGCGGAGCGCCCCCTCGGGGTCGCTCTCCGCCCGGTCGAGGGCGTCGGCGGTGAGCAGAACCGCCCGCTGGCGCCGGGCGGTCGCCTTGTCGAGGAGCCCGAGAGAGGCCCGGCGGTCCACCGCCTCCAGGGCGCCGCGCCAGTCCCGCTCGGCGCCGCGCGCCTCGAGGACCGCGTCGCTCGCCCAGGCGGCCGCCGGTGCGATTCGCACCGCTTCCGTGGCGTATTCGCGGGCCGCGAGAGCATCGCCGCGGCGGCGCGCCTCCACGAACAGGCCGCGCAGGCCCAGCACCCGGGTCTCGTCCTCCTCCATCATCTGGGTGAAGGCCGCCTCCGCGGCGGCCCGGTTGCCCGAGACCTGGGCGGCCTGCGCCTTCAGGAGCAGGGTCAGCGGCTCATGCCCCAGGAGACGCTCGGCCTCGCCCGCATAGCGGCGGGCCGCGATGGGATCGCCCGCGCCGACCGCCACCATGCCGCGGGACACCGCCTGGTAGCCCCGGGCCCGGCGGCGCGCCTTGGACGCGAAGCTGAGGCGGGAGGGCAAGCCCATGATCGTGGTCACGATGGACCACAGCATGGCGAGCAGCAGGGCGGTGCCGGCAAGCCCGATGGCGGCGACGGACACCGAGGTCTGCACCTCGTACCCCCCGAAGGTGACAAGAACCGTGCCAGGCCGGTCGGCGAGCCAGACCGCCCCGAAGGCGGCAAGGCAGAGGAGACCGATAAAGACGAGAGCGCGCCACATGCTGGCCTGATCCTTACTTACTGCGTCGTACGGGTGTTGAGGGCGGCGACCGCGTCGGACACGATCGTCTGGGCGGCCGCGTCGGCCTGGGCGCGAGCCTTGGCCTGGCGCCCCCAGGCCTCGGAGAGGCGTCGGGACGGCTCGGGCAGGGCCTCCCAGGCGGAGACGGCGGCCGCGACGTCACCCCGGGCCAGCGCCTGCTCGATCTGGCCGACGACACTGGTGACGCCGGCGGTCTCCGGGGCCTCAACGGGTTTCACGGTCACGACCTTGTCAGCCATGCGCAGCAGCCGGTCGGTCCAGGTGGCGTCGGTCGGGCGCTCGCTCCGCAGGAGCGCCTCGCCGAGGGGCTGGAAGTCCTGGGCAAGCTCGGCCGCGGTCGGAGCGCCCTGCTGGGCGAAGGGTTCGAGGGCCTGGAGGCGGCCCGGATCGGTTTCCACATTCCTCAAGGCCGAGAGAACCTCCGTGTAGGGCGAACCGTTGCGCAGGGCCGAGCCGAGCCGCTCGGCCAGGATGACGCGGATCGCCGGCTGTGTCGTGGCTTCGGCGGTCTGCGTGACCTTGCGGGACAGATCGGCCAGGCGCTGCTCCTGCTCCGTCGCGCGCCGGTCCTGCTCGGACAGACGCCGATCGACCTCCGCCGTCCGCCCCTCGGCGGCCTGCCGCGCCTGCGCGCCCGCCTGCTGCATGTCGGCGCGGGCCTGCTGGAGATCCGTCTGGACCTGCTGAAGCGCGCCCTGCATCTGCTGAAGGCTGCCCTGGGCCTGCTGAACCTGTTGGAGCCCGGCTTGGGCCTGCTGGATCTGCTGGGCGTTCGCCTGGATCTGCTCGTCCGTCCGCGCCACGCGCTCCGAGAGCTGGGCTAGGACGGTCTCGTTCTGGGGCGGCGCTTCGGGCGCGGGCCGGTTCAGGGCCTCCTGGGCGCGGGCGGTGGCCTGCTCGGCGGCGCCCTGGGCGGCCTGAACGCGCTGATCGACCGATCCCAGGGCCGTTTCCACGGCGGCGAGCCGGCTTTCGAGCGGGCCGTTGGCGGAGGCCGGCTGGCCTGGCGTGGCGCGCTGCTGGGCCAGGGCGCCGACGCGTTGCTCCAGCTGGACGAGGCGCTGGTCGTTCCCGGACGGGGCGCCCTGCCAATGCTGCAAGCCATAGAGCAGCCCGGCGCCGATCAGGCCGCCGAGGAGGCCGGAGCCGATCATGGCCCCGGCGTGGCTGCGCGGCGCAGGCTGGGCCCGCGGCGGCGGCACGTCCGGAGGCGTCATGTCCGGTGGAGGAGATGCGCCGGCAAGGGTGTCGCGATCGCCGATCACGGTGTCGTGGGCGCTTCCGAGGGTGTCCTGGGGCGGCTCCTCGCGCATCACGGTCTCGTCGACGGGCACCGTCTGTCCGGAGATCCCGGCGGCGGAAGCCGTGTCGACAGGAGCCTCCTGCGCGGGCGCCGTCCCTTCGATCGAATCGACGCCGATTCCCGAATCGAGGGTGGCCGTTTCTTGAGCGGCCGCGTCCTCCGCCATGGGGGCGGGCCGCTCGACCGTCCGTTCCAAGGAGCCTTCCTGGGATGGCGCCTCCCAGGAAGGCACATCCGACGACGTCTCCTGAGGCCGCTTGTCCTCCGGCGGCGGCGCGTCGTGGACGACGGTCGCCTTCAGGTCGATCGTCGCCGGCTCGCGCTTCGGCTTCTTGCGGGAGGATTTCGGGGCTTTTGGGTCAAATGAATCGGTCACGGATCACTCTTGGGGTGCAAATATGGCAAGCTTGAGCGCAGCGTTTCGTTCCCTGCTCCGGCATCATCCCCAAGAGCCGCTTTTCCTCGGAGGCGATACCGCTCGATGACGGCCTTCACGAACAGATCGTAGACGAAGCCCGGCCCAGCGTCACGGGAGGCCGTCCAACAGGGCGAGGAGCGCCTCCTCGTCGGGCCGCGCCGCCTGAAGGGTCGCCAGGCCGAGTCCTTCGAACGGCACCGCCACGTCCGGCGACAGACACAAGTGCGGAAAGGTCCCGAGGGTCGATGTCAGCCCTGCCTCCTCTGCCAGCCGGAGAACGATGGCCGCGCTCCGCCGGGAATAATGGAGCGCGGCGCGGATTTGGCCAGTGCGGAGGGCCGCGGCCGCCTGCGGCGGCAGCTGCGCAACGGCCTTGGCCTCGTAGGCTTCCCATTGCAGCACGCAATGTCCCGCCGCCCTCAGGGAGGCGGCCGGCTCCTCCTTGTGATGGCGCGCCGTGACGTGAAGCAGCGTCAGGTCGTTCCTCACGCTGTCCCGGATCACGCCGATCATGGATTTCGCATCGCCTTCGGCCGTGACCACATGGGTGAACCCAGCCTCGCGCACGGCCGATGCCGTATGGGGCCCGACGGCGAAGACCGGCCGCGTCCTGTCGCCGACCGCCGCCAGCGCCTCGCGGGCATGGGCGCTCGTGACCACCAGCGCGTCCCAGGATTCCGCCGGCATGGGATCGCCGGTCGGGACGATCTCGGTCACGGAGGCGATGACGGCATCGTGACCGCGCTCCGCGAGACGCTGCGCCGTCCGCGAGGCGTCGTCCTGCGAGCGTGTGACGAGAACCCGCATCAGGCGCTTAGGAAGCCGGCCGGCATGCGCGAGCGCAGGTCGAGCCCGGCCTCACGCCCGAGAGCGGCAGCGTCCGACGCATCGCCGCGCCGGACGACCTCCAGGATCTCCGACCCGTCGGGCCGCAGCACGAGACCGCGGATCTCGAGTTCGGAGCCGTCGAGGCGCGCATGGCCGGCGATGGGCGTGCGGCAGGAGCCGTCGAGCACCGTCAGGAAGGCCCGCTCGGCCGCGAGCGCATGGCCGGTCGCCGCATCGAGAATCGGCGTCACGGCCTGCACCACCCGCTCGTCGCCGGCGCGGATCGCAACCGCGATGGCGCCCTGCCCGACAGCCGGCAGGAAATCCGCGACGTCGAGGATGGCGGTCACATGGTCGGTGAGGCCGAGGCGGCGCAGGCCCGCCATGGCGAGCAGCGTGGCGTCCACCTCGCCGCGATCGAGCTTGGCGAGCCGCGTCTGGACGTTGCCGCGCAGGAGCGTGACGTTCAGGTCCGGCCGCAGGCGGCGCAGCTGGGCCTGGCGTCGGAGGGAGGCGGACCCCACCACGGCCCCGGCCGGAAGGTCGTCGAGGCCCTTGAAGCGGCGGCTGATGAAGGCGTCGCGCACGTCCTCCCGCGGCAGGTAGCCGGCGATCACGATGCCCTCGGGCAGGGTCGTGGGCAGGTCCTTGGCCGAATGCACGGCGAGGTCGATGGAGCCGTCGAGGAGCGCGATGTCGAGCTCCTTGGTGAACAATCCCTTGCCGCCGGCCTCCGAAAGGGGCCGGTCCTGGATGGCGTCGCCGGTGGTCTTGATGATCGAGAGCGGCAGCCGCTCGGGCGCCCAGCCATGGGCCGCGCCGAGGCGCGCCTGCGTCTCGTGGGCCTGGGCGAGCGCCAGGGGGCTGCCTCGCGTTCCGATGACCAGGGTCGATGTGTCTGCCATTCCGGCTGGGTTTCCTTCAATCAGAGGGCGATCGGGTTTGATCTTGTGCGGCGCGGCGGACTATAGGGGGAGGACAGGCGGGCCGTGAAGCCCGAAAGATCACGTAGGGACGCCTCCAGAACCATGCGCATCCTCGGCATTGAGACCACCTGCGACGAGACCGCTGCGGCGGTGGTCGGCGTCGGCTTCGACGGCAAGGGCGAGATCCTCTCCAACGAGGTCCTGAGCCAGATCGCCGAGCATGCCCGCTATGGCGGTGTGGTGCCGGAGATCGCGGCGCGCGCCCATGTGGAGGTGATCGACCGCCTCGTGGCGCGGGCGCTGAAAAGCGCGGGCTGTACCATCAAGGACATCGACGGCATCGCGGCCGCCGCCGGCCCCGGCCTCATCGGCGGCGTGCTGATCGGGCTGACCACCGCCAAGGCCCTGTCGCTCGTCACCCGCAAGCCCCTCATGGCCGTGAACCATCTGGAGGCCCATGCGCTCACCGCTCGGCTGACCGACGGCATCGGCTTTCCTTACCTGCTGCTCCTCGCCTCGGGCGGTCATACCCAGCTCGTGGCGGTGCGCGGCGTCGGCGACTATGTCCGCATCGGCACCACCATCGACGACGCCATCGGGGAGGCCTTCGACAAGGTCGCGAAGCTTTTAGGGTTGCCTTATCCGGGCGGGCCGCATGTGGAAGAGGAGGCCGCCAAGGGCAACCCTGAGCGCTTCGACCTGCCGCGCCCGATGCACGGCCGGGCCGAGCCGAACTTTTCGCTCTCGGGCCTCAAGACCGCCGTGCGCCTGGAGGCGGAGAGGATCGCGCCCCTGACCCAGAGCGACGTGGCGGATCTGTGCGCCAGCTTCCAGGCCGCCGTGGTCGACGTGGTGGTCGACCGCACCCGCGTGGGCCTGCGCGCCTTCCGGGACATCGCCGGCCATCCGACCGCCCTCGTGGTGGCGGGCGGCGTCGCCGCCAACCAGGCCATGCGCCAGGCGCTCCAGCGCCTCGCGGTGGAGACGGGCCTGCGCCTCGTGGCCCCGCCCCTGTCGCTGTGCGGCGACAACGGCGCCATGATCGCCTGGGCGGGCCTCGAGCGGATGCGGCTCGGCCTCATCGACGACATCACGGCCCCGGCGCGCGCCCGCTGGCCCCTCGATTCGAGCCGCGACGAGGCGGGAGCCAAGGCCTGATGCCGGCACCCATCGGTCCGATCGGGATCGCCGGGGCAGGCGCCTGGGGCACGGCGCTCGCCAATGCGGCGGCGGCCGCCGGCAACGACGTGACCTTATGGATGCGAAGCCCCGAGCAGGCGGCGGAGCTCGCCGCTGCGCGCGCCAACGAACGCTTCCTGCCGGGCATCCGCCTGCACGACCGTATCCGGCCGACCGCCGACCTGTCGGAGCTTGCCGGCGCGCGCGCCGTGTTCCTCGTCACCCCGGCCCAGACCACCCGCGAGATGACCGCCGCCCTTGCGAAAATCCTGCCGCCGGGCGTGCCGCTCGTCCTCTGCGCCAAGGGCATCGAACGGGAGACCGGCGCCTTCCTGTGCAATGTGGTCGGCGAGGTTCGCCCCGGCGCGCCCGTGGCTGTCCTCTCGGGGCCGAGCTTCGCGCACGACGTGGCCCGCGGCCTGCCGACCGCCGTCACGATCGCCTGCACGGATGCGCGCCTCGCGGAAGACATCGCCACCGCCCTTTCGGGCCCGACCTTCCGGATCTATCACCGCACCGACGTGCGCGGCGTCGAGATCGGCGGCGCGGCCAAGAACGTGCTCGCCATCGCGTGCGGGGCGGTGATCGGCCGCGGCCTCGGCGAGAGCGCCAAGGCGGCCCTGATCGCCCGCGGCTTCGCGGAGCTCCTGCGCTTCGCCCGTGCCTATGGGGGCGAGGCCGAGACCCTGATGGGCCTCTCCGGCCTCGGCGACCTTGTGCTGACCTGCTCCTCGGCGCAGTCGCGCAATTTCGCCTTCGGCATGCGCCTCGGCCAGGGCCTGTCCGCTGAGGAAGCCGCCGGCGGCAAGCTGGTGGAGGGCGCCACGACCGCCAAGGCGCTGGTCGCGCTCGCCCGCGCGAAGACCATCGACATGCCGATTGCCGACGCGGTGGAAAAGATCCTCAACGGCGCCTGGACCCTCGACCAGGCCGTCGATGCCCTCATGAACCGTCCGATCAAGTCCGAACTCGAGTAACAGCATGGCCCGTTGGCTCTACAAATCCGAACCCTCCGTCTGGTCGTGGGAGGCCCAGGTCGCGCAAGGCGACAAGGGGACCTTCTGGAACGGCGTGCGCAACCACGTGGCCAAGCAGAACCTGATGGCGATGAAAAAGGGCGAGCAGGGCTTTTTCTACCATTCCAACGACGGCAAGGCGGTCGTCGGCATCGTCGAGGTGATCCGTGAGTACTATCCCGACCACACGGATGAGACCGGCAAGTTCGGCATGGTGGACATCAAAGCCGTCAAGGCCCTGCCCAAGTCCGTGACGCTGGACGCGATCAAGGCCGAGCCAGCCCTCAAGGACATGATCCTCGTCAACAACTCGCGCCTCTCGGTGCAGCCGGTCACGGACGACGAATGGGCGATCATCTGCCGGATGGGCGGATTGTAGGCTACAGTGTATCAATAGCCCTCTCGAAGAGGGGGGATCCAATGATGAACGTGAATTTTTCGGCCGTTGCGGCCGCGGCTGTCGTGAGCTGGCTCGTGGGGGCTGTCTGGTACATGGCGCTCAGTCGGCCCTGGCTTCAGGCTCAGGACAAGACCAAGGAGGAGCTGATGGGTCCCTCCGGCAAGCCCTCCCCGGCGCCCTTCATCATCTCGTTCCTGGCCGAACTGGTGATGGCCCTCGTGCTCGCCGTTTTCGTCGCCGGTCTCGGGCCCGTGACGGTCGTGAGCGGAGTCGCCACGGCCTTTCTCGCCTGGATCGGCTTCGTGGCCACCAGCATGGTCGTGAACCACCGCTTCGGCGGAGCCCGCCCCATGCTCACCGTGATCGATTCCGGGCATTGGCTGGCCGTGCTCGTCGCGCAGGGGGCGGTGATCGGTCTCTTCGGCAGCTAGCTGTGTAAGGCAAGCCGGGCGGGGCGAGCCGCAAACAAAAGTATGAACGACCAAAGTCCGATCCGGGGCGGCTTCCCGACGCACCGTACTTTCCGTAAAGCTAATGCCAACGAGATCAATCGCCTCTGGGAGAAGCGCCATGGAAGAGAAGATCTACGACGTGTCGCCGGAATGGAGCCGCCGGGCCTATCTGGACGACGCGGGCTACAGGTCGAAGTACGAGGCCTCGGTGAAGGACCCGGAGCGTTTCTGGGCCGAGGAGGCCAAGCGCATCCACTGGTTCAGGCCGCCGACCCGGATCAAGAACACCAATTTCGGCCCCGAGAACGTGGCGATCCGCTGGTTCGAGGACGGCACCACCAACGTCGCCTATAACTGCATCGACCGGCATCTCGACACCCGCGGCGATCAGGTCGCCATCATCTGGGAGGGCGACGACCCGTCCGAGACCAAGAAGATCACCTATCGCGAGCTGCACGACGAGGTCTGCCGCATGGCCAACGTCATGCGCAACCGCGGCGTGGCCAAGGGCGACCGGGTGACGATCTACATGCCGATGATCCCGGAGGCGGCCTACGCGATGCTCGCCTGCGCCCGGTTGGGTGCGGTCCATTCGGTGGTGTTCGGCGGCTTCTCGCCCGATTCGCTCGCCGGCCGCATCGAGGACGCGAAGTCGGCCTTCGTCGTCACGGCGGACGAGGGCCTGCGCGGCGGCCGCAAGGTGCCGCTGAAGGAAAACGTGGACGCGGCCATCGAGCGCATCGGCGCCGGCATCGTCGACCACGTCCTGGTGGTGCGCCGCACGGGAGCCGCCGTGAACATGCTGCCGGGCCGCGACGTCTATTACGACGAGGCGGCCAAGATGGTGTCGGGCGAGTGCCCCGTGGAGGAGATGAACGCGGAGGATCCGCTCTTCATCCTCTACACGTCGGGCTCGACCGGCAAGCCGAAGGGCGTGCTGCACACCACGGGCGGCTATCTCGTCTTCACCGCCATGACGCACCAATACGTCTTCGACTACCATGACGGCGACGTCTACTGGTGCACCGCCGACGTGGGCTGGGTGACGGGCCATTCCTACATCCTCTACGGCCCGCTCGCGAACGGCGCCACGACCCTGATGTTCGAGGGCGTGCCGACCTATCCGTCGATCTCGCGGTTCTGGGACGTGATCGACAAGCACAACGTCAACATCTTCTACACCGCGCCGACCGCCATCCGCTCGCTGATGCAGGCGGGCGAGGACCCGGTGAAGAAGACCTCGCGCAAGTCCCTGCGCCTTCTCGGCTCGGTCGGCGAGCCGATCAACCCGGAGGCCTGGGAGTGGTATCACCGCGTGGTCGGCGACGGCCGCTGCCCGATCGTCGACACCTGGTGGCAGACGGAGACGGGCGGCATCCTGATCACGCCGCTGCCCGGCGCCACCCGGCTCAAGCCCGGCTCCGCGACGCGGCCGTTCTTCGGCGTGAAGCCGCAGGTGGTGGATGCGGACGGCAAGGTGCTCGAGGGCGCGGCCGAGGGCAACCTCGTGATCGCCGATTCGTGGCCGGGCCAGATGCGCACGGTCTACGGCGATCATGAGCGCTTCGTGCAGACCTACTTCTCGACCTATCCCGGAAAATACTTCACCGGCGACGGCTGCCGCCGCGATGCGGACGGCTATTACTGGATCACCGGCCGCGTGGACGACGTGATCAACGTGTCCGGCCACCGCATGGGCACGGCGGAAGTGGAATCGGCCCTCGTCGCTCATCCGAAGGTGTCGGAGGCGGCGGTCGTCGGCTATCCGCACGACATCAAGGGCCAGGGCATCTATGCCTACGTGACCCTGATGGCGGGGGTCGAGCCCACGGAGGAGCTGCGCAAGGAGCTCGTCACCTGGGTGCGCAAGGAGATCGGCCCGATCGCCTCGCCGGACCTGATCCAGTTCGCGCCCGGCCTGCCCAAGACCCGTTCCGGCAAGATCATGCGCCGCATCCTGCGCAAGATCGCCGAGGACGAGTTCGGCAATCTCGGCGACACCTCGACCCTGGCGGACCCCGCCGTGGTCGAGGACCTCGTGGAAAACCGCCAGAACA
>Ga0247820_10000951_pt1 | contig 16245 bp, 12 predicted proteins | sample 13C_Glucose_Day1_2_FD_192480 | JGI IMG/M metagenome (GOLD analysis project Ga0247820, IMG submission 192480) | Soil microbial communities from agricultural site in Penn Yan, New York, United States - 13C_Glucose_Day14 | ecosystem: Environmental > Terrestrial > Soil > Agricultural land | place...
AGATTCGCCCGATGATTCTGACCTGAACACGCCGACGCGGAACAGACCCGCCAGGTTGCGATCCGGTGTCCGCAGACCGTCCCGCCCCCGCGCGACCGGTGCCACAGTGGGAGGTATGACCACCCCGCACCCCTACGGCACCCCCGGCGCACCCCATCTCACCGTCCGCGGCGAGGCCCACCTGGAAGCGGCCCCCGACCTCGCCCGTATCGCCGTCACCCTCACCGCGCGCGGCCGCGACCGGCGCTCCACCCTCGACGACCTCACCCGCCGCAACGCCGCCGCCCTGGAGCTGCTCAAGTCCTGCGGCGACGCCGTCGAGCACCTCGAGACCGGAGCCCTGACCGTCACCCCGGAACTGAGCGCGCACGGCCGCGGCGAACGGGTCCGCGCCCACCACGGGGCGGTCCATCTCACCGCCGAGCTCGGCGACTTCACCGCCCTGGGCGAACTCGCCACCCGACTGGCCGATCTGGAGCTCACCCGCGTCGACGGCCCCTGGTGGACCCTGCGCCCCGGCTCCCCGGCCCACCGGGAGGCACGGCAGCAGGCGGTGCACGACGCCCTGCGGCGCGCCCGCGAGTACGCCGAGGCGCTCGGCACCGAGCTCGCCGCCCTCATCGAGCTCGGCGACACCGGGACCATGCCCGAACAGCCCGAGCCCTTCGCCCGGACCCGCTCCATGGCCTTCGCCGCCGCCACCGAGGACGCCGGCCCGGCGCCGCTCGACCTCGAACCCCGGCGACAGCGGATCCATGCCGAGGTCACCGCCCGCTTCACCCTCCGGCCGCCCCGTCTGTAGCACCGGTCCTCGAGCCTGACCTGCTCATCGGAGCGGCCCTGCGCACAATTCAACACTTGTCAACAACCCTTCATCCGCAGGCCGTTGAGTCGTCACACGCGGCCAAGTCGCTACCGGTCGGTAAGCTCTAGGCTCGACACATGCGCCGAGCGAAGATCGTCTGCACACTGGGCCCCGCCACCGACACGTACGACCGGATCAAGGCACTGGTCGACGCGGGAATGGACGTCGCCCGATTCAACCTCAGCCACGGCGAGCACGCCGAGCACGAGGAGCGCTACCGGCGGGTGCGGAAGGCCGCCGACGAGACCGGTCGCAGCGTCGGCCTGCTCGCCGACCTTCAAGGCCCGAAAATCCGCCTGGGCCGCTTCGCCGAGGGTCCGGTACTCCTTGAACGCGGCGACAGCTTCACCATCACCGTCGAGGAGGGAGCCGAGGGCGACCGCACCGTCTGCGGCACCACCTACGCGGGCCTCGCCACCGACGTCACCGCGGGCGAGCGCATCCTCGTCGACGACGGCAAGGTCACCCTCGAGGTCACCGGCGTGGACGGTCCCCGCGTCCGCACCACCGTCGTCGAGGGCGGCATGGTCTCCGACCACAAGGGCCTCAACCTCCCCGGCGTCGCCGTCTCCGTCCCCGCCCTGTCCAAGAAGGACGAGGACGACCTGCGCTGGGCGCTGCGCACCGGGTTCGACGTCATCGCCCTCTCCTTCGTCCGCAGCGGCCGCGACATCAAGGACGTCCACCGCATCATGGACGAGGAGGGCCGCCGCCTCCCCGTGATCGCCAAGGTCGAGAAGCCCCAGGCCGTCGAGAACATCGACGACATCGTCGCCGCCTTCGACGGCATCATGGTCGCCCGCGGAGACCTCGGCGTCGAGATGCCCCTCGAGCAGGTGCCGATCGTCCAGAAGCGCGCCATCAAGCTGGCCAGGCGCAACGCCAAGCCGGTCATCGTCGCCACCCAGATGCTCGACTCGATGATCGACAACGCCCGTCCGACCCGGGCCGAGGCCTCGGACGTCGCCAACGCCGTCATCGACGGCACCGACGCCGTGATGCTCTCCGGCGAGACCAGCGTCGGCAAGCACGCCGTCGAGACGGTGCGCACCATGGCCCGCATCGTGGAGGCCGCCGAGGAGGACATCCTCGCCAAGGGCCTGCCGCCCCTCACCGAGCGCAACAAGCCCCGCACCCAGGGCGGAGCGGTCGCCCGCGCCGCCGCGGAGATGGGCGACTTCCTCGGCGCGAAGTTCCTGGTCGCCTTCACGCAGTCCGGCGACACCGCCCGGCGTCTGTCCCGCTACCGCTCGCCGATCCCGCTCCTGGCGTTCACCCCCGACCCGGCCACCCGCTCCCAGCTGAGCCTCACCTGGGGAGTGGAGACCTTCCTCGGCCCGCACGTGGACTCCACCGACGCGATGGTCGACCAGGTCGACGACCTGCTCCTGAGGTACGCACGCTGCGAGAAGGGCGACACGGTCGTCATCACGGCCGGTTCCCCGCCCGGAGTCTCCGGCTCCACGAACCTCGTCCGCGTCCACCACATCGGGGAGGACGACAGCCCCGGGGGTTCGGGCCGGAACGCGCACGCCTGACGCGCGGTACAGAGGGGATGTTCACCGCAATGGTGGACATCCACCCTCAAATGGTGACCTTGGATACAAAGGAAAAGTACCCCGGGTCGGATTCGAACCGACGCTGGATGGTGTTTGAGACCATTGCCTCTACCGCTGGGCTACCGGGGCGCCCTGCAAAACGAAGGTCGACGGTCACCCGCCGTGCCCCCACCTTACCGTAGCTGGGTACGCTCTTGTCAGCAGTACCGGTCTGCCCCGCACCAAGGAGCCCACGTGAGCGCCCCCGAGTCGCCCCAGCCTGTAGACGTGCCCGACGACGACAAGTCGCACGTGCCTCCGATGACGACCCGCGTCGTGATCGCCGAGGACGAGGCCCTGATCCGGCTCGACCTCAAAGAGATGCTGGAGGAGGAGGGGTACTCCGTCGTAGGTGAGGCCGGCGACGGCGAGCAGGCGGTGGAGCTGGCCCGGGAGCACCGTCCCGACCTGGTCATCCTCGACGTGAAGATGCCGAAGCTGGACGGCATCTCCGCCGCGGAGAAGATCGCCGAGGAGAGCATCGCCCCCGTGCTGATGCTGACCGCGTTCTCCCAGCGCGACCTGGTGGAGCGGGCGCGGGACGCGGGCGCGATGGCGTACCTGGTGAAGCCGTTCAGCAAGAGCGACGTGGTGCCCGCGATCGAGATGGCGGTGTCGCGCTTCACGGAGCTCAAGGAGCTGGAGCGCGAGGTCGCGGACCTGAGCCTGCGGCTGGAGACGCGGAAGCTGGTGGACCGGGCGAAGTCGGTGCTGCAGACGCAGTACGGACTCTCCGAGCCTGCCGCGTTCCGGTGGATCCAGAAGACGTCGATGGACCGGCGGATGTCCATGCAGCAGGTGGCGCAGGCCGTCATCGACGACGCCGAGGAGAAGAAGGCGTCGAAGGGTTAGTGACGGACCGGCCACGGCGAGAGGCCCGCACCCCCGGGAAGGGGGTGCGGGCCTCTCGCCGTGCGGCTCAGTCCTCGCCGAGGTAGGCCTTGCGGACCGACTCGTCGTGCAGCAGGTCCTGCCCGCTGCCGGAGAGCACGATGTTGCCGACCTCCATGACGTGGCCGTGGTCGGCCAGGGAGAGCGCGGCCTGGGCGTTCTGCTCGACGAGCAGGATGGTGGTGCCCTCGGCCTTCAGCTCCGCGATGGTCGCCATGATCTTCTGCATCATGATCGGCGAGAGGCCCATGGAGGGCTCGTCGAGCATGAGCAGCTGGGGGCGGGACATGAGGGCCCTGCCCATGGCGAGCATCTGCTGCTCACCGCCGGAGAGGGTTCCGGCGGCCTGCTTGCGGCGTTCCCCGAGGATGGGGAAGAGGTCGTAGGCGCGCTGGATGTCCTGCTCGATGCCGGCCTTGTCGCTGCGCAGGAACGCGCCGAGACGGAGATTGTCCTCGATGGTCATCCGGGGGAAGATGTGCCGCCCCTCGGGGGAGTGGGCGAGCCCGAGGGAGACGATCTTGTGGGCGGGGATCTTCTTGAGCGACCTGCCGTTGAACTTGATCTGGCCGCCGACCGGCTTGAGGAGCCCGGACAGGGTGCGCAGGGTGGTGGTCTTGCCGGCGCCGTTGGTGCCGATGAGGGTGACCACTTCGCCGGCTTCGACGCTGAACGAGATGCCCTTGACGGCCTGGATCTTGCCGTAGGCGACTTTGAGGTCCTCGACTTCGAGGAGTGCGGTCATCGGTCGTTCTCCTTGCCGGGCGCGGCGTCCGTGGCGGCGTCTGCCCCGGCCGCGGATTCGGCCGCCGCCTCGGCGGCCTCGACTTCGGCGGCTTCGGCGGCGCCGGGGTCGTTGTCCATGGGCTCGCCGATGTAGGCGGCGATGACGCGCTCGTCGCCCTGGACGGTGGCCGGGTCGCCCTCGATGAGCTTCTGGCCCTGCACGAGGACGGCGACGCGGTCGCAGAGGTTGAAGATGAACCGCATGTCGTGCTCGATCACGAGGACGGCGATGCCCTGGTCGCGGATGGCGAAGATGAGTTCCTCGGCCGCCCGGGTCTCCTGCGGGTTCATGCCCGCTGTGGGCTCGTCGAGGAGCAGCAGGCCGGGCTCGCTGGCGAGGGCGCGGGCGATCTCCAGCTTGCGCTGCTCACCGTAGGGGAGGTTGCGCGCGAGGTGGTCGGCCTTGGCGTCGAGACCGACGAACTCCAGGAGTTCCATGGCCCGTGCGCGGGAGGCCGCCTCGGCCCTGTGGAAGCCGGGGCCGCGCAGGATGGCGGACCAGAAGCCTTCCTTGGTGCGGGTGTGACGGCCGACGAGAACGTTCTCGAGAACGGTCATGTTGGCGAAGAGGCGGATGTTCTGGAACGTCCGGGCGATACCGGCGGCGGTGACCTTGAAGGACTTGGGCGGCAGCACCTTGTCCTTGTAGCGGACCTCGCCCTCGGTGGGGATGTAGAGACCGGTGAGGCAGTTGAAGAAGGTGGTCTTGCCGGCGCCGTTGGGGCCGATGAGGCCGACGATCTCGCCGCTGTTGACGGTGAGGTCGACGTCGCGGACGGCGGTGAGGCCGCCGAAGCGCATGGTGACGCCGCGTGCGTCGAGGACGGTGGTACCGGGGGCGGGTGCGCCCGGTGCGGTGTCCTTGGTGGTGGTGTCGGTGGTCATGGTGGTCAGGCCCCTGTCTTGCTCAGGACTGTGGGCGCTTCGGCCTCTTCGTGGAACTCCAGTTGGCGGCGCCGGTTGGGGATGAGGCCCTCGGGGCGGAAGCGCATCAGCAGGACGAGTGCGAGTCCGAAGGCGAGGAGCTGGTAGTCGCCGAGGAACTGGAGCTTGTTGGGGATCAGGAAGAGCAGCGCGGCCCCGATGAGGGGTCCGGCGATGGTGCCCATGCCGCCGAGGACGACCGCGGCGAGCAGGAAGGCGGAGTTGGGCGGGGTGGTGCCGGCGAACAGGTACTGCTCGGGCGTCACGGTGTAGGTGACGTGTGCCTGCACGGTTCCGGCGAGGCCGGCGAGGGTGGCGCCGACGGCGAAGGCGATGAGCTTGACCCGGAAGCCGTGGATGCCCATGGCCTCGGCCGCCGTCTCGTCCTCGCGGATGGCGACCCAGGCGCGGCCGATGCGGGAGTCGCCGCTGCGCCGGAAGACGAGGACGACGACGGCCGTGATGAGCAGCATCAGGAAGAAGTAGTTGGCGAACCGGCCGATGGTGAAGCCGGCGATGTCGTGCGGGACCCCGAGGTCGAAGCCGAGGATGCTCAGGTCCGGGATCGAGGCGATGCCGTTGGAGCCGTTGGTGAGGTCGGGTCCGGAGGTGCCGTCGGTGTTGTTGGCGGCGATACGGAAGATCTCACCGAAGCCGAGGGTGACGATGGCGAGGTAGTCGCCGCGCAGCCGCAGGGTCGGGGCACCGATGAGGACGCCGAAGACGAGGGAGGCGACGGCTCCGACGATGACGGCGGCCCAGAACGGGAAGTGGACGCCGAAGGGCGAGCTGGGGGAGCCGGAGACGAGCGCGGCGGCGTAGGCGCCGACGCCGAGGAAGGCGACGTAGCCGAGGTCGAGCAGACCGGCGAGGCCGACGACGATGTTCAGACCGAGGGCGACCGTGGCGAAGATGAGGATGTAGACGCCGAGGGTGGCGTACTGGTCGTCGGTCTGGGTGAAGGGGAAGCAGGCCGCCGCGATGAAGGCGCCGCAGACGGTGATGTTGGTGTGCCGTGCGGTGATCTGGGACGCGTGGGCGACCAGGCCGGCGCCGTTGAGCGCGGCGAACGCGAAGCCGGCGGTGATGAGGAAGCCGATGAAGAGTTCGTCGTACTCGGTGCCGATGCCGTAGGTGAAGACGACGAGGGCGAGTGCCAGGACGGCCACGATGATCAGGATCTCGGCGTACGACGGCAGGGCGCGCACCGGGCGCGGGCTGCCGGAGGCGAACGCGGCCCGGGCGGTGGCCCAGCGGTGGCCGGCCTGGTGCCTGAAGAGCTCCCAGCCGGTGGCGTCGGGGTCGATCGGGTCGGGTTCGGGCCGCTCGAAGGGGAGGGCGAGGGCGCCGAGGAGGGCGATCAGGGTGGCCGCGGCGACGACGTAGCCGCCGGGTTCCAGGTTGACGAGGCCGCCGAGCTTGAAGCTGATCGCGAGGATCGTGTACCAGGCGGTGACGAAGGTGCCGAGGACGGCGTACTTGAGGGCCGCGTCGGCGCCGGCGGGGGTGAGCCAGCCGAGTCCCTTGACGCCGTAGGAGGCGAGAGCGAACAGGGTGGCGAGGGCGCCGCCGACGAGGACGAGGACCTGGAGTCCGCCGGGGTAGCCGTAGAAGGTGAGGTCGCCGGGGAATTCGTCGGTCCAGGTCCAGGCGAGGAACGTGGAGACGACGGCGAGGATGCTGCCGCCGGTGGCGAGGGCCCTGCCGATGTGCGGGGGTATGCCGATGAGGCCGGTGGAGGCGTTCTCGGTGGGAGCGGCCGCGGGGGTCGCGGCGGTGGTCTGTGTGGTCATCGGAGTCACGCCCTGTCCGCAACGCGTTCGCCGAGCAGGCCCTGTGGCCTGAACAGCAGCACGAGGATGAGGAGGATGAAGGCCCAGACGTCGGCCCAGGACTGGCTGCCGAACTTGTCCAGGCCGGGGATGTCGGCGATGTAGGCGGTGGCCAGGGTCTCGGCCACGCCGAGGACCACGCCGCCGATCATGGCGCCGTAGATGTTGCCGATGCCGCCGAGGACCGCCGCGGTGAAGGCCTTGAGGCCGAGGATGAAGCCCATCTTGAAGTCGATCTGGCCGTACTTGAGGCCGCTCGCGACTCCTCCGATGGCGGCGAAGACGGCGCCGAGGGCGAACGCGATCACGATGATGCGGTCGGTGTTGACACCCATGAGCTTGGCGGTGTCCGGGTCCTGCGCGGTGGCCTGCATGCCGCGTCCGGTCCGGGTGCGCATCACGAAGTACGCGAGGAAGCCCATGCTGATGGGCGCGGCGACGAGCAGGAAGATGTCGCCGGTCTGGATGGTGGCGCCGCCGATGCTGAAGGGCCCGCCCTCGATCTGGGGGAAGGGCAGCTTGGACTTCGCCTCGGGGTAGAAGGCCCAGACGGCCTGCTGCAGCGCGAGGGAGAGGCCGATGGCCGTGATGAGCGGAGCCAGACGGGGCGCGCCACGCAGGGGGCGGTAGGCGAACCGTTCCGCTCCGATGGCGACCAGGACCGAGACGATCACGGCGCCGAGCAGCATCAGGGGGAGTGCCACCCAGATGGAGGTGCCGTCGGGCAAGATGTACAGATGCACGGTCAGGGCGCCGAAGGCGCCGACCATGAAGATCTCGCCGTGGGCGAAGTTGATGAGCTGGACGATGCCATAGACCATTGTGTAGCCGATGGCGACAAGGCCGTACATGGATCCCAGTAGCAGGCCGTTGACCAGCTGCTGCGGCAGTTCGTTCACCGCATGTCCTCCGAGCTTCGGAACGTTCGACGGATGGGGCCGGATGCGAGTCCGCGCGGGACGCCAGTGGAACAGCGCCCCGCGCGGCTCGTGGGAGTGGTGCGGGCGGTGGTCAGCCGGTGAAGGTGCCGGACTTCACGGTGGCCCAGTTGCCGTCCTTGACCGAGTACACGGTGAGCTGCTTGTTGGTGGCGTCACCGAACTCGTCGAAGGAGACCTTGCCGGTCACTCCGTCGAAGGAGACGTTCTGCATGGCGTCGACGACCTTGGAGCGGGCGTCGTCGGGGAGCTTGCCGTCGTTGTCCTCGACGACCTTCTTGACGGCCTCGATGATCGCCCAGGCGGAGTCGTAGGAGTAGCCGCCGTAGGCCTCGAAGGCCTCCTTGTACCCGGCGTCCTTGTAGTTGGCGACGAATTCCTTGGCGGAGGGGAGCTCCTCGACGGGCGCGCCGACGGAGGTGGCGAGGTCGCCGGCGCCGGCCGCGCCGGACAGCTTGATGAAGTCGGCGCTGTAGATGCCGTCACCGCCGACCAGCGGGATCTTGGCGCCGGCTTCCTTGATCTGCTTGCTCAGGGGACCGGCCTGCGGGTACTCGCCGCCGTAGTAGACGACGTCGGCGCCGGACTGCTTGACCTTGGTGGCGACGGCGTTGAAGTCCTTGCTGTCGGGGTTGATGTGCTCGGTGCCGACGACCTTGCCGCCGAGCTTCTTGAACTCCTCGGTGAAGGTGGCGGCGAGACCGGCGCCGTAGGTCTTCTTGTCGTCGATGACGAAGACCTTCTTCTTCTTGGCGTCGTTGTAGACGTACTGCGCGGCGAACGGGCCCTGGATGGCGTCCGTGGTCGCGGTGCGGAAGTACGACTTGTACGGCCGGGTCTTCTCCTTCTGCCAGTTCACGCCCTGGGTGAGGGCGGGGTTGGTGTTGGCCGGGGAGACCTCGACCAGCTTGGCGGTGTCGAAGACCTTCTGCATGGACTCGCCGACGGAGGAGTTCAGCGGGCCGACGACACCGAGGACGTCCTTGTTGGCGACGAGCTTGGTGGCGTTCTGCTGGCCGACGGAGGCCTGTCCCTGGTCGTCGAGGGCCTCGATCTTGAAGGTGACGCCCTCGACGTACTTCTCCTTGTTGGCGGTCTTGGCCGCGAGGTCCACGGAGTTCTTGATACCGAGGCCCAGCGCGGAAAGGTCGCCGGTCAGCGGCGCGTCGACGCCGATGATCACGGTGGTGCCACCGTTGCCGGCGTCCGAGCTGCCGCCGCCGTCCTCGTCGCGTGAGCCGCAGGCCGTGAGGGTGAGCGCACCCGCCGCCAGGGCGGCGGTGATGGCGATGAGCGAACGTTGACGCACGATCCAGTCCTTTCCCCTGACAGCCGCCTCCCGGTGGAAACGGCCGAGTCGAGCGCTGGGCCGAAGTGAGAATCAGGCGGCGCGGTGACTGGCCGTGACTCTAAGCGTGGGTGGGGAATGCGGAGGAGACTCTGGCCAAGGCTGTGACGCTCTTGTTATGACACGACGTATTGCAGAGCGGTACTGAGTGGGGGGAAGAGCAGAATTCTCGCCGTTTTGCCCTGTCCGGATGCTGAGAAACCGCAGGACCCGGAGGGGTCGGTTCAGGTGTGTCGGCGGTTTTGGTGGTTACCGTTTTTCGTTGCTGCAGGCTACTTCCAGGGCCCGGGAGAGGTCCCGTGCGTACGGCGTCCCGAGGATGAAGCTGTGCACCTCTATTGCGCGCGGATTACGCAGTGTTACGTCCAGGAAAGGGAGTCCGGCATTCCGCGGCACTTTTCCGCATTCCGTCACCCGCATGGTGATGGTGATCTTGCGGGGGGATCCAACTCTTGTCCGGAAAGGGGTAGGTGGGCTGGACGTTACGGACATCCCCGCGTACGGCTGGGATATCCGGGTGACGGTTACCGGAGGGCCGGATTCCGTGGTCATCTCCACCGTGAAGGTGAAGCTCCGCGACGCGGTGCTCGCGCCCGTGGCCTGCGCGTTCAGGTAATCGATGGCGGTCACCTGACTCGGGTACGGCGGGTCGGGCGGCGGCTCGGGACGGGGCCGGGTGACGTAGAGGTAGCCGCCGCCGGCGAGTACGGCGACGGCGAGGAGTCCGCCCAGCGCCGCCCTGCGGTGCCGCTCGAAGTGCCCCGCGGGGCACGTGCGTCGGGTGCGGGCGGCGGGGAAGGCGTCCAGGGCGTGCGAGCCCTCTCCCGGCTCGACGGGGCCGACTCCGCTCACCGCCGGGACCTCCCGCCGGGCCCGCCGGCGCGGGCCTCGCGTCCCTCACTGTCTGTCAACCGACCGGCGCCGAAGGCTTCTTGACGTCCGGCGGCCCGAGCGGGACGGATCGCCTCCTGCGACCGGCGGCCGACACGTTCCGCGCACGGCTCCGCGTCGCACGTCACCCGGGGCGACCGTGCGGCGGCGGTACCGCTCGCCACGGCCGACGGGCCACGTCCCCGCGCGTGGCCGGAAAACGCCGTGCCGCACCCGGTCACCGCCGGGCCCCCGGCGCGGCCGGACAGGGCACGACGGACGCCCCCGCGCACGCCCGAGAGGTGCCGTCCCGTCGCATGCCCCGAACGCTAGAGCGCCGGCCGGCCGGAGGCAATGGGGGTGCGGGGCGCGGGACCCCGCATTCTCAACGGCCTTCAGCCGGCGGCCTGTTCCCCGTCGCCGGGCCGGACGTCCCGCAGCAGGCAGGTCAGCCGCGCGGTGCACACCCGCTTGTCCGCCCCGTCGGTGATGACGATCTCGTACGTCGCCGTCGACCGCCCCCGGTGCACCGGCGTGGCGACGCCGGTGACCAGACCGGACCGGACGCCGCGGTGATGCGTGCAGTTGAGGTCGACACCGACCGCGATCCTGGAGCTGCCGCCGTGCAGCATCGCGCCCACCGACCCCAGCGTCTCCGCCAGCACCGCCGAGGCGCCGCCGTGCAGCAGCCCGTACGGCTGGGTGTTGCCCTCCACCGGCATCGTCCCGACGACCCGCTCCGCCGACGCCTCCAGGATCTGCACGCCCATGCGCGTGCCCAGATGGCCCGCGGAGAACAGCGCCGGCAGGTCCACGCCGAGCGCGGCGTACTCGTCTATGACCTCCTGCGGGAACTTCACCTGCTGCTGCTCGCCCATGGACCCGGCTCCATTCGTCGTGCGTCGGTGCGCTGTCTGCTGAGCGAACGCTCAGTCGGTCGCCGATTGTTCCAGACGCACCACGACGGACTTGCTGGCCGGGGTGTTGCTGGTGTCCGCGGTGGCGTCCAGCGGCACCAGCACGTTGGTCTCCGGGTAGTACGCCGCAGCACAGCCCCGCGCCGTCGGGTAGTGCACGACGCGGAAGCCCCGGGCCCGGCGCTCCACGCCGTCCTTCCACTCGCCGACCAGGTCGACGTAGCAGCCGTCCGCGAGCGCCAGCGCCCGCGCGTCCTCGGGGTTCACCAGCACCACGCGGCGGCCGTTCCTGATCCCGCGGTAGCGGTCGTCCAGACCGTAGATCGTGGTGTTGTACTGGTCGTGCGAGCGCAGCGTCTGCAGCAGCAGCCGGCCCTCCGGCAGCTCCGGGTACTCCACCGGCGCGGCGGTGAAGTTGGCCTTCCCGGTGGCGGTGGGGAAGCGGCGCTCGTCGCGCGGGGCGTGGGGGAGCGCGAACCCCTCGGGGCGGGCCACACGCGCGTTGAAGTCCTCGAAGCCGGGTACCACCCGCGCGATGCGGTCGCGGATCGTCGCGTAGTCCTTCTCGAACTCCTCCCACGGCACCGTGTTGTCCGCGCCGAGGACGCGCCGGGCCAGCCGGCACACGATGGCCGGCTCGGACAGCAGCCGCGGGCTCGCCGGTTCGAGCCGGCCGCGCGAGGCGTGCACCATGCCCATGGAGTCCTCGACCGTCACGAACTGCTCGCCGCCGCCCTGCAGATCGCGCTCGGTACGGCCCAGCGTCGGCAGGATCAGGGCGCGCGCTCCCGTGACGGTGTGCGAGCGGTTCAGCTTGGTCGACACGTGCACCGTCAGCCGGGCCCGCCGCATCGCCGCCTCGGTGACCTCCGTGTCGGGGGAGGCCGAGACGAAGTTGCCGCCCATCGCGAAGAACACCTTGGCCTTCCCGTCGCGCAGCGCGCGGATGGCCCGTACGACGTCGTAGCCGTGCTCGCGCGGCGGCGCGAAGCCGAACTCCTTCCCCAGGGCGTCCAGGAAGGCCGGCGCGGGCCGCTCGAAGATGCCCATGGTGCGGTCGCCCTGCACGTTGGAGTGGCCGCGCACCGGGCAGACGCCCGCGCCCGGGCGCCCTATGTTGCCGCGCAGCAGGAGGAAGTTGACGACCTCGCGGATCATGGGCACGGAGTGCTTGTGCTGGGTGAGTCCCATCGCCCAGCACACGATGGTGCGCTCCGACGCGAGGACCATCTCCAGGCACCGCTCGATGTCCGCGCGCGTGAGGCCGGTCGCGGTGAGCGTCTCCGCCCAGTCGGCGGCGCCCGCGGCCTTCGCGAACTCCTCGTAGCCGTGGGTGTGTTCGCGTACGAACTCCTCGTCGACCGCGCCGGGCGACTCCAGGATCAGCTTGTTGAGGAGACGGAACAGGGCCTGGTCGCCGCCGATGCGGATCTGCAGGAACAGATCGGTCAGAGCGGCGCCGGCGGTGAGCCCCTTGGCGGTCTGCGGGTTCTTGAACCGCTCCAGGCCCGCCTCGGGCAGCGGGTTGACGCTGATGATCCGCGCGCCGTTCGCCTTGGCCTTCTCCAGCGCGGACAGCATGCGCGGATGGTTCGTACCGGGGTTCTGGCCCGCGACGATGATCAGATCGGCCTTGTACAGGTCCTCCAGCAGCACGCTGCCCTTGCCGACGCCGATCGTCTCCGACAGGGCCGAGCCGGAGGACTCGTGGCACATGTTGGAACAGTCGGGCAGGTTGTTGGTGCCGAGCTGCCGCGCGAAGAGCTGGTAGAGGAAGGCGGCCTCGTTGCTGGTGCGGCCGGAGGTGTAGAAGACGGCCTCGTCGGGGGAGCCGAGGGCGGCGATCTCCTCGCCGACGATGTCGAACGCCCGCTCCCAGGTCACCGGCTCGTAGTGCTCCCCGCCCTCGGGGAGGTACATGGGGTGCGTCAGCCGGCCCTGCTGGCCCAGCCAGTAACCGCTGCGGCCGGCCAGATCGGCGACCGGGTGCGCGGCGAAGAAGTCCGGGGTGACCCGGCGCAGGGTGGCCTCCTCGGCGACCGCCTTCGCGCCGTTCTCGCAGAACTCCGCGCGGTGCCGGTGCTCCGGCTCCGGCCAGGCGCAGCCCGGGCAGTCGAAGCCGTCCTTCTGGTTCACGCTGAGCAGGGTGAGCGCCGTGCGCTTCACGCCCATCTGCTGCTGCGCCATCCGCAGGGTGTGGCCCACCGCGGTGAGCCCCGCGGCGGCGTGCTTCGGCTCGCCGACCTGCGGCGCGTCCTGAACCGGATCGCCCTTGGGCGGCTTCGTTGCCATCACGCACTCCTGTCCACGCACACGTGTGAGATACGCCTCCGATCCTCCCACGCCGTCTCGACTCAGCCCGTCCGGCGTTTGAGGACCAGGCCCGCAGGGCCGGAGGGGGTCGCGGGCGCAGCCCCCGGGGACGGGAACGGGAAGGGGCGGAGGGGGCGAATCCGTGCCGCCGGACGCGGCCGGAACAGACTGTCAGTGCCACGTGGCAGGATCGGACACGTGGCAGACACAGCATCGAAGAAGACCGACCGGACCGCCGGCGCCCCCCGCCCACGCCTGATGCTCATGGACGGGCACTCCCTCGCGTACCGCGCGTTCTTCGCGCTGCCCGCGGAGAACTTCACCACCGCGACGGGCCAGCCGACGAACGCGATCTACGGCTTCGCGTCGATGCTGGCCAACACGCTCCGTGACGAGTCCCCCACCCACTTCGCCGTCGCCTTCGACGTCTCCCGCAAGACCTGGCGCTCGGAGGAGTTCACCGAGTACAAGGCGAACCGCTCCAAGACCCCCGACGAGTTCAAGGGCCAGGTCGAGCTGATCGGCGAGCTCCTCGACGCGATGCACGCCCAGCGCTTCGCCGTCGAGGGCTTCGAGGCGGACGACGTCATCGCCACCCTCGCCACCCAGGCCGAGGCCGAGGGCTTCGAGGTGCTGATCGTCACCGGCGACCGCGACTCCTTCCAGCTGGTCTCCGAGCACACCACCGTGCTGTACCCGACCAAGGGCGTCTCCGAGCTGACCCGGTTCACCCCGGAGAAGGTCTTCGAGAAGTACGGTCTGACACCCGCGCAGTACCCCGACTTCGCCGCACTGCGCGGCGACCCCTCGGACAACCTGCCCGGCATCCCCGGCGTCGGCGAGAAGACCGCCGCGAAGTGGATCAACCAGTTCGGTTCCTTCGCCGAGCTGGTCGAGCGCGTCGACGAGGTCAAGGGCAAGGCCGGGCAGAACCTGCGCGACCACCTGGAGTCCGTGAAGCTCAACCGCCGCCTCACCGAGCTGGAGCGCCGGGTCGAGCTGTCCCAGGGCGTCCTCGCCCTGGAGCGCGCCGCCTACGACCGCAAGGCCGTGGCGATGATCCTGGACACCCTGGAGATCAGGAACCCGTCCCTGCGCGAGCGGCTGTTCGCCGTCGACCCGGGCGCCGAGGAGGCCGAGGCCACCCCGGTCGTCACGGAGGGCGTGGAGCTGGACGGCACCGTGCTGGGCACCGGCGAGCTGACCGCCTGGCTCGGCGAGCACGGCACCGGCCCCCTCGGGGTCGCCACCGTCGGGACCTGGGCGCTCGGCACGGGCTCCGTCGCCGAGATCGCGCTGGCCACGGCCGCCGGACCGGCCGCCTGGTTCGACCCGTCCGAGCTGGACGAGGCCGACGAGCGGGCGCTCACCGCCTGGCTGGCCGACCCGGAGCGCCCCAAGGTGTTCCACAACGCCAAGGGCGCGATGCGGGTCTTCGCCGAGCACGGCTGGACCATCGAGGGCGTCACCATGGACACCGCGCTCGCCGCGTACCTGGTGAAGCCGGGCCGCCGCTCCTTCGACCTGGACGCCCTGTCCCTGGAGTACCTGCACCGCGAGCTGGCGCCCGCCGCCGCGCCCGACGGCCAGCTGGCCTTCGGCGCGGACGACGGCGCGGAGGCCGAGGCGCTGATGGTGCAGGCCCGCGCCATCCTCGACCTGGGCGAGGCCTTCGAGGGCCGCCTCGCGGAGGTGGGCGCGGCGGATCTGCTCCGCGACATGGAGCTGCCCACGTCCGCGCTGCTGGCCCGCATGGAGCGGCACGGCATCGCGGCCGACCGGGAGCACCTCCAGGCGATGGAGCAGATGTTCGCGGGCGCCGTGCAGCAGGCGGTGAAGGAGGCGCACGCGGCGGCGGGGCACGAGTTCAACCTGGGCTCGCCGAAGCAGCTCCAGGAGGTCCTCTTCGGTGAGCTGGCCCTGCCGAAGACGAAGAAGACGAAGACCGGCTACACCACGGACGCCGACGCCCTGGCCTGGCTCGCGACGCAGACGGACAACGAACTGCCGGTGATCATGCTGCGCCACCGTGAGCAGGCGAAGCTGCGGGTCACCGTCGAGGGCCTGATCAAGACGATCGCCGCGGACGGCCGCATCCACACCACGTTCAACCAGACGGTCGCCGCGACGGGCCGGCTCTCCTCCACCGACCCCAACCTGCAGAACATCCCGGTCCGCACGGACGAGGGCCGCGCGATCCGCCGGGGCTTCGTGGTCGGCGAGGGCTTCGAGTCGCTCCTCACCGCCGACTACAGCCAGATCGAACTGCGCGTGATGGCCCACCTCTCCGAGGACGCGGGCCTGACCGAGGCGTTCACCTCGGGTGAGGACCTGCACACCACGGCGGCCGCGCAGGTGTTCTCGGTCGAGCAGTCCGCGGTGGACGCGGAGATGCGCCGCAAGATCAAGGCGATGTCGTACGGCCTGGCGTACGGGCTGTCGGCCTTCGGCCTCTCCCAGCAGCTCAACATCGAGGCGGCGGAGGCGCGCGCCCTGATGGACGCGTACTTCGAGCGCTTCGGCGGCGTACGGGACTATCTGCGCCGGGTGGTCGACGAAGCCCGGGCCACGGGTTACACGGCGACCCTCTTCGGCCGCCGCCGCTACCTCCCCGACCTCAACAGCGACAACCGCCAGCGCCGCGAGGCGGCGGAGCGCATGGCGCTGAACGCGCCGATCCAGGGCACGGCGGCGGACATCGTCAAGATCGCCATGCTGAACGTGGACCGCGCCCTGCGCGAGGCGGACCTGCGCTCCCGCATGCTCCTCCAGGTCCACGACGAAATCGTCCTGGAACTCGCCCCCGGCGAGCGCGCCGCGGTGGAGGACCTGGTCCGCCGCGAAATGTCCACCGCCGTCGAACTCCGGGTCCCCCTGGGCGTCTCGGTGGGCGCGGGCCCCGACTGGGAATCCGCAGCCCACTGACCAAAGGGCGGGGAGCCACCCCTCCCCGCCCTTTGGTC
>Ga0247820_10000952_pt1 | contig 16244 bp, 12 predicted proteins | sample 13C_Glucose_Day1_2_FD_192480 | JGI IMG/M metagenome (GOLD analysis project Ga0247820, IMG submission 192480) | Soil microbial communities from agricultural site in Penn Yan, New York, United States - 13C_Glucose_Day14 | ecosystem: Environmental > Terrestrial > Soil > Agricultural land | place...
ATGCTGAGCGGCATGTCCACCCCCCAACCCGACGAGGCCTCGCGCGCCCGGGAACCGGGGCGGATAGAGCACGAAGAGCGGCCACAGCGAGAGCAGGAGGGGCGGGCGCAGCGAGAGCAGGAGCGACGGGGTCGCTCCCGTGGCGGCGGGCCCGATCGGGCGCGGTCGCGCGGCCGGTCGACGGCTGGGGCGCAGCGCCGGCCCCGCCGGGCGATCCCGGTGCCAGAGCTGCACTATCCCGAGCACCTGCCCGTCGTCGAGCGCAAGGACGACATCGCCGCGGCCATTCGCGAGCACCAGGTCGTCATCGTTGCCGGCGAGACCGGCTCGGGGAAGACCACCCAGCTGCCCAAGATCTGCCTCGAGGTCGGCCGGGGCACCGAGGGCCTGGTCGGGCACACCCAGCCCCGGCGCATCGCGGCCCGGTCGGTCGCCGAGCGGATCGCCGAGGAGCTCGAGGTCGAGCTCGGCTCGGCCATCGGCTACCAGGTGCGCTTCACCGACCAGTCGAGCGACAACACCCTCGTGAAGGTGATGACCGACGGCATCCTGCTCAACGAGATGCAGCGGGACCGGGACCTGCGCAAGTACGACACGATCATCATCGACGAGGCCCACGAGCGCTCCCTCAACATCGACTTCATCCTCGGCTACCTCAAGCAGCTGCTACCGCGCCGACCCGACCTGAAGGTCGTCATCACCTCGGCGACCATCGACCCCCAGAAGTTCGCGGAGCACTTCGCCGGGCCTGACGGCACGCCCGCCCCGATCATCGAGGTCTCGGGCCGGACGTATCCCGTGGAGCTGCGCTACCGGCCGCTGGTCGACCCCGAGGCCGTGGCGGAGGAGCGCGACCAGGTCACCGGGGTGTGCGAGGCCGTCGAGGAGCTCTGGACCGAGAACCGGGAGGGCGACATCCTGGTGTTCCTCTCCGGTGAGCGCGAGATCCGTGACACCGCAGACGCGCTCGGCTCGATGGGGCTGCCCCAGACGGAGATCCTCCCGCTGTTCGCGCGGCTCTCGGCGGCCGAACAGCACCGGGTCTTCGGTCAGCACAGCGGGCGGAGGGTCGTGCTCGCGACCAACGTCGCGGAGACCTCCCTGACGGTGCCCGGCATCAGGTACGTCGTGGACGCCGGCACCGCCCGGATCTCCCGGTACAGCCAGCGCACCAAGGTCCAGCGCCTGCCCATCGAACCGGTCTCGCAGGCCAGCGCGAACCAGCGCGCCGGCCGCTGCGGCCGTGTCGCGGACGGCATCTGCATCCGGCTGTACTCCGAGGCCGACTACGAGAGCCGGCCGGAGTTCACCGAGCCGGAGATCCAGCGCACCAACCTCGCGGCCGTCATCCTGCAGATGACCGCCCTGGGGCTCGGGGACATCGCGGCGTTCCCGTTCGTCGACGCCCCTGACTCGCGCCAGATCGCCGACGGGGTGCGCCTCCTGGAGGAGCTGCAGGCGTTCGCCACGGGCTCCGGCGGCGAGGCTCCGCCTGCCGTCGGGCGCCGGCGCGGAGCGGGACGCCAGCTCACGGCATACGGCCGGTCGCTTGCCCGCCTGCCGCTCGACCCGCGCCTCGGCCGGATGCTCCTCGAGGCCGACCGCAACGGCTGCACCCGCGAGGTGCTGGTGATCGTGGCCGCCCTGTCGATGCAGGACCCGCGCGAGCGGCCCGCCGACAAGCAGGCCCAGGCGGACCAGTCCCACGCCCGTTTCCGCGACGAGCACTCGGACTTCGTGTCCCTGCTCAACCTCTGGCGCTACCTCAAGGAGCAGCAGAAGGCCCTGAGCGGCAGCGCCTTCCGGCGCATGTGCAAGACCGAGTTCCTCCACTACCTGCGGGTCCGCGAGTGGCAGGACCTGCACAGCCAGCTGCGCCAGGCCTGCCGGCAGCAGGGGATCGACCCCGACCAGGCGACCGCGCCCGCCGACTCCGCCCCCGACACCGACCTGATCCACCAGTCGCTGCTGGCCGGGCTGCTCTCGCACCTCGGCCTGCGCGACGAGGTCAAGCGCGACTACCTCGGGGCCCGCGGCGCCCGCTTCGCCATCTCGCCGGGCTCCACCCTGTTCCGCCGCCAGCCGACCTGGGTGATGTCGGCAGAGCTGGTCGAGACGAGCCGCTTGTGGGCGAGGACCAACGCCCGGATCGACCCCCTCTGGGCCGAGCGCCTGGCACCGCACCTGGTGAAGCGCAGCTACAGCGAGCCGCGCTGGTCCCGCAAGCAGGGGGCGGCCCTGGCGACCGAGCGGGTGACCCTCTATGGGGTGCCCCTCGTCGCCGCACGGACCGTGCAGTACGGGCGGATCAACCAGGAGGAGTCCCGCGACCTGTTCATCCGCCACGCGCTGGTCGAGGGTGACTGGGACACCCACCACGAGTTCTTCCGCGCGAACCGCGCTCTCCTGCAGCGCCTCTCGGAGCTGGAGGAGCGGGCCCGCCGACGTGACCTCATCGTCGACGACGAGACGCTTGTCGAGTTCTACGACCAGCGCGTGCCCGCGGACGTGGTCTCCGCGCGGCATTTCGACTCGTGGTGGAAGAAGGCCCGGCGCGAGACGCCCCAGCTGCTGACCTTCACCGAGGACCTGCTCACGAGCGAGTCCGCCGATCAGGTCTCCGCCGAGGACTACCCGCCGGTCTGGCGGCAGGCCGGCCTCGAGCTGGCGGTCACCTACCAGTTCGAGCCGGGGGCAGCGGCCGACGGCGTCACGGTGCACGTCCCCGTCCAGGTGCTCAACCAGGTGGAGGATGAGGGCTTCGACTGGCAGGTGCCCGGCCTGCGGGCGGATCTTGCCACCGCCCTGTTGAAGTCGCTGCCCAAGGCCACCCGCCGGCACTTCGTCCCCACCCCCGACCACGCCGCCGCCGCTCTGGCCGACGCCCAGCCCGGCGGCGGCCGCCGGCTCGTCGACGAGATGACGCGGGTCCTGCACGCGCGCACCGGGATCCGCGTGCCGTCGGGGGAGTGGGACGTGTCGCGGGTCCCTGACCACCTGCGCATCACCTTCAGCGTCGATGACGACCGCGGCCGGTCGCTGGCCAGCGGCAAGGATCTCGAGGACCTCAAGGCCCGCCTCGCCGGGCAGGTGCAGCGCCGCATGTCCCGTGCGGGCGCCGCGGTCGAACGAAAAGGTCTGCGCCAGTGGGACTTCGGCGAGCTGGCAGAGACCTTCACGACGAGCTCCGGGGGGCAGTCGGTGCACGGCTACCCCGCACTGGTGGACCGGGGCGACAGCGTGGACCTGGTGGTGCTGCCCGGGGAGCGGGAGGCGCGGGCCTCGACCAGGCTCGGCGTGCGCCGCCTGCTGCTGCTCAACACCACCGCGCCCTGGAAGCGGGTGCTTGCCCGTTTGAGCAACGCGCAGAAGCTGGCCCTCGGCAACAACCCGCACGGCAGTGTGCCGGCCCTCCTCGACGACTGCCTGGCCTGTGCGGTTGACGCGATCGTGGCCGAGCGCGCGCCGGGGAGCGTGCGGGACGCCGACGCCTTCGCAGAGGTTCTGACCGCGGTGCGCACGCACGTGGCGACACGTGTCCTCACCGTCGTCGACGAGGTCGAGCCCGTGCTGTCGCTGGCCCGTGAGGTGGAGCAGGGGATCGCCTCCCTGGGCAGTCCTGCGGTCGCAGCGCTGGCCGCCGACCTGCGCGCCCAGCTTGCGAGCCTGGTGTACCCGGGCTTCGTCGCGGACACCGGGCTGGACCGGCTGCCCAGCCTGCGCCGCTACCTGCGCGGCATGCTCCAGCGCATTGCCAAGGCCCCCGGCGCCCTGGCCCGCGACGCCCAGAGCCAGGAGGTCGTCGACCGCGTGGAGGAGGCGTATGCCGACCTGCTCGACTCCCTGGCGCCCGTGGACCGCCGCTCCCAGCCCGTCCTCGACGCGGGCTGGATGATCGAGGAGCTACGGGTGAGCCTCTTCGCGAACAGCCTCGGCACGGCATACCCGGTGTCGGAGAAGCGCGTGCGCAAGGCGCTCGCCGCGCTCGCGCCGTGACCGCGACGTCCCCGGGCCTGTCGTACCCCTCTGCTTGACTTGTCGTAAGTCGAGCTGGGGCCACGGCGGGGTCGAGAGAGGGGTTGGTGCCAGTGGGCAAGAGGGCATGGCGGTGCCTGCCGCGGCAGCACGCGGTTCGCTTGCGGGGTAGAGGCCGGCTGAGCACGTGGTGACCTGCATCCCCGAGGCGCCACGGTTCGCGTCCGAGGCCGAGCGCGCCGTGTGGCAGCACCTGCGGGCGCACCTGCGCCCAGGAGACGTCCTGGTGGCCAACCAGAGGTTCACCGATGTCACCAAGGACCACGAGATCGACCTGCTGGTCCTCCTCGCGGGCTACGGCGTGGTCGCCGTGGAGGTCAAGGGCGGTTCCATCAGCCACGACGGAGACGGTTGGACTCGTCGCCAGCTCGGGGCCGACGTGCGCATCGACCCGGTCGGGCAGGCGCGTGACTCGCGCTACGCGGCACGCCTGTACGTCGAGTCCGACCCGCGGTGGCTGGCGGCCTCCCGGAGCCGGCTGCGCTGGGGCCACGCCGTGGTGTTCCCGGACGTCGAGGTCGACGCCGACTTCGCCGCGCCCGACTGCCCCCGCTGGCTGGTCCACGGCAGGTCCGAGCTCGGGGCCCTCGCCCAGCGGCTCCGGGCGCTGCTCGAGGAGCAGCACACCCACAACCGTGCGCCGGACGTGAACGACATCTCGCTGCTGGTCGACATCCTGCGCGGGCGTAACCGGCCCGCCCACTCCGTGGCAGCCGAGGCCGACGACCGAGGCCGGGCCATCGACCGCCTCACCCAGGAGCAGCTCGCGCTTCTGCGCGTCACCCGGATGCTCAACCGTGTCGAGGTTCGCGGGGGAGCAGGCTCGGGCAAGACGGTCATGGCCCTCGCCCAGGCGAGGCAGCTGACCCACGGCAGGGACGGGATCAAGGCCCAGCGGGTGGCGCTGATCTGCTACTCGCGGGGCCTGGCCGCCCACTTCCGGCGGGAGACCGCGGCCTGGGGGCGCAAGGACCGCCCCGCGTTCGTCGGCCGCTTCGAGGAGCTGGCCCTGCAGTGGGGCGTGCGCACCTACGCGCAGGTCCTTTCCCAGTGGCACGGCCCCGAGCCGGCCCCGACGGTCACCGACTACTACGAGCGCCTCCTGCCTGAGGAGATGGCCCGGGTCGCGGCGGACGTGCCCGAGGGGCAGCGCTTCGATGCCGTGATCGTCGACGAGGCGCAGGACTTCGCCGACCTGTGGTGGGTGCCGGTGCTGGGGGCCCTGCGCGACCAGCAGGCGGGTGGCCTCTACCTGTACTCCGACGTCAACCAGCGGGTGTTCGCGCGCTTCGGCGAGCCGCCGGTGCCGCTGGTGATCCTCATGCTCGACCACAACCTGCGAAACACCCGTCAGATCGGTGAGCTCATCAACCCGCTGGCACCCAACCGGATGCGCCTGCTGGGCGGCTCTGGGCCGGAGGTGACCTTCGTCCCCTGCAGCGCTGCCGAGGCGATCGACGTCGCTGACGACCACGTCGACACCCTCCTCGAGGAGGGATGGTCACCGCGGGACGTGGCCCTGCTGACCGTGGGCACGCGCCACGAGCTCCAGCGAGACGCGGCCGAGACCGATCCCGACGCCTACTGGGCGTCCTTCTGGGACGACGACATGACCTTCTACGGCCATGTCCTGGGCTGCAAGGGGCTCGAGCGCCGGGCCGTCGTCCTCTGCGTGAACAAGGACCAGGTCCAGCCCCGCGACCGCGAGCGGCTCTACGTGGGCCTGTCCCGGGCCACGGACCGCCTCGTCGTCGTCGGGGACCCCGACTACATCGCACGCGTGTGCGGCGCCGAGGTCGCCGGGCGTCTCGGACTCCCGTCCTCCGCCTGAGGGGAATCGGCCCAGCGGCGGCCCAAACGATGGTCCAGTGCTGACCCGCGTGGAATCCCCTGAGATGCTGTGACGTTGAGCCTCGTATAGGACCACCAGGAGAGGACCACCGTGCTGAACCCGTCCGAGCTGTACCGCTTCGAGACCGACACCGACCCGCAGGAGCTGCGCGCGTCGGTCATGGTGGTGTCCCTGGGCGGCTTCATGGACGCCGGGCACACCCAGCGACTGCTCACCGAACACCTGCTGGCCACGTCCGAGAGCTCGGTGGTGGCCTGTTTCGACGTCGACCAGCTCATGGACTACCGCGGACGCCGGCCCGGGATGGTGTTCGACACCAACCGGTGGGTCAGCTACGAGGACCCGTTCCTGGCCCTGCACCGGCTGTCCGACCGTGACGGCACGCCGTACTTCCTCCTCGCCGGCCCCGAGCCGGACTACCAGTGGGAGCGGGTCAGCGAGGCCATCCGGCAGCTCGTGGTCAACCTCGGCGTCAACCTGGTCGTCACGGCGCACGGCATCCCGATGGCGGTGCCGCACACGCGGCCCATCGGCATGACCGCGCACGCCACCGACCCGCGGCTGATCCCCGAACAGCTCAACCCCTTCGGCCGGGTCGAGGTGCCCGGCAGCCTGGCCGCGCTCCTCGAGCTCCGGCTCGGTGAGTCGGGCCACGACGCGCTGGGGTTTGCCGTGCACGTCCCGCACTACCTCGCCCAGGCCGAGTTCGCCGACGGTGCCGTGACCGCGCTCAACGCCATCACCGGGGCCACAGGCCTGAACCTGCCCATCGACGCGCTCGTGGCCGCCGCGGGCCTCAACCGAGCCGAGATCGCCCGCGAGGTCGCCGGCTCCGACGAGGTGGAGCAGGTCGTCGCGGCCCTCGAGCGCCAGTACGACACGTTCATGGAGGGGCTGCAGAAACCCAGCCTGCTGGCCACCGACGTCAGCGAGCTGCCCTCGGCCGAGGAGATCGGCGCCGAGTTCGAGCAGTTCCTGCGCGAGGTCAACGAGGACGGCGGCGAGAGCGCCCCACCCAGCGCCTAGTTACGGGTGCCGCGAGGCGCCACGGCAGCATGGCCCCAGCAGAAGGGCGGAGAGGTGTCCTCTCCGCCCTTCTGCGTGCCGCCTGCCGTATGCCGGGTCGAACCAGGGCATGCCCGCCCGGGTCAGACCCGGGCGTGCCGGGCCCGGCTGAAGCTGTACAGGCCGTAGGCCGCGATGCCGACGGCCACGAGGGTGAGCAGTGCCGGGCCGAAGGGCTGCTCCTTCAGGGTGCGCAGCGCGCCGTCGAGGCCGGAGGACTCCTTGGCGTTGCCGTGCACGCCGGCGGTGACGAACAGGGCGCCCACGATCGCGAGGGCCACCCCCTTGGCGATGTAGCCGACGACCCCCGCGCGGGTGGCCCAGGTGCCCGGGCTCTTCTCGAGGTCCCGCAGGAAGCCCTGGGTGGCGCCCTTCCACACGTGGTAGCCGCCCACGCCGATGATGACGAGCCCGACCAGGCCGACCAGCCAGCGGCCACCGGGCTTGTCCATCAGGCTGGAGGTGAAGTCGACCGTCTGCTGCTTGCTGTTCGAGGACTTGCCACGCGCGAACTCGAACGTGGTCCAGGCGAGGGCGAGGTAGACCGCGGCCTTGCTGAGTGCCTTGACGCGTCCGCCCCAGGCCTCCTTGTCGGAGCCGGGGTGCCCGAAGGCCGTGTCGGCCAGCTGCCACAGACCGAGCCCCAGGAAGCCCAGCACGCCGAGCCACAGAACGGCCTGGCCGAGGCCGTTGCCCGACAGGGACTGAAGGGCCCCGGCCTGGTCTGCCCGCTTGCCCGACCCGCCGCCGAGCCCCCAGGCGACCTGCAGGGCGATCCACCCGATGACGAGGTGCAGCACACCACTGACGGCATATCCCACGCGCGCAGCGCCCTCAAGCGCCGGATGGTCACTGGCCTTGCGCGCCTCGCGCACAACGTCGTTCATATCGGTCATGGGGCACACCCTGTCACGTCGCGGCGCGTCGGTCAGTCTTTTGCCTCGGACCATCTGCGGAGGATCGAGGCGTCCGCGACGAACCGCACCTGCGTCGAGCCCGTCCAGCGCCGGGCACTGTCGTCGAGCGCGGCGACCAGCCTGTCCTGGGCCTCCTCGGCCGCGGGCTCGGGGACGTGGACGAGGAGCTCGTCGTGCAGGCACAGGACGATCTGGGCGCCGAGGTCTCGGGTGGTGGCGCGCACCGTGGCCGCCCAGGCCTTGAACAGCTCGGCCGCCGCCCCCTGGATGACCGCGTTGCGGGCGAACCGCCCCCGGGCCGCGTCGTGGGCCGCCTCGCTGCCGGGCGGCACGTCGGCCAGGGTGCGGTCGAGGGGGATGGTGCGACCGCCGAAGGTGCGCACCGGCTGTCGGCGCACGCCCGCGGCATACGCCCGGTCGAGGTAGGCCATGGCGGTCGGGTAGGCGCGCTCGAGGCCCTTGAGGGCCTCTCCGGCGGCGCCGCTGCGCTGGCCGTACATCGCGGCGAGGACGGCGATCTTGGCGGTCGGTCGGTCCACGTCAAGGGCAGCGGCGACCGGCGCGTAGAGGTCGTCGGCGCGCGTGGCCGCGGCGAACGCGCGGTCGCCCGACACCGCGGCGAGCACGCGGGGCTCGATCTGGCCGAGGTCGGCCCGCACGAAGACGTGGCCGCGATGGGCCGCGATCGCCGGGCGGAGCTCGGCCGGGAGGTTGTGCAGCCCGTTCTGGGCGGTCATGCGGCCGGCGGCGCCGTCGCAGGCCGTCCAGGCGCCGCGCAGCCGGTCGTCCGCGCCGACGTGGGTGGCGAGCCAGCCGTGGCCGTAGGTCGTGGCGATGCGCTCGGCCTTGCGCCACTGCAGCAGTGCCTCGACGACGGGGTGCGTCTCGCGGAAGGGGGCCAGCACCCACTTGCGCGTGCTGGGGACGACGACCCCGACCGACGCCAAGAGCTCGCGGACCTGCAGCGGGTTGCGCAGGTCGGTGGCCTCCCTGCCGGGGACGTGGCCCAGCACCTGCGCGTCGCGCCGCGCGCGGATCTCGCGGGCCTGCGCCTCACTGCTCGGCCGTGGCCCGGCGGCCGCCTCGATCAAGTGGGTCGCGGCATCCCGGTCGACGGGCAGACCGTCGCGCGCGAGCTCCACACACAGCAGGGCCGCGGCAGACTCGGAGTGGGCGGTGGCCACGGCGCGGGTGCTGGCGCTGGCGAGCAGCGCCTCCTGCCGGTCGGCACAGTCCAGGGCAGCGTGAGCCCAGGCGAGCAGGCGTGCCTCGTCCACCGGCCACGCCGGCGAGCCCACATCCGGGCGCAGGTAGCCGTCGGCGCGCAGCGGCGAGCCCGGATCTGCCGCGCTGTCCTCGGGGCTGTCGAAGTCGAACAGGTCGCCGGCCGAGGCCCTCGGGAGCGCGCCCGTGTCCAGGCCGTGGGCGGCGGCCCAGGCGAGCTGCGGCGAGGCGTCCCACCCGCCGACGGCCACCCGGTGCGCCTCGGCGATGTCCCAGCAGCGGGCGAGCGGCACCCGGGCTGCCACCAGCGGCAGCGCGTCGTGGCCCGCTGCCCACCACGTCCACCGCGGTCTGCGACTGGCCTCGATCTCGCCCACCAGCTCGGCCAGATGGTCGAGCCGGACGCAGGCGCTGATGCCCGGTCCCACGACAGCAGCAAGGGCGCCGGACTCCTGGGTCGGGTCCGCGAGCGCAGGATCGACGACCACGGCGACGCGCTCGCCGGCGGTGGGGTCGCCGGCGGGCAGCGAAGCGCTCATGACCTCATTGAAGCTGTGAACGGTGACAGCGGTGGCGCCGGGGTCCTCGGCGCTCTCGCGCGCCGCACGACTACTAGGGTCCCCACGCCAAGCGCGAGGGCCAGCTGCACCAGGCCCAGAGCGCCCACCACAGCGGCGTCGCCGAAGACCAGCCGCCGCGCGGCATACAGTCCCTGTCCGCCGCTGGCGCAAGCCAGGGTGTAGGTGCCCGCAGGCACCCGGCCCGCGGTGGCGGCCACCTCCTGGAACCCGCCCGTGCTGAGGCGCACATGGCCCCCGGCGAGCTCCTCGAGGGGCAGCACGAGGCCGTCCGAGCGCAGCTCACACATCGCGAGGCCCGTCTCACCCTCGTCTCGCAGCAGCGACAGCCCGCTGCTGCTGACGGTCACCCGGTCGCCCGGTGCGACGGGCGCCGGGTCCTGGGCGTAGGAGGCCCACAGGCCGTTGACCGCCAGCCCCAACATCACGAGGGAGACGGCGAGAAAGGTGAGCGGGACGAGGTGCCAGTACCCCGAGATCCGTCCCCCCGACCGCCCCATGGGCACACCCTAGGGGAGCGCCAGAGTCAGACCTTGGACTTCAGCGCCGTCTGGCGCTTGATGCGGCCGAGCATCCCGACCATCCCGCGCAGCCGCAGCGGGGAGACCGCCTCGGCCAGGCCGAACCGGTAGGGGGCGTCCTCGGGGACGGCGAGGACCTCCTGCACCGTCAGCTGGTCCAGTCCCTCGCGCAGGATGCCGGCGAAGCCGCGCGTCGTGGGTGCCTCCTGCGGCGCCGAGAAGAACAGGGAGACAACGCGCTTCGCAGGGTCGGGCGAGGACGCCTCATCGACCTCCACCACGAGGAAGACCGGCGACTGGCACTCGTGCACCTGCTCCATCTTCTCCGGCGCGTCGGCATACCGCGACGGCAGCTGCGGCAGCTCCTCACTGAACTCGAGGAGCAGCTGGAGGCGCTCTGGCACGGAGAGCTCCACGAAGTCCTGGGCGATCTCGGCCAGTGCCTTGGGCAGGTCGGCGGTCTCGACAGCGGGCATGGCGACTACCTCTCGACCGGGACACGCACGGCGTTGCCCCACTCGGTCCACGAGCCGTCGTAGTTGCGCACGTTGTCGAACCCGAGCAGGTGGGTCAGCACGAACCAGGTGTGCGAGGACCGCTCGCCGATACGGCAGTAGGCCACGGTCGGCTCGGAGGGCTTCAGGCCCTGCTCCTCGAGGTAGATGGCCTCGAGCTCGGGGCGCGACTTGAACGTGCCGTCCTCGTTCGCGGCACGGGCCCACGGCACCGACTTCGCCCCGGGGATGTGCCCGCCGCGCATGGCGCCCTCCTGCGGGTAGTCGGGCATGTGGAGGAGCTCGCCGGAGTACTCGCCGGGCGAGCGGACGTCCACCAGCTGCTGACCGAGGTGCGCGAGCACCTCGTCCTTGAAGGCGCGGATGGGAGCGTCGTTGCGCTCGACAACGGGGTAGTCGGCAGGTGCGGGGCTGGGGACCTCCTTGGTGAGGGGCCGGCGCTCCTCGATCCACTTGGTGCGGCCGCCGTCGAGCAGCCGCACGTCCTCGTGGCCGAACAGGGTCATGACCCACAGCGCGTAGGCGGCCCACCAGTTGTTCTTGTCGCCGTAGATGACCACCGGCGTGTCGCGGCCGACACCGCGCGCCGACATGACCTTGGCGAACTGCTCGCCGTCGACGTAGTCGCGGGTCAGCTGGTCGTTGAGGTCCTGGTGCCAGTCGAGCTTCAGCGCGCCGGGGATGTGCCCGGTGTCGTAGAGGAGGACGTCCTCGTCGGACTCCAGCACGACGACCCCGTCGGGGTTTCCGCCGTCCAGCTGGGCCGCGAGCCAGTCGGTGGACACGAGGCGCTCGGGGTGCGTGTACGCGGCGAAACGGACTTCAGAGGTCTGCAGATCGGCCATGAGACCACGATAGACCGGCAGGTCTGGGGCACCCATGGCAGGATGAGCAGACCGTCATCAGAGAGGGCGACTGTGGGCATTCTGGACATGGGCAAGGACAGCACCGACACCGCGGCCAAGAGCCGCTCGGCGCTGGAACAGGCGAGCGCCGGACCCGAGGACCACGGCGCCTTCGGCAACAGCGTGGTTCGGCTGATCGAGAGCATCCTCGACACGGGGATCGACGGCAAGGGCCCGTTCCACTCGGCCCAACAGGTCGCCGACGTGGCGCTGTCGGGCCACGCCGACGTAGAGCAGGCCGTCGACGCGGTCGTCTCCTCGCACCTCAGGCTCGCGGCCGCGGGCGGTTTCGCCACCGGTCTCGGCGGGTTCATCACGCTGCCGGTGGCGCTGCCGGCGAACGTCGTGGAGTTCTACCTGGTGGCGACGCGCATGGTGGCGGCCGTTGCCTCGGCTCGCGGCTACGACCTCCGCCAGCCGGAGATCCGGGCCGCGGTGCTCCTGACCCTCGTGGGCGCCGACTCCGACGACCTGCTCCAGAAGGCCGGTGTGTCGGCGACGGGGCGCCTGTCCAACCTGGCGGCCCAGCGGCTCCCCGGTCCGGCCCTGATGGTGGTCAACAAGGCGGTCGCGTTCCGCCTGATCAGCCAGATGGGCAAGAAGGCGCTCGTGAGGATGGGCAAGGCCCTGCCGGTCGTCGGCGGTGTGGTGGGTGCCGGCCTCGACGCGTACCTCCTCAAGCGGATCGCGGACCAGGCGCGCCACGAGTTCCCCCGCAGGGCGCGCTCGCACTGACGGCCCAATGGGCGCTCCGCGCCGCCTTGGTATGCCGTGCGGCCGGGGTGCGCGGGCGGCATACCGGGCCTGTCGGAGCGTGTGGGTGGAACCGTCGCCGGGAATGACGCGTCCCACCCAGTCGTTGGCACTGTGTCCGGCTCCCCGCCGGCAGATCGGAGAGAACCATGGCCAAGTCGCGTCTGGGCGTGTTCCGCACGCTCGCCGTTGCCCTGCGTACCGCCGTTCGGCCCGGATCGCCGGGGCTGGGGGAACGGCTCGCGGCGCTGCCGCGTCTGGTGCGCGCGACCGTCCGCGGTGAGTACCGCGGCACCACCGCCAGCCGGCTGTTCCTGATTGCGGCTGCCGCCGCGTACGTGCTGTCCCCCTTCGACCTGGTCCCTGAGGCCTTCCTGTCCATCTTCGGCTTCGCCGACGACGCACTGGTGGTGAGCTGGATCGCGGCCGCCCTGGTCAACGAGACGGAGTCGTTCCTGGCGTGGGAGCGCGGACCGGAGGGCGTGCGCCGGGGCCGTCCGGCGCCGGCCGACACCGTGCCGGGCCACGTCGTCGGCTGACGGTCTGCAGCTGACCGTCGCACCCTCGTCCCCGCGCTCGCTGACCCGCAGCTGGCTGCGGAACCGAAGGGCCGCCTCCCCGGGTTCTGCACAGGTGGGTCGCCGCGCGTCCCGCCGTGCACAGGACGCAGAGCCGCACTGGGACGCGCGGCCCGTCGGCCCGCACCGTGGCGGCATGAACCCGATCCGGCTCCGTGGGCCCGCTGACATCCTCGCCGCCCTGCCGTACCAGCTCGGCTACCACCCGGGCGACGCCGTGGTGGTGGTGACCCTCTCCAACCGGGCCGTCGGTCTGGTGCAGCGCCTGGACCTTCCTCCCGTCGACCATGTGTCCGAGGCCGTTGCCGCTCTGCTCCCGGCGCTGACCCGGCAGGAGGCCGACGCGGTCCTCCTGGTGGGCTACGAGTCCACGGCGGGCGAGTCCCTGCCGGTGCTCGACGCCCTCGCGGAGGCCTGCGCGGGCCTCGGCCTGGAGGTCGTGGACCGCCTCGTCGTGCGCGGTCAGCGGTGGTTCGCCCCGGACTGCGACGGGGGCTGCTGCCCGGCTGAGGGCACACCGATGACGGAGCCGGCGGACGTGCCGGTGGTCGCTGAGTTCGTCGCCCTCGAGATGGCGCCCGTGGCCGATCGCGACGCGCTGACCCGTCAGCTGCACCCCGATGAGGGACGGTGCGAGGAGGTCGACGCGGCGCTGACCAGGGCCGCCGCCGAGAGGCGCGGGCCACAGCGGGCCAGCGCGCTGACCCTCGTGGACGGTCGGGCGCAGGCCGTGCGGCGGCTGCGCTGGCTGGCCGGGTGGGCGTCGGTCTGCGACGTCGCGAGCGAGCTGGGCGAGCTGGGAGCCGACGTGGGTGCCGACGAGGTGGCGGCTCTCGCGCTCTCACTGCGCGACATCGCCCTGCGCGACGGCCTGATCGCCTGGCTCTGCCCCGGCACCCTGCCCCTGGACTCGCTCGACCCAGACCTGCTCGACCAGCTCCGCACGAGCCTGCCGCACCCCTCCTGGGCGTCGTCGCCACCGACGTCCACCTCGGTCATCGCGGGCCGTCGGATGCAGGCCCGGCTCGTGCAGCTGTGCCGCCTGCTGCCCGCTCGCGAGGCCGCCCCCATGCTGACGGTGCTCGCGAACTTCGCCTGGTGCCTCGGGGACGGCGCCCTGGCGCGGGCAGCCCTGGAACGGGCCCTGGTCGCCGAGCCGGGGTACCGGCTGGCCTGTCTGCTCGAGCGCATGGTCGAGCTGGCGATCCGGCCCCGGGCGAGCGCCTGATCGTCGTCCACAGGCCGGACAGCAGCGGTGCAGCGCGGGAGGAGGTTTTATGCTGTCCCGCAAGGTCATGAGTTCCAGCGCACAGCCCCGGCTTGCTGGGCGGCAACCCTCCTCGCGGTGGGGTGCCCCGGGTGATGACCGGGCCGTGCCGGACCGGGCACGGCAAGCGCGATGCCCAGGAGACTCCTGATGACGACCACGTCGACCCCCCGGCTCTCCGCTGGAGCCTGGCGCGAGGGCGACCCTGTGGGCGATCGGCGCTTCCAGTCGGTGGGGGCCGTCGAGCTCGAGGCCGGGGGCAGGCTGCCGGACGTCACCGTCGCGTACGAGACGTGGGGGACCCTCAACGACGCCCGCGACAACGCAGTCCTGGTGGAGCACGCCCTGACCGGCGACAGCCACGTCCACGGCCCCTCGGGTCCCGGGCACCCGACCCCCGGCTGGTGGGACGGCCTCATCGGCCCAGGCTGCCCGTTCGACACCGACACCCACTTCGTCGTGGCCGCCAACGTGCTGGGCGGCTGCCAGGGCAGCACCGGACCGTCGTCGAGGGCCCCCGACGGCAGGCCTTGGGGGAGCCGCTTCCCCTTCGTGACGATCCGCGACCAGGTGCAGGTCGAGGCCCTGCTCTCGGACCACCTCGGCATCGAGCGCTGGCAGGCGGTTCTCGGCGGGTCGATGGGCGGGATGCGGGCCCTGGAGTGGGCGGTCACCCATCCCGGCCGCGTCGACACCGCGGTCGTGCTGGCCTCGACCGCCTACGCGACGGCCGAGCAGATTGCCTGGTGCCAGTCCCAGCTGCTGGCGATCCGCAGTGACCCGGAGTTCCGCGGCGGCGACTACTACGAGCAGGGCAGGGGGCCCGATGACGGGCTCGGGATCGCCCGCCGCATCGCCCACATCACCTACCGCAGCGAGCTGGAGCTGCATGACCGCTTCGGCCGGGTGCCCCAGGGCGCCGAGGACCCGCTCGGCGGCGGTGGCCGCTACGCCGTCGAGAGCTACCTCGACCACCACGCCGGCAAGATCCGCGGCCGCTTCGACGCCAACTCCTACGTCGTGCTGACGGAGGCGATGAACTCCCACGACATCGGCCGTGGCCGCGGCGGCGTGCGCGCCGCCCTCAGCCGGGCCACCGCCCGGGTCGTCGTGGCCAGCGTCGACTCGGACCGGCTGTACCCGCCGCGGCTGTCCGAGGAGATCGCCGCAGCAGCCCCGAGCGTCGAGCACCACACCATCACCTCCCCCTACGGCCATGACGGCTTCCTGATCGAGACCGACCAGGTCGGGCGCATTCTCCGGCGGGTCGTGGAGCACCCGGCCAAGGCGAGGGATATCGGGTAGCGTCAGCGCACCGGGCAGATGCTGCCCGGTTGTCGAACAAGGAGGTTCTAGTGGCCATCGTTGTGGGTTATGTGCCTACGAAAGAAGGTCGCGCAGCTCTTCGTCGTGCTGCTGACGAGTCCCTGCTCCGGAAGACGAAGCTGATCGTCATCAACTCCAGCCGCGGAGGCAAGGACTACGACGGCAAGGAGGCCGACCGCTTCGAGGCCGAGCTGAAGCGTGTCCAGGGCGACCTGGACCAGGTCGGCATCGAGCACGAGGTCCGCCACCTGGTGCGCGGAAACGAGCCGGCCGAGGACCTCATCGCGGTGGCTGACGAGGTCGGGGCCGACTTCATCGTCATCGGGCTCCGGCGCCGCACCCCCGTGGGCAAGCTCATCCTTGGCTCGAACGCCCAGCGCATCCTGCTCGACGCCTCGTGCCCGGTGCTCGCCGTCAAGGCCGGAGCCTGACCCACTCGCTGCCCCCGGGCGGGGCCCCAAACGGGCCGCCCGGGGCAGTCTGTGCAGTCTGTGGGGGCGCCGATGCGGGTTCCGCGGCCCTGTCGTTTTACAATGTCATCTACGAGGACCGGCCAGCAGACGCCAGGCCCGGTCCCGTGAATACTTCCACCCCCGTTGTTGTTGTTGAAGACGTGTCCCCCAGCGCGTCGGCAACAGCGTGCGCTGAGCGTGTCCGCGACGAAAGGTAGTCCGTGTCGCCCGTGTCCCAGAAGGCCTCCGAGAGCCC
>Ga0247820_10000954_pt1 | contig 16237 bp, 13 predicted proteins | sample 13C_Glucose_Day1_2_FD_192480 | JGI IMG/M metagenome (GOLD analysis project Ga0247820, IMG submission 192480) | Soil microbial communities from agricultural site in Penn Yan, New York, United States - 13C_Glucose_Day14 | ecosystem: Environmental > Terrestrial > Soil > Agricultural land | place...
GTGCTGCGCGATCTGGGGTTCGCCCCGCTGGCCCGCCGGCTGGGGGTCGTGTCCCGACATGCAGCAGGAATGGTGCTGCGCCGGCCGGAGGAGTGGTTTCGCCAGTGGTGGGTCCCCGAAGGCCTGCCCGCCGGCGCCGGCACCTGGGTGGCTCAGGACAGCGAGGCGCTCCTGGCGGCGGTGGGCATTGCAGCCCACCGCCACGGCACGGTGGTCATGCTGGACGCGGATGGCGACGGCCTCGGGGCACCGGAGACGCAATGGCTGGTCGGGCAGGGGGTGCTGCCGCTCGTCGATGGCTCGGCCGACGCCACACCCATCGAGGGGCAGTCCGCGGCTGCTCAGCCCCTGCGCTGGGTCGATGTCGCCGAGCTCGCCAACGGCGAGGCGCTGAGCGTGCGGTCGCTCGCTGCCTCGCCGCAGGCCCGCCGCCGGGCCCGCCGCCTCACCCGCTGAGGTGGGGGCGGGCCCGGCGGGCCGTCAGCCCTGCGAGTCGCGCGCCTGTGCGCGCAGCGCACGCGCGATGGTGTCGCGGTTCTCGGAGACGAGCCGCACGAGCGCCGCCGGGGCATCCCGGTGGGCGTCGAGCCACGCCTGGCTCGCGTCGAGCAGGTCCTGGCTGGCCAGAGCCGCCGGGTAGAACTGCGACACGATCACCTCCGCGATCGCGTGGGTGCGCTTCTCCCACGTGTCGAGCAGCATCGTGTGGTACTTCTCGACGTACGGCTCGAGGACGGACACGTCGAGAGCGCGCCCGAACCCGAGGCTGGTGGCGTCCAGCACGCTGTTCGGGAGCCCGTCGGTCTCCACGCCGGAGGCCCAGGCCGCTGCCTTGGCCTCAGCGGTCGGCCGGGACGCGAGGGCACGCGCCTCCCGCTCGCGTCCGGTCGAGGTGTTGTCCCGCTCGCGCTCGGCCGTGATCTCCGCCTCGGACGCGACGCCAGCCGCGGCCATCGACGTGAGCAGCGTCCAGCGCATCTCGGTGTCGATCGCCAGGCCCTCGAGGGCCTCGGCCCCCTCCAGCAGGGCGCGCACGTGCGCCGCGTCCTCCGGGGAGGTGAGCATCGCGGCATACGCGGTCACCAGCTGCAGCTGGGCGTCGCTGCCCGGCGCCGCGGCCTCGGCGAGGGCGCGGAGGGCCGCCACCGTGCGAGCCGTGGTGTCCTCCCGGTGCTGCGGCGCGGTGTACATCGCCACGGTGGTCTGCAGCTGGCCCAGCAGGGTGCGCAGCAGGGTGGAGTCGGTCTCGCCCGGCAGCGAGGCCAGGACCAGGTCGACGAACGCGCGGCCGGGCATCTCCGCGTCGCGGGTCATGTCCCAGGCGGCGCCGAGGACCAGCGCGCGCGGCAGGCTGTCCTCGAACCCGCGTGGGTGGGCCAACGCGGTGGCGAGCGAGCGGTCGTCGAGCCGGATCTTGGCGTAGGCCAGGTCGTCGTCGTTGACCAGCAGGAGGTCCGGCTGGGGCCGCCCGACGAGGTCCGGGACGTCGGTGCTCCCGCCGTCGACATCCAGCTCGAGGCGGTCGGTGCGTACCAGCGAGGTGCCCTCCACGGCATACAGGCCGACCGCGAGGCGGTGCGGGCGCAGCGTCTCGAAGCCCTCGGCGTAGGTCTGCACGATCCGGGCCGAGGTGATCATGCCCTGGTCGTCGACCTCCACCTCGGGGCGCAGGGTGTTGACGCCGGCCGTCTCGAGCCAGAGCTTCGACCAGGTGTCGAGGTCGCGGCCCGAGGTGGCCGCCAGCTCGTCGAGCAGGTCGGCCAGGGTCGTGTTGCCCCAGGCGTGCTTGGCGAAGTAGGCCCGCAGCCCGGCGACGAACGGCTCACGGCCCACGTAGGCCACGAGCTGCTTGAGGACGGACGCGCCCTTGGCGTAGGTGATCCCGTCGAAGTTGACCTCGACGTCCTGCAGGTCGCGGATCGGGGCGACGATCGGGTGGGTCGAGGAGAGCTGGTCCTGGCGGTACGCCCAGGCCTTCTCCGAGGTGCCGAAGGTCGTCCAGGCGCTCTCCCACTGCGTCGCCTCGGCCTGGCACGTGGTCGACGCCCACTCCGCGAACGACTCGTTGAGCCACAGGTCGTTCCACCACTTCATGGTCACGAGGTTGCCGAACCACATGTGGGCCAGCTCGTGGAGGATCGTCAGCGCGCGGCGTTCGATGATGGCCTCGGTGACCTTGGCGCGGAAGATGTAGATCTCGTTGATGGTGACGGCGCCGGCGTTCTCCATCGCGCCCATGTTGTACTCCGGCGTGAAGAGCTGGTCGTACTTCGCGAACGGGTACTCGCTGTCGAACTCGTTCTCGAAGAACGCGAAGCCGCGCTTGGTGCAGTCGAAGATGTTGTCGGCGTCGAGGTGCTCCAGCATCGACTTGCGACAGAAGATGCCCAGCGGCACGGTGCCCTTGCGCGTCTCGACCTCGTCGCGGACGACGGCGTAGGGGCCGGCCACGAGGGCGGTGATGTAGCAGGACATCGGCGGCGTGGGCTCGAAGGCCCAGGTCGCGATGCCGTCGCCGGCCGGGGTGGGCTCCGGCGTGGGGGAGTTGGACACGACCTGCCAGTGGCTGGGGGCCGTGACCGTGAACGCGTACGTGGCCTTGAGGTCCGGCTGCTCGAAGACGGCGAACATGCGACGGCAGTCGGCCACCTCGAACTGCGAGTAGAGGTACACCTCGTGGTCGACCGGGTCGACGAAGCGGTGCAGGCCCTCGCCGGTGTTCATGTAGATGCCGGTGGCGTCGACGACCAGCACGTTGCGCTGCGCGACGGCAGGGACCTGCACCCGCACCCCGTCGAAGTGCTCTGAGGGGTCGAGGGCCCGTCCGTTGAGGGTGATGGACTCGACCGACTCGGCGATGAGGTCGATGAAGGTGTCGGCGCCCGGCTCGGGGCTGGAGAACGTGACCGTGGTCCGGGTGCGGAAGGTCTTCTCCGAGGTGGTCAGGTCGAGCTCGACGTCGTAGTGGTCGACGCTCACGATCGCGGCACGGGCGATGGCCTCGTCGCGGGTCAGGTTCTTGCCGGGCACAGAGTCTCCTGGTCAGTCTGCTAGGGGTAGTGCGCCATGATGGCACGCAGAATGCCGCAGATGCAGGCGGCCACGGCCCTCCCCGCAGGGCACCGCCCGTGCTGCGATGGCAGGATGGTGGTCCGTGATCGCCACTTCGCCCCGTTTGCCCCGATCCGTCGCTGAGTTCTGGTTCGACCCGCTCTGTCCCTGGGCCTGGATGACGTCCCGATGGATGAGCGAGGTCGAGCAGGTCCGGCCCGTCGACGTCACGTGGTCGGTGATGAGCCTGTCCGTGCTCAACGAGGGCCGCGACCTCCCCGAGGACTACCGGGCGATGATGGACCGCGGATGGGGCCCGGTGCGGGTCATCACCGCGGCGGCGCAGGAGTACGGCGACAAGGTCGTCAAGCCGCTGTACGACGCCATGGGCTCTCGCATCCACCTCGGCGGTGAGAAGGACTTCAGTGCGGTGCTCGTGCCCGCCCTCGAGGAGGTCGGCATCGACACCTCGCTCGCCGCAGCAGCCGAGAGCGACGCGGTCGACGACCTGCTGCGCGCCAGCCATGAGCGGGCCATCTCGATGGTGGGGGACGATGTCGGGACCCCGGTCGTCGCCGTCGACGGCGTGGCGTTCTTCGGCCCGGTGGTCAGTCCCGCCCCCCGGGGGGAGGACGCCGGCCGACTGTGGGACGGTTGCCTGCTCGTGGCCCGGACCCCGGGGTTCTTCGAGCTGAAGCGCAGCCGTACTGTCGGCCCCATCTTCGACTGAGGAGGAATCCCATGCGCGTCCACATCGGTGGCGACCACGCGGCATACGAGCTGCTCGGCGACCTCGTCGCCTTCCTGGAGGGTGAAGGGCACGAGGTGACCAACCACGGTCCGCACGAGTACGACGCGGTCGACGACTACCCGGTGTTCTGCCTGCGGGTCGGCGAGGCGGTCGCCGCGGACCCCGACTCCCTCGGCGTCGTGCTGGGGGGCTCCGGCAACGGCGAGCAGATGTCGGCGAACAAGGTGCCGGGGGTGCGCGCCGCGCTCTGCTACAACGAGGAGCTGGCCAGCCTCGCACGCGAGCACAACGATGCCAGGGTGATCTCCATCGGCGCGCGGATGACCTCGACCGACGACGCCAGGGCCATGGTCCGCACCTTCCTCCAGACGCCGTTCTCCGGGGACCCCCGCCACCAGCGCCGCATCGACATGCTCAGCGCCTACGAGAAGAGCGGGACCCTGCCTGCACTCCCGGGTTCTGTGGATTGAGCACAGGGGCGCGAATTGGTTCACTACGCTGAAGTCGCGGATGCGACGCTGACCCGGCGGCGTGAGCAGCAGCCCGGACCCGAGCCGGCAGTCCCCGAGGTGCCTGATACGTGGAAGCCCCCAGCGAGGTGGTGACTCGCCCTCGCGTGTCCGCGCGCTGGCACCGCTTTGTGCGGAACCACAGCGTGGCACGCGCCCGATGGTCCCGGCTCGCGGAGCCCGCGACCGCCGTTCTGCTTGCCCTGGGGGTGATCGGGGCGGCCTTCGCGATGGCCCAGTACCCCAACTACATCCCGTTTTCCGCCTACATCCCCTTCGCGGTGCTCGCCGGTCTGCTCCTCACCCCGAGGAACCTCGCAGCCGTGGACCTGGTGCTCCTGGTGTCAGGCGGGGTGACCGCGGTGGTGCGTGGCGACGCCGGGGGGCCGATCCTGATCATGGCCTACCTCGTCCTCGCCGCGATCATGGTGATCATGTTCTGGGTCGCCTCGTCGCGAGCGCGGCTCGGCGTCCAGGGCACCTTGGGGGAGTCGATGCTCGTCGATCTCCGCGATCGGCTGCGCACGCAGGGCGAACTGCCGGACCTGCCTCCGGGGTGGGGCGCCGAGCTGTCCGTCCTGTCGGCGTACGGCGACTCCTTCTCCGGGGACTTCGTGGTCACGAGCAAGACGGGCGACGTCCTCGAGATCGTGCTGGTCGACGTCTCCGGCAAGGGGATCGCGGCAGGGACCCGCTCGCTGCTGCTCTCGGGTGCCTTCGGGGGCCTGCTGGGCTCGATGCCCGTGGACCGGTTCCTCCCTGCCGCCAACTCCTACCTGATGCGACAGCACTGGGACGAGGGCTTTGCCACGGCGGCGCACGCCTACGTCAACCTGCGCACGGGAGAGTTCAGCATTGGCTCGGCCGGACACCCGCCGGCCGTGCGGTTCTCGGCAGGATCGGGCCGTTGGGAGGTCTTCGAGGGCGAGGAGGGGCCGGTGTTGGGGGTGACCGAGGGCCTTGGCTTCCCCCGGACCTGTGGCGTCCTCGGACGGGGTGACGCCCTGCTGCTCTACACCGACGGCGTCATCGAGACCCGCAACCGCGACCTGCGCGACGGCATCGACCGGATGCTGGGGACCGCGGAGCAGATGATCAGCCGCGGCTTCCAGGGGATGGCCGAGAAAATGTGCGCGGCGGCCAGGGCAGGCGAGACCGACGACCGCGCTGCCGTGCTGGTCTGGCGCCGCTGACGCGTCAGGCTGGTCTGGCGCTGCTGACGCGTCAGGCTGTCTGCCGGGCAGCGCTGCGGGCGGCCGTCCGCTTGGTGATGTCCGCACACTCGACGCAGATGTCCTCGGGTACGAGACCGACGCGCATGAGTCCGCTGAACAGGATGCAGCCGACGCAGATCCCGAAGACCGCCTCGAGGGCCGGGAACACCACCATCACCACGCCGATGGCGACCACGGCGGCCGAGGCCGACGGCGAGCCCGTCGCCACGCCGAGGACCCACAGCAGTGTCGCTGCGCCGGTCATCACGGCGCCGATCGACGCGGCGAACCGCTTGGGCGGCCCCGCAGTGGGGCGCGGTGCCGCCGCGATCCGGGGCCGGACGAGGCGGCGGACCAGCTGGGCCACCGGGCTGGCGTCGGGCCCGAGCGCCGCACGCAGCGTGAAGTCCGCCGCCAGCGCCGCGTAGAGCCACCACTGCTGCGTGCCGAGGGCCACCGCGCCGACCACCAGGACCACGGCGGCGATGAGCCGCACCGTGATGTCGTCGACGAGGCTGGGAAAGCGGGAGACACGCATGATGTGAATTATGCATTAGATAATCACAAGTTATCGAATGGGTGAGGGTGCGGTCTCGTGATGCGGGCACGGCGCGGGGTCGGTCGTCGCGTGGCGCCACGGTCCGCGAGGTCCTCGGGCGGGCGGTGCCTGAGGATTGGATGTCCTTCTTGACCAACATTTGAACAGCGTCCTGTTGCTCCTCAATGTCCGGCTTGTCAGGGTTCCCAGCGTGGGTCGCAACCCGTGTTGCCCACCAACAGGAGGACATCGACGTGAGACACCCCAGGAGCCACAAGCTCACCCTTCTCGGCGTGACAGCCGCCTGCAGCGCTGCTGCGCTGACCCTTTCGGCGCAGGCAGGCGCTGCAGCTCCCCTGGACCAGCCGACCTCGTTCGTCGTGCTGCAGGGCGGGACCGGAACTGCCAAGGCTGTCGCGGCCACCCTCGCCGCCGGCGGCACCGTCACCCAGGAGTGGCCCCAGATCGGCGCGGTGATCGCTCAGGCCTCCGACGACGCCTTCGACGACCGGGCCAAGGGGATGGCCGGCATCGTGGCAGCCGGCCCCACGCGAGCCCTGAGCGCGTACCAGCCGACAGCCGGAATCACCCCCGACGGGGCAGTCAGCGGACTGGGGCCCGGAACCTCGGGGGGAGACGACACCGCCGAGCCCCTGAACGACAAGCAGTGGGACATGCGGATGATCAAGGCCGACAAGGCCCACCTCCGCAGCGACGGCAACCGCGACATCACGGTGGGCATCCTGGACTCGGGCATCGAGGCAGACCACCCGGACCTCGCCGCCAACGTCGACCCGGCACAGTCGGTCAGCTGCGTCGAGAAGGGTGTGCCCAACACCGCTGCCACGGCATGGCAGCCCACCACCTCCGACCACGGCACCCACGTCGCAGGCACCGTCGGCGCCGCTCGGAACGGGGTCGGCATCGTCGGGGTCGCGCCCAACGTGAAACTGGCCTCGGTCAAGGTGGTCGACGACGACGGCTACATCTACCCCGAGTACGCCATCTGCGGTTTCATCTGGGCGGCGGAGAAGGGCATGGAGGTCACCAACAACTCCTACTTCATCGACCCCTACTACCTGTGGTGCAAGGCCACGGAGGACGAGCGCCCGGTCATCACCGCTGTCGAGCGCGCCCTGAAGTACTCCGAGAAGCGAGACGTCGTCAACGTCGCGTCGGCCGGCAACTCCCGCTGGGACCTCTCGAAGCCCATCGCCGACCGGGGCAGCCCCAACAACCTGCCCGAGGGTGAGGAGCCGGAGGTCCGCTACACGGACCACAGGTGCTACGACATGCCGGTCGAGGTCGGCAACACGGTGGCGGTCTCCTCGGTGGGGCCGACCATGGAGAAGGCCTACTACTCCAACTTCGGCCGCAACGTCATCGACGTCACGGCCCCGGGCGGTGACGCGTGGCTCGACTGGAAGGCGCCGACGTCCAAGCCTGCGGACGCCATCCTCTCCACCACGAAGAATGGCGGCTGGGGCTACAAGCAGGGCACCTCGATGGCAGGTCCGCACGCGGCAGGCGTCGTTGCCCTGGTGCGCGGAACGGACAGCGGCCTCAACGCGCAGCAGGCGATCAAGACCCTCGAGCGGGAGGCGGACACCATCGCGTGCCCCGAGGTCTACGACTACACCGACGACGGGGTCGCGGACGCGACCTGTGAGGGTGGAGCGACGGGGGCCGGCTTCTTCGGTGCCGGCCTGGTCGACGCGCTGGAGGCAGTCACCCCGTGACGCCCTGAGGGAGGCCCGGCTGGCGGTGCAGCCGGGCCTCCCTGGGTCCTCTAGCCTTGACGTCCGTGACTGCTGAGCCGCGCGTGCGCACCTACAACGCCCGGAGAGGACGCAGGTCCGCCCTCACCGAGTCGCGCCTCGAGCGGCTGATGCCGCGCCACGGCATACCCGATGGGCGGCTGGATCCCCGCGGCGCCTTCGGACGGGACGCGCCGCTCGTCCTCGACCTCGGCGCCGGCCACGGTGCCGCTGCCGTGGCGTATGCCGCCGCCCACCCTGACCACGACGTCCTGGCTGTGGACGTGCACACGCCGGGAATCGCCCGGATGCTCGCGTCGGCCGAGCAGCGGGGCGTGCGGAACCTGTGGGCGCACGTCGGGGACGCGGTGGCACTGCTCGAGCAGCGCCTGCGATCCCGGTCGGTGGAAGCCGTGCACCTCTTCTTCCCTGACCCGTGGCCGAAGGCTCGCCACGCCAAGCGACGTTTCATCAGACCTCACACCCTCGACCTCATCGCGGACTGCCTGGCGGACAGGGGCCACCTGCGGGTGGCCACGGACCACGCGTCCTACGCCGAGCATGCCCACGCCGAGCTGTCCGAGCACCCGGCCTTCGAGGTCCGACCCACGGCACGGCCCGCCTGGCGACCCACCGACGGGTTCGAGGCCAAGGGCATGGCCGCCGGCCGCACCATCACCGACCTGCTCGCCGACGTACGACGCTGAGCCCTCATGGCGCCCAGCACACGGGCGTCCAGACCCTGAGGCGGCGCACCAGCCTGGGCGTCTCGCGCGCAGCGCGGCCGCCCGCCGCAGACGGCCTCCTCAGATCCCGAGGGTCAGGAGCGCGAGGTCGTCACGGAGCACGCCGTCGGTGAGCCCGACGAGCGCCTGGCCGATCCGCTCGGCACGGTCGGCGGCCGGACCGCCGTGGTGGGCGGCGACCAGCTCCGCCAGGCCGGCCTCGCCGACCTGGCTGCCGTCCCGGGTGCGCGCCTCGGTTGCCCCGTCGGTGTAGAAGAGCAGGGTCTCGCCTGGGCGGAGGGTGACGGAGGCGGCCTCGATCTCGATGTCCGGGAACAGGCCCACCACCGTGCCGGAGCAGGTGAGGGCGACGACCTCCCGGTCAGGGGAGAACAGCAGCGGAGCGGGGTGTCCCGCCGAGGCCACGGACATCACCAGGGAGGTGGGGCTGCGCTCGGAGGCTCGGCCCGCCGACGACGTGAACGTCGCCAGCACCAGGCTGGTGAACTGCCCGTCCGCAGCCTGGTCCAACAGCACCGTGTTGAGGCGCTGCAGCACGGCGGCGGGGTCCTCGGAGTCCGGCGCCACGGCACGCACGGTGTAGCGGACGGCAGCCGTGAGGGACGCCGCGGCTGGGCCCTTCCCGCACACGTCGCCGAGTGCCACCCACCAGCGGTCGCGCCCGGTGCGGAACACGTCATAGAAGTCGCCACCGATCTCGAGCCCGTCCGTCCCCGAGCGGTAGTGCGCTGACAGGGCGATGCCGGGGATGTCGGGGAGGCTGGCCGGCAGCAGGCTGCGCTGGAGGACCTGTGCGGTCTCGTGCAGCTCCGCGTACAGGCGGACCTTCTCGACGGCTGACCCGGCCCGGCGGCCGAGCTCGAGCGCGAGCCCGACGTCGCCGGGATCGATGTGGCGGCCATGGCAACCGGCGAGCGTGATGATGCCGATGCCCTTGCCGCCAGCGACGAGGGGGACGACGAGGAACGAGCTGAGGTGGAACTCCCGCAGGATCCGGCGGTACTCCGGGTCGGGCACCGTCTCGTCGATGAGGCGGTCGTCGAACTCCTCGACGAACAGCGGGTCCAGGCTGCTGATGATGTGGCGGAAGGTGGGCTCGTCCACGTCCTGGGGGTAGAGGTCCTTGACCTCGCGGGCCCGCGCGACCTTGGCAGGGTCCCGGTGGGCCACTGCTGCACCGTAGATGCGCCCGTCGGTCAGCAGGTCGACCGTGCACCAGTCCGCGAGGACCCCGATGGCGAGGTAGGCCACCTGCTCCAACGCCCCATCGAGGTCGAGCGGCGCGTCGAGCAGGTCGGCGGCGCGTCCGAGGAGGGCGATGCGTCGCTCGACGGCGCCCGCCCGGCGTACTGCCTCCTGCTGCGCCGCCAGCGCAGCGTCGCGATCGCGCTCGGACTTCCTCCGGTCCGTGATGTCCACGACGACACCGATCACCTCGATCGGGGCTCCGTCGGGGGAGAAGCTCACGTGGGCCTTGGCCTGCAGCCACCGGACCTCGCCGGTCGGACGCACTATCCGGTGCTCGGTCGTGAGGGTGGGCTGCCGGGCGGCGATGGCCTCGTGCAGAGCGCGGCCGAGGTCCGCCTGGTCATCGGGGTGCACCCGCTCGAGGTACTCCTCGAAACTCGGCCTGGCCGAGCGGTACTCGATGCCCAGGAGGTTGTCCATGGAGGAGTCGCGCTCGATCTCCCCGGTGACGAGGTCCCAGTGCCACGTCCCCACGAGACCGGTCCGGAGGGCGAGGGCGAGCCGCGCGGACGCGGCATCCGAGGTTCCTGCCGTGCGCTCTCCAGGCGTCATCGCCAAGGGCCCCTCCTCTCGAGTGCCCCCACCGTAGACGGGTGGGGCGGCGGAGAGGTAGGGAACGACTCAACTGCCTGGGGGTGGGACCTGGCCCTGGCGGGCAGGCGAGAGAGCCCTGCCAGGCCGTCTGCCTCTGCCCCGGTCACAGGGCCAGTCGGTGCCAGTCGTGGCGGCCGACGAACTCTCGTTCACCCCGCGCCCACTGCGACAACGCCGTGGCGATCTCCTCGAGTGTCACCTCCCGAGCTTGGAAGTGGCGCTCTCGTGAGCCGTCCCGGTACTCGAGAATCAGCGAGCCCTCGTGGTTCAGCGCCTGGGCGTAGGTGTTCGGTGGTCCGCTGTCCACGACGAGGAAACCGCCGGCGCTGAGCAGGGTCCGGTGAACCAGGGGGAGCCATCGCTCGGGCTCTGCGACCGTTCCATCTGGTGTTCTGATGGTCAGGCCGTTGGGACCGATCTCGTCGTTCTCGCAGGGAGCCGATGTCCCACGGGCCGACGCTGCCGGTGTCGCAGGCAGCCCGTCAGCCTTCCGCTCGCTCATTCGCCGAGTGTCCCGCATCTGTGAGGCGACACGCGCCGGCGGCGTTGTCAGCGGAGTCATGAGCTCTGGCTCCGCCGCCGATGGGGGCACGTGTGCGCACGCCGCACGGTCGCGCGTGGGCACGAAGAAAGCCGCAGGTCGGGGGAGACCCTGACCTGCGGCTTCATGGTGGGAGCGGGTGACGAGAATCGAACTCGCGTAGCCAGTTTGGAAGACTGGGGCTCTACCATTGAGCTACACCCGCGCAGACCCCGGCGTTGTCCCCGGGATCCGAGGCGTTAGCCTAATGCCCGCTGTCGTGTGGGCCGAAATCGGCTCGCCGAGAACGGGGTATGGCGCAGGTTGGTAGCGCGTCCGCTTTGGGAGCGGAAGGCCGCCGGTTCAAATCCGGCTACCCCGACAGCAGCTGAGGGCCCCCGCCGTGGCGGGGGCCCTCAGCGTGTGCCGCTGGGTCGGGGTGCGCGCTCAGGCGTCCCGTACCTGGCGGAAGGCCACCCAGGCGTCGCTCATCCGCTGCGCCTGGCCCTCGGTGAACATGTCCATGCAGGAGTCCTGCGTGTAGTCCATGAAGTTGTGGACCGGGTCCAGCCCAGGCGCCGCGCAGGTGTCCGCGTCCTTCGGGCAGTTGAACTGCGGGTGCGCTTCCTTCGGGGTGTCCGCGACGAAGTCGCCCGAAGCCGAGCACCCGTTGTTGAAGGTGTGGTGGAGCATGAGCCAGTGGCCGACCTCGTGGGTCAGGGTGTCGCCCAGTGCGTACTTGCCCGCGGTGCCGTCCGGCATCGACTCGTCGAGGATGACGACGCCGTCGATGAAGTCGCGGCCGTCGTTGTAGCCCTTGGGGAAGTAGGCCCAGCCCAACAGGTCGTCGCCGATGTTCGCGGAGTACACGTTGAGGGTCTCCGAGTCGCCCTCATGGAGAGCCGCCTTCATGTCCCGCTCGGTCTTCCCCGGCGTGACGGTGTACCACTCGGAGTTGACGACCCAGTTGACTCGGTCGAGGGTGAAGCGGAACGGCGTGTCGGCCGCCCCGGTGGCGGTGGTCCCGGAGAAGGACGCGTTCAGCACGTCCATCTGCTTCTGGATCATCGCCTCCATCCGGGTCTTCCCCTCCGATGTGAGAGGCGCGTCGGAGATGGAGTGGAAGACCGTCGGGATCGTGACGGTGCCATCGCCGAGGTAGGGCGAGTCCTTGAGCGTGCCGTAGGCGTTCGCCTCGTTGTCGGGGAACAGCTCGGGCTCTTTCGCGGTGCCCCCGTCGCGGACGCGTGCGGTGTCGAGCCCCCCGCTCCCGGGTTCGCACTCGGCCACGGCGGGCGAGCTCGTGGCCACCGGCGCGGCGCTCAGGGTGGCGGTCGTGCCGCCGCTGACGAGGGCGGCCGCTGCCGCTGCGCCGAGGATGGCCAGCCGCACAGAGGTCGTTCTGCGCATGGTCACTGCCTTTCGGTAGGAGCCCCTGTCGGGGCAGGACGTCCGGCGACGCTACCCGTCCACGCGCGGTCAGTGGACGTTAGAGCACCCGAGATTTCCGCAGGTCACAGGCCGTACTCCTCCAACAGGCGCAACCAGATCTCGCTCATCGTCGGAAAGGACGGCACCGCGTGCCACAGCGAGGTCAGCGGCACCTTCCCCACGATCGCCACGGTGGCCGGGTGCACCAGGTCGGCGACGTCCTGTCCCACGAAGGTGGCACCCACCAGGGTGCCCGCGGCCTCGTCGACGACGAACCGTGCCTGCCCCTGGTAGCCCTCCGCCTGCAGTCCCGAACCGGCCGCCCTGTCCATGGGGACGTCCACGACACGCACCTGTATGCCGCGCTCGCGGGCTTCGTGCTCGGTGAGTCCGGTGGCCGCGACCTCGGGGTCGGTGAAGACCACCTGCGGCGAACCGAGGCTCGTGGCGTAGGGCGTCATGGTGGGGGAGGTGTCCGGGCGACCGGTCGCCCGCGCGCCGACCAGGTCGCCACACGCCCGGCCCTGGTACTTGCCCATGTGGGTGAGCAGGCTGATGCCGTTGACGTCGCCGACCGCGTAGAGCCACGGACCGTCGCCGGCCACGCCCGCGACCTCCATGCGCTCGTTGACCTCCACGTAGCCCTGCTCGTCGGTGCGTGCACCGACGGACTCCAGCCTGAGGTCGGCCGTGTTGGGCACCCGGCCCACGGCGGCGAGGATCTCATCAGCCACCAGGCTGGTGCCGTCGTCGAGCCCGACCGTCACCTCGCCACGGGGGTCGAGCCGCGACACCGACGTCGCCGTCGTGCCCAGCCGGATGTCGACGCCATCGCGGCCCAGGCTGTCTGCCACCGCCTGACCGGCAAAGGGCTCCGTGCGGCCGAGCAGCCGTGACTCCTGCTCGACGATGGTCACGGCGGAGCCGAGGGCGGCGTAGACCAGCGCGAGCTCACAGGCGACGACTCCGCCGCCGAGCACGACGAGACGCTCGGGGATGCGCGAGGAGGTCGTCGCCTCGCGGTTGGTCCAGGGCCGTGCGTCCCTGAGGCCCGGGATGTCCGGGACGAGGGGAGCCGTTCCGGTCGCGAGGATGACGGCGTGGCGTGCCTCGTGGGGCCGACCGCCCACCTCGACCCGCCGCTCACCCGCCAGCCTGCCTGCTCCCCGGACCAGGTCGATCCCGACGTGGTCGAGCCAGCCGACGGCGCCCGTGTCGCTGAGGTCGTTGATCCAGGTGTCGCGCCGCGCGAGCACCCCCGCTGGGTCCAGGTGTGCGCCCACGGAGCCCTGCACCCGCTGTGACGCGCGGGTGGCGTGGACGGGGCGCAGCAGCGCCTTGCTGGGGGAGCAGGCGTAGAAGCTGCACTCGCCGCCGACGAGGTGCTGCTCGACGACGGCCACGGTCAGCCCTGCCTTGCGGGCCCGGTCTGCGGCGTTCTCGCCCGCCGCCCCCGCGCCGATCACGATGACATCCCACGCCCGTCCCGCCCGGTTGTCCGCCATGGCCGTCAACCTACGACGGGGTCGCCGGGGCGGCACGCCCAGCGAACGTCTCCGGACCCGGCCGCCGGGCGCCTCGGCTCGGGTGGCTCAGAAGGCTCCGCTGTCCACGCCGCCCCCGTCGCTGAACCCGCCGCCTGCGCCCAACGCGTGGTTCCAGGTGACGCCGGGGTTGAGCCGGGCGTCGTGCCAGTTCTGCCCCTGCTCGGCCCGCTCCCAGGCGGCCACCTCGGGCTCGGGGTCGACGCCGTCCCACCCGGCATACCCCGTGAGCAGGCCGAAGGCCGCCTCGGCGGCGAGGGCCGCGGCGGCGAGGCGGCCTAGGGTCGACGGCTCACAGTGCCGCAGCAGGGCTCCCGGCGTGCGTCGCTCGCCGAGCACGACCAGACGGGACAGCCCCGGGACGTCGTCGGGGTCGAGGCGAAGACCGGCCACGAGCTGCTCCTGCACGGTGCGCAGCAGGGCTGCCCGGTCCGCCGCGGGAACGCGTGCCAGAGCCTCCCGGTGCACGGCGTCGAGGGCATCCGGCGGCGCGGTCCGCAGCAGGTAGCGGTACTGGCGGACGACGGGGTCCTCGTCCCCTTCGGCCGGCTGGTGACGGGCCCCGGACCTCTTCAGCAGGCTCATGGCCCGACGGTAGTCCTCCGGAGCCCCCGCACACAGGGGCTTCAGTTTCGCGGTAGCCGGGTGCTCTCCCATGGCACGCGGCGAGCGTGCGCTGCGCCGCGACGGGTGCCGGAGTGGCCGGTGTGACCTCGGGGTCGGTGGCCGCCCCGGTCCTCATTTCGGCACTGGGGCGGGGGACGGCTAGCATGGGCTTTTGGCCCGGTCAGAGTGCCGACACCCGGCCTCGGCCCCGGCCTTTCCTATTGCCCCACGAGCCTGGAGTATCCCGCAGTGAAGAGTGCCGTCGAGAACCTCAACCCGACCCGGGTCAAGCTGACCGTCGAGGTCCCCTTCGAGGAGCTCAAGCCGAGCCTCGACGCGGCATACAAGACGATCGGCTCGCAGATCCAGGTGCCGGGATTCCGCAAGGGCCACGTGCCGGCTCGGGTGATCGACCAGCGCGTGGGTCGGGGCGCCGTGCTCCAGGAGGCCGTCAACGAGGCCCTCCCGCAGTTCTACGGCCAGGCCGTGGAGGAGAACAAGGTCCGCCCCATCGGGCAGCCCGAGGTTGACGTGACCGAGGTCCCGGCCGAGGCCGGCCAGGAGCTGAAGTTCACCGTCGAGGTCGACGTCCGCCCCGAGATCACCCTTCCCGACTTCACCACGCTGACGAACGAGGTCGACAAGGTCGAGCTCGCCGACGCCGACATCGACGAGCGCCTCACCTCGCTGCGCGAGCGCTTCGGCACCCTCGTCGGCGTCGAGCGCGCTGTCGAGACGGGCGACTTCGTCTCCATCGACCTCGACGCCAAGATCGGCGACGAGGAGATCGACGCGGTCACGGGGATCTCCTACGAGGTCGGCTCGGGCAACATGCTCGACGGCATGGACGACGCGCTCGTCGGGATGACCGTCGGCGAGACCAAGACGTTCACCGCTCCGCTGGCCGGCGGCGACCGCGAGGGCGAGGACGCCGAGGTCACGGTGACCGTGCAGTCGGTGAAGGTGCGCGAGCTGCCCGAGCTCAACGACGACTTCGCCCAGCTCGCCTCGGAGTTCGACACCCTCGACGAGCTCAAGGCCGACGTCACCAAGCAGGCCGAGCGCGCCAAGAAGATGGAGCAGGGCGTCCAGGCCCGCGACAAGGTCCTCGAGCAGCTGCTCGAGACCATCGAGATCGCCGTCCCCGACAGCATCGTCGAGGCCGAGGTGCACGCCCACCTCGAGGGCGAGGACCGGCTCGAGGACGACGAGCACCGCGCCGAGGTCGAGGAGAACACCCGCAAGGCCCTCAAGGCCCAGTTCCTCCTCGACGCCATCGCCGAGCAGGAGGAGATCCGGGTCGAGCAGCCTGAGCTCATCGAGTACCTCGTGATGTCCGCCCAGCAGTACGGCATGGACCCGAACCAGTTCGCCCAGGCGATCGACCAGCAGGGCCAGGTCCCGGCCATGGTCGCCGAGGTGGCCCGACGCAAGGCGCTGGCCGCCGTCCTGGAGAAGGTCACCATCGTCGACACCGACGGCAACACGGTCGACCTCAACGAGCTGAACGAGGCGCCCGTCGCCGAGGAGTCCGCCGACGGGGCCGAGGCAGCCGACGAAGCCGAGGCCGCCGACGAGGCCGAGGCGGAGGCGAAGGCCTGACCAGCCCTCACCCTTGTGACGTATGCCGCGCCCGGACGCTCCGGGCGCGGCATACGTCTTTGTGCGTGGCCGCCAAACCGACTTGTCGGACTTGCAATCGCCTGAACGGCTCGAAGTTTTTCGGCT
>Ga0247820_10000955_pt1 | contig 16234 bp, 14 predicted proteins | sample 13C_Glucose_Day1_2_FD_192480 | JGI IMG/M metagenome (GOLD analysis project Ga0247820, IMG submission 192480) | Soil microbial communities from agricultural site in Penn Yan, New York, United States - 13C_Glucose_Day14 | ecosystem: Environmental > Terrestrial > Soil > Agricultural land | place...
TCTCATGGCGCTGGGCGTGGGCGAGAAGAAGACGACCTGGCGGCTGCGCGACTGGGGCATCAGCCGGCAGCGCTACTGGGGCACGCCGATCCCGATCATCCACTGCGATGACTGCGGCACGGTGCCGGTGCCGGAGCAGGACCTGCCTGTCGTGCTGCCGGAAGACCTGGTGCCGGACGGCAGCGGCAACCCGCTGAACAGGTGCGAGGCGTTCCTGAACGTGGCCTGCCCGCGATGCGCGAAGCCCGCGCGCCGCGAGACGGACACGATGGACACCTTCGTCGACTCGGCCTGGTACTACATGCGCTACTGCTGCCCTGACAGCGACGGCGCGATGGTGGACGCGCGCAACGACTACTGGATGCCGATGGACCAGTACATCGGCGGCATCGAGCACGCGGTGCTGCACCTGCTGTACGCGCGCTTCTGGACGAAGGCGATGCGCGACCTCGGGCTCGTGAAGTTCGACGAGCCGTTCACGCGGCTCTTCACGCAGGGCATGCTGCTGAACGACTGCTTCTACCGCGAGGACGCGGCCGGCAAGCGGCGCTGGTTCTACCCGAGCGAGGTGGACATCCGCTACGACGACAAGGGCCACCCGGTGGGCGCGACGGCGCGCGAGGACGGGCAGCCGGTGCTTCTCGGCGGCATCGAGAAGATGTCGAAGTCGAAGAACAACGTGGTCGAGCCGAAGGACATCATCGTGCGCTTCGGCGCCGACACGGCCCGCGTGTTCACGATGTTCGCCGCGCCGCCGGACCAGAGCGCCGCATGGTCGGACTCGGGCGCCGAAGGGGCCTTCCGCTTCCTGCGCCGTCTGTGGGCCTTTGCCGAGCGGCACGCCGGGCGCATCCGCGCCGCAGGCGACGACATCGAGGCTGCCGGGGCGGCCAAGGAACTGCGGCGCGAAGTGCATTCCCTGCTGCGCCAGATCAGCCACGACTACGACCGGCTGCAGTACAACACCGTCGTGTCCGGTGCGATGAAGCTGCTCAACGCGCTCGATGCGGCGCCCTCCGACGCGCCGGGCATCGACGCCGTGCTGCGCGAAGGCATGGGCGTGCTGCTGCGCGCGCTCTACCCGGCGGCGCCGCACGTCACGCATGCGCTGTGGAGCGCGCTCGGCTATGCGGATCGCCTGGGCGACCTGCTCGACGCACCGTGGCCGGAGGTGGACGAGGGTGCGCTGGTGCAGGATCGCATCGAGCTCGTGCTGCAGGTGAACGGCAAGCTGCGCGGCGCGATCGTCGTGCCGGCGTCGGCCGACAAGGCCGCCATCGAGGCAGCGGCGATCGCGAGCCCGGACTTCACGCGCTTCTCGGAGGGCAGGCCGGCGCGCAAGGTCATCGTCGTGCCGGGGCGCCTGGTCAACGTGGTGGTCTAGGGCCGATGCGGCGTCGCGCGTTCGTACTGGCAACTGCGGCGCTGGGCGCCGGCTGCGGCTTCGAGTTGCGGCGCACGCCCGCGCTGCCCTTCAAGCGCATCGCGCTGGTGGGCTTCGAGCCGCGATCGCCGCTCGGCGCGGACCTGCGGCGGGCGCTCGTCGACGTGCAGATAGTGGAGCAGCCGGCCCTCGCCGATGTCGTGTTCGAGGCGCTGGAGGACGAGCGCAAGCGCGTGGTGGTGGCGTCCACCGCGGGCGGGCAGGTGCGCGAGCTGCAGTTGCGCACGCGCCTGATGTTCCGGCTCTCCACGCCGAAGGGGCGCTCGCTCATCCCGCCCACCGAGCTGCTGCTCACCCGCGACATGAGCTACACCGAGACCTCGGCCCTGGCCAAGGAGCAGGAGGAGGCGGAGCTGCTGCGCGCGATGCACAGCGACATCGTCGCGCAGGTGATGCGGCGCCTGGCCGCGGTGGACTTGTGAGCATGCAGATCCGGCCTGACCAGCTTCCTGCCCATCTCGCGCGAGGGCTTCGGCCGCTCTACACCGTGCACGGCGACGAGCCGCTGCTGGCGCAGGAGGCCGCCGATGCGATCCGCGCGGCGGCGCGCGCTGCGGGCTTCGCCGAGCGCAAGGTGTTCACGGTGAGCGGCGCCCACTTCGACTGGTCGGGGGTGCAGGGTGCGTCGCAGGCGATGAGCCTCTTCGCCGACCGGCAGCTGATCGAGATCCGCATCCCCGGTGGCAAGCCGGGGAAGGACGGCTCCGAGGCGCTGCAGCGCTATTGCGAGCACCTCGCCGACGACGTGCTCACGCTCGTGCAGCTGCCGCGGCTGGACCGGCAGCAGCAGTCCAGCGCGTGGTTCGGCGCGCTCGACGCGGCCGGCGTGATGCTGCGCGTGGACGCGGTGGAGCGGCGCGAGCTGCCGTCGTGGCTCGTGCGCCGCCTGTCCGCGCAGGGCCAGCGCGTGGAGGATGGCGAGGCCGGCCAGCGCACGCTGGCATTCTTCGCCGACCGCGTGGAGGGCAACCTGCTGGCAGCCCACCAGGAGCTGCAGAAGCTCTCGCTGCTGTACCCCCAGGGGCCCTTGAGCTTCGAGCAGGTGGAGGCCGCGGTGATGAACGTGGCGCGCTATGACGTCTTCAAGCTCGGCGAAGCCGTGCTGGCCGGGCAGGTGGCGCGCGCGCTGCGCATGCTCGACGGCCTGCGCGCCGAGGGCGAGGCGGCGGTGCTCGTGCACTGGACGCTGGCCGAGGACATCCGCGCGCTCAAGCGCGTGCGCGACGCCACCGCGCAGGGGCGCCCCCTGGCCGTGGCGCTGCGCGAGCAGCGCGCATGGGGCGTGAAGGAGAAGCTCTACGAGCGCGCGCTGCCGCAGCTGGCCGACCACGAGCTCGCGTACCTCGTCGAAGCGGCCCAGGTGTGCGACGGCATCGTGAAGGGCCTCAAGCACCCCGGCTGGCCGTACGACGCCTGGGATGCCCTTCGGCGGCTCGTGCTGATGGTCATGCAGCCGCTGAACCATCCCCCCGCCCCGCCCGGGCGCGCACCGCTGGTGCGCCGACTGGCCCTCGAAGGCTGACGAAGCGACCCCGCCAAGGGCTTGCGCGGATCCGGCTGCGCCGGTCCGCAGCAAGAGCCCCGAGGGCCATGAAGTGGTCCTCTTCGTGGACCGCGGGGGGCAGCGACGGGAGGAGCGTGGGGGTCGTTTCAATATCCGCGCTCGCGGTCCACCACATGGCACAGCGGCCGCCCGTCGCGCAGCGCGCGCAGGTTGGCCGCCACCACCGGGGCGGCGCTGCGCGGATCGGTCTGTGCGGCGGCATGGGGCAGCAGGCTGACCTGGGGATGGCCCCAGAAGGCATGGTCCGACGGCAGCGGCTCGATATGGAACACGTCGAGCACTGCATGCGCGAGGTGGCCGCTGTCGAGCGCCTGCAGCAGGTCCGCGTCGTTCACGTGAGCGCCCCGGGCGAGGTTGACGATCGATGCACCGCTCGGCAGCGCCGCAAAGAACGTGGCATCGAGCAGCCCGCGCGTGTCGGGCGTCAGCGGCAGCAGGTTGACGACGATCCCGGCGCTGCCGAGCAAGGGACCGAGTGCGATGCCGCGCCGCCAGCCCTGCACGCGGTAGCCCATCGCCTGCAGCGCCTGCGCCACCGCGCGCCCCATCTCGCCCTGGCCGAGCACGAGCACGGCCACTTCGTCGGCACCGCGCTGGGGCAGCGGGTGCCAGCGCGCCTCTTGCTGCTGGCGCGCGTAGGCGAAGAAGCCGCGGTGCAGCGACAGCACCGCCCAGGAGGCCGTCTGCACCATGGCCGCCGTCATCGCGGGATCGACCATGCGGGCCACCGGCACCGCCGGCAGCGTGGCATCGGACATCAGACGGTCGACTCCCGCCCACACCGACTGCACGAGCCGCAGCGCGGGCAACCCGCGCAGGCTGCCGGGCCGCGGGTTGGCGACCACCGCTGCTTCGATGGCGGCGGCGGCGAACGCTTCCCCCGGCTCATGCCAGTGCAGCTCCGGCGCCGCCGCTTCCAATGCGAGACGCCAGCGCCGGCGCTCGTCCGGCGGCGCATCGGCCACGAACAGCACGTTCATCGAGCAGCCTCCAGCAGGCGCTCGAGCGCGGCCTGCACCGTCTGCCGGCGCACCGCCGAGCGGTCGCCGGCGAGCTGCAGGCGCGCGGCCTGCACGCGGCCGGGCGTGCCCCACGCCAGCCACACGAGCCCCACGGGCTTGTCGGGCGTGGCCCCGCCCGGGCCGGCGATGCCGGTGACGGCCACGGCGAGCTGCACCGGCGCGTGCCGCAGCACGCCCTCGGCCATGGCGACCGCCACCGCTTCGCTCACGGCGCCGTGGGCCGCGATGGTGGCGGCCGGGACGTCGGCATCGTCGATCTTCGCCTCGTTGCTGTAGGTCACGAAGCCGCGCTCGAACCAGTCGCTCGAGCCGGCAACGCTGGTGCAGGCGGCGGCGATCAGTCCGCCGGTGCAGCTCTCCGCGCTGGCGAGCCGCCAGCCGCGCGCGCGCAGCCGCTGCCCGAGTTCGAGGACCTGCGGTTCGAACGATTCCATCATTGTTTCCACAACGCGATGACGATGAGCGTGAGCAGCGCGGCCACGAGATCGTCGAACAGGATGCCGAAGCCCTGGCGCCAGCCGGGCGCGCCCTTGAACACCCGATCGGCCCAGGCCACGGGGCCGAACTTGACGGCGTCGAACAGGCGAAAGAGCGCGAAGGCCACGAGCTGGCCGATCCAGTCGGCCGGCATGACCAGCCACAGCACGATCCAGAACGCGAGCACTTCGTCCCACACGATGGCGCCCGGGTCGGCGATGCCGAGATCGCGCGCGGTGCGCGTGCAGGCCCACCAGCCGATCACCAGCGCGGCCAGCAGCACGACGGCCCAGCCCGTGTCGCCGAGCCACCGGTCGAGCACGATGAACGCGAGCCAGGCCCACAGCGTGCCGACCGTGCCCGGCGCCCACGGCGACAGGCCGCTGCCGAAGCCGAGCGCGATCGCGTGCGCCGGATGCGACACGAGGAAGCGAGCGTCGGGACGCCGCGGGCGCACCGGTGCGACGGGATCGGCCGTCATGGCGCGAAGTGGTCGAAGCCGGCGAAGCCGGACACCGGAGCGCCCCGGGCATCGACGAAGCGCGCCCCGGGCGTCGACTCGATACGGCCGATGGCCGTCACCTCGACGTCGGCGTCGCGCGCCGCGCGAAGGACGTCGTCGTGCGCCTGCGCCGGCGCAGTGAACAGCAGTTCGTAGTCGTCGCCGCCGGAGAGCGTGCACAGGCGCTGCGTCGGCACGGGCTGCGCGGCCAGGCTGGCGCTGCGCGGCAGCGCATCGACCTGCACGGTGGCGCCCGCGCCCGAGCGCCGCAGCACGTGGGCAAGGTCGCCGGCCAGGCCGTCGCTGAGATCGATCGCGCTGCTGGCGACGCCGCGCAATGCGAGGCCGAGCGCCACGCGCGGCTGCGGAAGCTCCATCGCCAGGCGGACGCGCTCGAACGCCGCCGCGTCGAGCGTGACGGCCCCGCGAAACGTCTCGAGCGCCAGGCGCGCGTCGCCGAGCGTGCCGCTGACCCACAGCGTGTCCCCCGTGCGAGCGCCGCTGCGCAGCAGCGCGCCCCCCGCCGGCACTTCGCCGAACGCGGTGATGCACACGGTGAGCGGCCCGGCCGTGGTGTCGCCGCCGACGAGTTCGATGGCGTGGCGGTCGGCCAGCGCGAGGAGCCCCTGCGCGAATCCGTCCAGGAAGGCTTCGTCGACGCGCGGCAGCGCGATCGCCAGCGTGAACGCCAGCGGTCGCGCGCCGCAGGCGGCCAGGTCGCTCAGGTTGACGGCGAGCGCCTTGTGGCCGAGGCGGGCGGGATCGACGGACGACAGGAAGTGCCGGCCTTCCACCAGCATGTCGCTGGTGACCGCGAGTTGCATGCCGGCGGCCGGCGCGAGGAGCGCGCAGTCGTCGCCGACGCCGAGCGGATTGCGTGCCGCCGGGCGGGTGAACCAGCGCGCGATCAGGTCGAATTCGCCGATCGGGAGAGGATGCGACGCCATGGTGCCCAGTATCCGACAGTCGTATCTGACAGCCCCGCGACCTAGAATCGGTGCCCCCTGCACCGGTCGCCACCCTCATGTCAACCTACGAAGACAAGCGCGCCGAGCTGCGCCGCAGTGCGCTCGAGTACCACGAGTTCCCCACGCCGGGGAAGATCGCGGTCACGTCGACCAAGCAGATGACCAACCAGCGCGACCTTGCGCTGGCCTACTCGCCGGGCGTGGCGGCGGCCTGCGAAGAGATCGTCGCCGACCCGGTGAACGCGTTCCGCTACACCGCGCGCGGCAACCTGGTGGCGGTGGTGACGAACGGCACGGCGGTGCTCGGCCTCGGAGACATCGGCCCGCTGGCCGCCAAGCCGGTGATGGAGGGCAAGGGCGTGCTGTTCAAGAAGTTCGCCGGCATCGACGTGTTCGACATCGAGCTGGCCGAACGCAACCTCGACAAGCTGGTCGACTGCATCGCCGCCCTCGAGCCCACGTTCGGCGGCATCAACCTCGAAGACATCAAGGCGCCCGACTGCTTCTACGTGGAGCGGCGGCTGCGCGAGCGCATGAACATCCCGGTGTTCCACGACGACCAGCACGGCACGGCCATCGTCGTCGGCGCGGCGATGCTGAACGCGATGAAGGTCACCCGGCGCGACATCCGGCAGGTGAAGATGGTGGTGTCCGGCGCCGGCGCCGCGGCGCTCGCCTGCCTCACGCTGCTCGTGAAGCTCGGGCTGCCGCGCGAGAACATCTGGGTAACGGACCTGGCCGGCGTGGTGTACGAAGGCCGCACCGAGCTGATGGACGACGACAAGGCGCTGTTCGCGCAGAAGACCACGCTGCGCACGCTGGCCGAGGTGATGCCGGGGGCGGACGTCTTCCTCGGCCTGTCCGCCGGGGGGGTGCTGAAGCCCGGGATGGTGGCTGCGATGGCCGCGCAGCCGATCATCTTCGCGCTGGCGAACCCGACGCCGGAGATCTCGCCCGAGGAGGTGAAGGCGGTGCGCGCGGATGCGCTGATGGCCACCGGCCGCACCGACTACCCCAACCAGGTGAACAACGTCCTGTGCTTCCCGTACGTGTTTCGCGGCGCCCTCGACTCCGGCGCCACGACGATCACCGACTCGATGGAGATCGCCGCCGTGCACGCGATCGCCGAGCTGGCGCAGGCCGAGCAGAGCGAGGTGGTGGCCGCCGCCTACGCCGGCGCCACGCTGAGCTTCGGGCCCGAGTACCTCATCCCGAAGCCGTTCGACCCGCGGCTGATGATGAAGATCGCGCCGGCGGTGGCGCAGGCCGCGGCCGACTCCGGCGTGGCGCTGCGCCCCATTGCCGACCTCGACGCCTACCGCGAGAAGCTGCAGACCTTCGTGTACCACTCGGGCACGACGATGAAGCCGATCTTCGCGGTGGCCAAGCGCGCGCCGAACAAGCGCATCGTGTACGCCGAGGGCGAGGAGGAGCGCATCCTGCGGGCGGTGCAGGTGGTGGTGGACGAGAACCTTGCCCGCCCCACGCTGATCGGCCGGCCGCAGGTGCTCGCACAGCGCATCGAGAAGTTCGGCCTGCGCCTGAAGGCGGGCCAGGACTACGACCTCGTCAGCACGGAGTACGACGAGCGCTATCGCGACTACTGGCAGACCTACCACCGCATGATGGAGCGCCGCGGTGTGACGGCGAAGTTCGCGAAGATCGAGATGCGCCGGCGCCTCACGCTGATCGGCGCGATGATGCTGCACAAGGGCGAGGTCGACGGCCTGATCTGCGGCACGTGGGGCACCACGGCGATGCACCTGGCGCACATCGACCAGGTCATCGGGAAGCGCGCCGGCGTGAACGTGTACGCGTGCATGAACGGCCTGATCCTGCCCGGGCGCCAGGTGTTCCTGGTCGACACCCACGTGAACTACGACCCGAGCGCCGACCAGATCGCCGAGATCACGGTCATGGCCGCCGAGGAGCTCCGGCGGTTCGGCGTGGCCCCGAAGGCGGCCTTGCTCTCGCACTCCAACTTCGGCACCACCAACCAGCCGTCGGCCGTGAAGATGCGGGCCGCGCTGGACCTGCTGCGCGAACGCGCGTCATGGCTTGAGGTGGACGGCGAGATGCACGGAGACGCGGCGCTCGACCCGGCCGCGCGCGACGAGGTGATGCCGCGCAGCACGCTGGCCGGCGAGGCGAACCTGCTGGTGCTGCCGAACATCGACGCGGCCAACATCTCCTACAACCTGCTGAAGACGGTGGCCGGCGGCGGCATCGCGATCGGCCCGGTGCTGCTGGGTGCCGCCAAGCCGGTGCACATCCTGACCCCGTCGGCCACGGTGCGTCGCATCGTGAACATGACGGCATTGACGGTGGCCGACGCGAACGCCGCCAGGTAGAGACATTCCCTGAGTGCAGTATCCAATGGGTCTATGGTGAGTGTATTCACTCACTTATGACCTTGCGCCACTGCTCCAAATTGAGGCACCGGCTTGAGCTTTGAGCCTCGATTCGGTACCATCTCAGTTTCATCTTTCAGGGTAAACCCGTGCACCGTGGCCAGAGGGCGGGGCCGCCGGGCCCCGGCCTGCCGCGCGGCGTAGCGCGCCAAGTGCGCCATCTTGAAACCTGACATCCCCCCATTCGATAACACCGCCACGGTCTCCGTGGACGGGGTGAGCAGTTCTTTTCGTGACTCCAGGAGGAACGTGACCATGCTCTTGCAGACAGTCCGTCCGAACATCGTTCAAGCCATTCGCGCCTACCGCGTGGAGGATCTGATGCAGGCCGCCGAGGGGGCCGGGCAGCACTTCCTGTACGCGAACCTCATCAACGCCCAGTCGAAGCAGGAGGTGCTCGACAGCATCGTGGAAGCGTTCCTGTTCCCGGCCCACTTCGGCAGGAACCTCGATGCGCTGTACGACTGCATGACCGACCTCGTGCACAAGTCCGGCACCCAGCCCGGGTTCGTCGTGGTGCTCGAGCAGTTGCCGGACAACCCGCGCTTCGACCGCGAGGCGCGCGAGCAGCTGCTCGACGTGTTCCGCGACGCGGCCGACTTCTGGGCGGAGCGAAAGACACCATTCAGGTGCTTCTATTCTTTTCAGTAGCCCGCTCCCTCGAAATCGGGTCATGGGAGCGGGCGACGGAAACGGCCCAGAACGACGTCAAGCCGGCAGCCAAGAGCAAGCACAGTGCGGCAGCCACGTTCGGCACCAACATGCCACTGATGAGCAGCGCGTTCGACACCGCGATGTGGCTGAACGCGGCCTGACCGGCGGCGTGCGCTGACCAGTGAAAGGCCCGCTCAGGCGGGCCTTTCCACATGCATGGCCAGCGAGAGGTACTCGGCCACGGGCACCTCTTCCGCGCGCCGCTGGGTGTCGAACGGCTTGCTCACGCCGTGGTCTTCCAGCCAGCGGCCGAGCGTGTGGCGCAGCAGCTTGCGCCGTTGCGAGAACGCCACCGTGACGATCTCGCCGAGCAGCCGGCGGTCGACGCTGGCAGGCTGCGGCCAGGGCAGCATGCGCACGACCGCGGACTCGACGCGCGGGGGCGGGTCGAAGGCCCCGGGCGGCACGTCGAGGATCGACTCGATGTCGTAGCGCCACTGGAGCATCACCGACAGGCGCCCGTAGTCCTTGCCGCCCGGCCCGGCCGCCATGCGCTCGACCACTTCCTTCTGCAGCATGAAATGCTGGTCCTCGATGTGCTCGGCGGCCTCCAGGAGGTGGAACAGGATCGGCGTGGAGATGTTGTAGGGGAGGTTGCCGACGACCCGCAGCTTCGCACCGCGTGTCGCGGCCAGCGCGGCGAAGTCGACGGTGAGCACGTCGGCTTCGATGACGTCAAGGCCCTGCCGCCGGCGCAGTCGGGCGGCCAGGTCGCGATCGAGCTCGACGACGGCCAGGTGCCCGCAGCGCTCCACCAGCGGCTGCGTCAGCGCCCCGAGCCCCGGCCCGATCTCGACCAGCGCCTGCCCGGGCCGAGGGTCGATCGCACGCACGATCGCATCAACGATGCCGGTATCGGCGAGGAAATGCTGCCCGAAGCGCTTCCGCGCAACATGCTTCACGACAAGCGGCGCAGCCGCAAACTCCCCTCGAGCGGACACCGCGGATCCGGCTCCGCCGGTCCGCCGGTGGCGCCCCCTAGAGGGGGGAGCGGCGAGAGCCGCTTCGGGGGTGGGCCGTTCATCCTGGCGGTTCGCGCATCTCGATGTAGGCGCGGGAGCGCAGCTCGCGCACCCAGTCGGCGAAGGCCTGCTGGAACTTGCGCTCGCGCAACGCCGAACGGCCCTGCTCGCGCAGCTGCTTCGGGTCGAGCGCGACTTGGCGGCGCTCGAGCACCTGGATCAGGTGGACGCCGAAGCGCGAGGCGACGGGATCCGAGAGGCCGCCCGGCGGGAGCTGGTTCATCGCCTGCTCGAACTCGGGCACGAGGCTGCCGGCGTTGGCCCATCCCAGGTCGCCGCCCTGTGGGGCGCTGCCGTCTTCGGAGTGCTCGCGTGCGAGGTCTTCGAAACGCCGGCCGCCGGTCGCGATCTGCTGCTTGAGGTCGGCCAGGCGCCGCGCCGCGGCCTCGGGGGTGACCGGCGGGGCCGTGCGCAGCAGGATGTGGCGCACCCGCGTCTGCGTGACGCGGGCCGCGGCGCCGTCGCGCCGGTCGATCAGCTTGAGCAAGTGGAAACCCGCGCCGGTCTTGAGCAGGGTCGGCGACACGTCTCCGGGCTTGAGGTTGCGCACCCCTTCCACGAACACGTCGGGCAGCCGGTCGGCCGGGCGCATGCCGATCGCGCCGCCCCGCTCGCGATTGGCGTCTTCGGAGACCTCGCGCGCGACCGCCTCGAAGGGCTCGCCGCCGCGCACGCGCTCCAGCGCCGCTTCGGCGCGCGAGCGCCGCTCGGCCAGCACCGTGTCGGCCGCGTTCTCCGGCACGGTGACGAGGATCTGCGCGATGTCGTACTCGACCGCGCCGGCGGCCGCGGCGGGGCCGCGCTGCTGCGCGAGCCAGGCCTCGATCTCCTCGTCGCTGACCCGGATGCGGGATTGCACCTCGCGCTCGCGCACGCGCTCGATGAGGATCTGGTCGCGGATGTCGGCGCGGAAGCGGGCGTAGTCGGTGCCTTCGCGTGCCAGGCGATCGCGCAACTGCGCCACGCTGATCTGGTTCTGCGCGGCGATGCTGGTCATGGCGCGGTCGAGCTCGGCATCGTCGACCTTCACGCCGGACTCGCGCGCGTAGGTGATGACGACACGCTCGTCGATGAGCGACTCCAGCACATGCCGGCGCAGGACCTCGGGCGGGGGGATGCGCTGGTTGGAGCGCTCGGCATCCGCGCGGATGCGGGCGATGCGCTGGTCGACCTCGACCGCGGTGACCAGCTCCTGGTTGACGACGGCGGCGATGTAGTCGGCCGTGCGGGGCGGCGTGCGCTGGGCCTGGACGGGCGAGAGCGCGACGGACAGCAGCAGCGCAATGGTCAGCTTGTGGAGCACTTCATTCATACACGGGAGGGGTGGCGGACCAGGAGGAGCGGTCCTCGCGCAGCAGGCGGTAACCGGGGATATTGTCCTTCAAGACCTGGAGCGGGTTGGAACCCAGCCGCGACAAGCCCACAAGCTCGAGCTGGAACAGCAGCCGGGTGGTGGCCTCGGTGCGGCCGGTGGACACGCGCTCGGCGACGACGCGGCCGATCCAGCAGCCCGCGTCGTACTCCACGCCGAACACGGAGTCGATGATGCGGCTGTCGCGCATGCTGTAGTTCAGGCGTCCGACGCTGTAGAGGGTGCCGCGGCATGCCCCCACAGCGGGCGGTGCGTCAGGCCGGGGGCCGTAGACCGGCCACTGCCAGCCGATGTCGAGCTGCTCGGTGGCCAGGCGCACCAGCCGGTAGCCGGCCGCCACGGTGCGGAACGGGCCCGGGGACCAGCGCGCTCGCAGGACGGACCGCTGCAGGCGCTGCGCGTCCGGGCTGTACTGGAGCCCGGCGTCGAAGGCCCAGTGCGGGCTCAGGCGCGACGACCCGAGCAGCAGCAGGTCCGACAGCCGCTGGGTGATCGGCGTGCCGTCCGGCGTGACGCGCTGGTCGCGGGCCAGGAACCGCTGCGCCACGGCCACCCGCACCAGTTCGGCGCCGTCGTCCGGGTCGAGCAGGCGCGACGTCGCGCCGACGGTGGCCTGGTGCGCGTCGGTCACGCGGTCGATGCCGGAGAAGACGTTGTCGCTGAAGACGGAGATGTCGTTGAAGTCTTTCGGCGCCGAGTCGTAGATGGGCAGGCCGGCCTGCTCGCGGAACGGCGTGTTGACGTAGAGCAGGCGCGGCTCGAGCGTCTGGCGCAGCTTGTGGCCGAACCAGACGGTATCGCGCTCGAACAGGACGCCCGCATCGGCGCTCAGGGTGGGAATGGTGCGCGACGCGCTGCTCCGGCCGTCGGCCATCGGCTCGTCGGTGTGGTAGCTGGCGCTGTTGAAGGCCAGCCGCGGCGTGAACCACCAGCCGGGAGCGACCCAGGGGCGGGTGATGGATCCCACGGCATGCCAGCGCGTGCCGCCGGCCAGGGCGTCGCTCTCCGGGCGGGTGAAGCGGTTGACCTCGGTCTCGAGCGAGAACTGCAGCCCCGGCCCGAAGCGGCCCTGGCCGCGCACGCCGAGCTGCGGGCTGCGCTGGTACGGGGCGACGATGGGGAACTCGGGGTCCTGCAGGACCTGCCAGTGCTGCACGCGCGCGTAGGGCGACCAGTTCCGGTCCGCCGCCAGGTTGCCCTCGGCGCGCACGTCCTGCGGGAGGAGCCGCTGCACCACGGTGGGCAGCGCGCGCGGGAAGTCTTTCCAGTACTCGTCGTCGGACACGCGCATCACCTGCGCGGCATAGCGGACGCGACGGGCTTCGCCTTGGTGGACGAAGCGCAGCGCATGGCGCGAGCGGTCGACCGTGCGGTCCTGCGGCAGCAGGTCGAGCATGACCTCGCCGGCATCGCTCGGCTCGAGGTAGCGGAACTCGGTCTGCAGCGCGACGCCGCGCCGGCTGAGGATGCCGGGCGTGATGGTGGCGTCGCGGTGGGGCGCGATGTTCCAGTAGTACGGCAGCGCGAACTCGAAGCCGCTGCGGTTGTCCAGGTTCACGCTGGGCGGCAGCCAGCCGGACTTGCGCTCGCTCGTGAGTGGAAAGCTGAGCACCGGCGCGCCGAGGATGGGCACGCCGTAGAAGCGCAGCACCGCGCCGTGCGCGACGCCTTCGTTGGCCTGCATGTCGAAGCGGACACGGTCGGCCGACAGCAGCCAGGCCGGCCCGCCGGAGCCGTCGAGCGGGCAGCTCGTGTAGGTGGCGCCGAATGCCTGCGCGCGCTGGCTGTCGATGAAGTCCACCCGCGCAGCGCGGCCGCCGCCGCCGGTGCGCTCGAAGTGGTAGGTGGGTTCGAGGAAGAAGCCCTCGAAGCGCTGCAGGTGCAGCTCGAGCTGCGGGCCGGAGAACGAGTCGCCGTCGCGCGTGATGTGCACGTTGCCGAGTGCGCGGGCGAGGTCGGCGGGCTGGTCGTAGCTCAGGCGGTCGGCGCGCAGCACGATGGAGCCGCGCTTGAGCTCGACCTTGCCTTCGGCCACCGTCTCGAGATCGGGCCGGCCGCGGATGCTGTCGGCCTGCAGCTCGATGGGCAGCGCGGGCGCCGCGGGCTGGCCGACCACGCCGGGGCTCGCGAACACGAGCGCGGCCGCGGTCACGGGCGCCAGGGCGACGGAAGGGGCAGATCGGAGCGGGACCAATGAAGCGACCGGTGCGCGGGCCCGCTCATGCGGCAGGCGCGGTTTATAGAATCGATTATGACCGACCCCTCCTCGACGATTCCCTGGGCGCAGCCCACGCGGCAGGCCGCATTCGAGCGCTGGCTCGGCCCCGTGGCCGCAAGGCACGCGCTGGAACCGGCCAGCGTGCGCATCGCATCGGCGGACGCGAGTTCGCGCCGCTACTTCCGCATCGATTCGCCGGCCGGATCGATGATCGTGATGGATGCGCCGGAGCAGGCCGAGGGCGTGGAGCGCTTCGTGCGCATCGCCGGGCTCATCGCGGGCGCCGGGCTGCATGGGCCGCAGATACTCGCGAGCGACGCGCCGGAAGGCTTCGTGCTGATGACCGATCTCGGCAGCACCCTCTACCTCGACGCGCTGACCGGGGCGACGCCGCGACAGGCCGACGCGCTGATGCGCGACGCCCTGCTGGCCCTGGTGCAATGGCAGTCCCAGGTGGACGGCGCGTCGCTGCCGCCCTACGACGAGGCGCTGCTGATGCGCGAGCTGCAGCTGTTCCCCGAGTGGTGCGTGCAGCGCGAGCACGGGGTGTCGTGGGGCGAGGGGGAGCGTGCGGTGTGGGAGCGCACGTGCCGGCTGCTGGTGGACAGCGCGCTCGCGCAGCCGAAGGTCGCCGTGCACCGCGACTGGATGCCGCGCAACCTGATGGTGGCCGATCCGAACCCCGGCATCCTCGACTTCCAGGATGCGGTGCACGGCCCGGCGACGTACGACATCGCCTCCTTGCTGCGCGACGCCTTCGTCTCGTGGGACGAAGAGCGCGAGATCGACTGGGCGGTGCGCTACTGGGAGCAGGCACGCCGCGCCGGCCTCTTCGCAGACGCGCCGATGGCCGACGACTTCGGCGAGTTCTGGCGCGCGCTGGAGTGGATGGGGCTGCAGCGGCACCTGAAGGTGCTGGGCATCTTCTGCCGGCTCAAGCACCGCGACGGCAAGCCGCGCTATGCCGCGGACCTGCCGCGCTTCTTCGGCTACGCGATGAAGGTGGCCGTGCGCTACCGGCCGCTGGAGCCGCTGCTGCCGTTGCTCGAGCCGCTGGCCGGCGTGAGCGCGGAAACGGGCTTCACGCTGCGTTAGACGAAGCCGCCTTTCAGCCGGCACCGGACACGCGGCGCGCGTTGTCCCGCATCACGGCGGCGACGAAGCGCGCGACCGACTGCACCGCGGCCGATCGCCTCGCCTCCCGCGTGTACACCAGCCACAGTTCCCGGGTGGCCAGCACGCGGGGCGTCAGTCTTTCCAGGGCCGGCTCCGAGTCGGCGATCAGGCACGGTAACAGTGCGAGGCCCGCGCCGCCGATCGCGGCCTCCAGCATGTCGGTCATCTCCCGGCTGCGCATCACGATGCGCGAACCGACGGCGTGCCGTTCTATCCACTGCGCGGCCGGCACGCTCGACAGGCTCAGGTCGTAGCCGATCAGGTCGTGGCCTTGCAGGTCGTCCGGGTCGGCCGGTGCCGGGCGGCTCGCGAGATACGCCGGGGCCGCGTAGAGCGACCAGCCGGAGTCGCCGAGCTTGCGCGCGACGAGGTTCTCGTCGGCCACGGGGCCGCTGCGAATGGCGATGTCCGCCTCTCCCTTCGACAGGTCGACCGTCTTGGAGCCGGTGAGCAACTCCAGCGACACGCGGGGGGCGGTGTCCAGCAGACGGTCCAGGTGCGCCGTGAAGAGCCTCGTGAAGCCGCTCGGCAGGGCCAGCCGCACTCGCGTGGGTTGCTGCGTGGCCTGATCCTGAACCGCCAGCACGGCGTGCTCGATGCCCTCCACCAGCGGCAGCAAGTGCTCGCCGAGCGGCGTGAGGTGCAGGCCGTCGGCCGCGCGCACGACGAGCGGCGCCCCGAGCGCGGCTTCCAGCGCGCTCAGGCGCCGGCCGATGGTCGTGTGCTCGACGCCCATGGCGCGCGCCGCGCCGGCTAATGTGCCGCTTCGGGCCGCATGCAGGAAGTAGTGCAGGTCGTCCCAGTCGAGCTTGGCGCCGGTGGCCATGGCGTCGAGTCTATGTCGCCATGCGCTCGTGCACAGGGGCTGTGCGGCCGTGCCGAATCGACACGCCTTCCGCGCGGGATCAGCATCGGCTCGACCGGATCACGCAGGAGAGCGTCATGGCAGTGATGATGATTGCAGAGGTCGCGGGGCAGACCGAACAAGGCTACGACGGCATGCTTCGGTTCCTCGAGCCGAGCGTCCGGGCGGCGCCCGGCTTCGTCGCCCACGCGAGCCACGCCGTCGAAGGCGGCTGGCGCGTGATCGAGCTGTGGCGCTCGAAGGCGGAATCCGACCGCTTCTACGCGGAGCACGTCGCTCCGCACCTGCCGCCGGGCATCCGGCCGAAGCGGACGGTGCACGAGCTGCATGCCCTCGTGATGCCGCAGCTCGTCGAGCCTTGACGCATGAACCGCTTCCACCAAGCGGCAACCGCGGATCCGGCTCCGCCGGTCCGCTGGTTGCGCCCCCTTGGGGGGAGGCGCCGAAGGCGCTTCGGGGGGTTCATTCAAGCGGGAACC
>Ga0247820_10000956_pt1 | contig 16232 bp, 25 predicted proteins | sample 13C_Glucose_Day1_2_FD_192480 | JGI IMG/M metagenome (GOLD analysis project Ga0247820, IMG submission 192480) | Soil microbial communities from agricultural site in Penn Yan, New York, United States - 13C_Glucose_Day14 | ecosystem: Environmental > Terrestrial > Soil > Agricultural land | place...
GGCCGGCTGCTCGGGGACGGGCCGGCCGCCCTTGCGGCCGTCGGTGAAGGCGTCCAGGCGCATGGAGAACATGGAGCCGCCGGAACGGAAGCGGATCACCTGGGCGTGCCGGAGGATCTCCAGGACTGCGATGGGGAGGGCCAGGAGGCGTTCGCCGCGGGGTCCTTCGACCACGAGCCCGTCGAAGTCGACGGGGCGCCAGTCGGGCTGAGGGGTCGTCATGGGTTGTCCCTTTCGTGTTGGGTGACACCCCAGTATGTCACGTGACACGCGCGCATTGCGAGTGTTTCGCGAGACACGAACGAGTGAAGGGGAGCCGGTCGCCCGACTCCCCTTCTCCTACCCCTCCCCGCGCCGGCGGGCCGCCCTCCACCGGACCTCTGCGGCCAGCGCGGTCAGCCCGAGCGGCACGCCCCACTGGATCATTCCCAGCACTTCCGGCGGGACGTCCCCGCCGAACACGAACCGGTTGGCCAGCCATGTGGCGAACGAGGTGCTCGCCCCGACGAAGCCGATCCACTGCGCGTCCGCGCGGGTGGCCTGTGCGGTGGGTCTCTCAGCTGTCATCCGGTCATCCCTCCAGTGCTGCCACCTTCTTCTCCAGGGCCGTCAGCCGGCGGTCCTGCTCCTGGTCCTTCGTCTCAGCCGGCTTCGGCGCGGGCGGCTTCGGCTTCGGGGTGTCGTCCTTGCCCGCGAGCCGCTTGCGGATCCGGGTCCGCATGGACGCCATGGTGAAGCCGCGCGGGTCCACCTTGCCCGCCTGCCACTCCAGGTGCCCGATCACGCTCTTCTCGGTCCAGCCGTGCACCCTGCAGAGTGCCGCGCCGACGCGCTCGATCGCCTCCAGCTGCGCGTCGGGCCATCCGTCCTTGCCGTCACCGAGGTTCTCGCACTCGAACCCGTAGAAGTGGGGGTTCCCGTCCACAGTGTTGCTGTTGGGGCGGGGCGGGACCGTGGCGTACGACTCGGCCACGACCGCGTTGAGGACGTCGCGGTCGCCCTTGCCGGCATGGTTCGCGCGGCCGTACCCGACGACGTAGACCGTGCCGTCCTTCGCGATGACGCCGTGACAGAGCGGACCGGGCAGACCCTCGTACCCGCGCCGGCAGAGCTCCACCGTGTGGGCGGTGCCCTTGGTCACGGTGTGGTGGATCATCACGCCGTTCACGCCGCCCCAGGCGCCTACGTGGTTGCGGTTGTGGGAGGCCGGCGACCTGCCCTCGGTCTTCACCTCTACGACTCGCAGCCCCTCGTCCTTCAGGGCCTTGATGAAGGTGCTGTAGCTACGCGGCTCAGACATGCGCGTACCCCCGTTTCGGATCATCCAATGATCCCACGGGGGTACGACAGCCGTACAGACAGTTACTTGAATCGCTTACGTTTTAGCTTTGAACCGTGGCCCGTCCGCCGAGCGCCTCCGGGTCGAAGAGGTTCCCGAGCGTCGGATCCTGGACCACCGGCACGAGCGTGCCCCGGTGTACCCGCGAGTGGACCGACGAGGGCTTGATGCCGAGCAAGTCGGCGACCTCTTGCGTGTTGAGCAGACCGGGCGGGACAGGGGGAGCGGGCGGGGGAGAGGGGATCTCCCGCATGGCTCGCGGTGTGGCAGCGAGGTGCAGGAGGTGTCCCAGGACGAGCGGGGGCGCGCACGAGACCGCGATGACGAGCTGCCACGGCGGGCGGGGTTCGGCCGACAGCCAGCCGGTGACGAAGAGGTGTGAGACAGGCTGGGCGGCCATGGCGAGCACCAGGGAGACCACGGCGCCCACGGCTGCGGTGCCGTGTCCCGGGTCGCCCTTGCGCCGCTCCCCGGCCACGGCCGCCGCGATGCCGGCGTACGCAGCGAGGACTGCGGCCATGCCCCAGGCGAGCCAGTAATCCCAGCCGGCGAGCACGGCCAGATGATGCTCGCCGGGGGCGCACATCACCATGACGATGACGGCGACGAGGGGCCGGCCGCCTCCGACGAAGGCGCGGACCCAGATGGGGCTCGCGGCCGTCTGGCGGCGGCGGGACGGCGGGGAGACCACCGCCGGCTTCACGCCCCAGAGCGTGCGCTTGCGGATGATGCCGAGCCAGGACAGCCAGCCGGTGGGCTGGGGGAGGAGGGGCCGCTCCTGCGGCGGGATTGTCGACATGGTGATGTGCACACTCCTTACGGGCCCGGTGACCGCCGGGCATGATCCGTTATAGCACGTGACACGCGTGTCTTGCGGGGAACGCTGCAGGGGGTGTCCCCGGCGGGACACCCCCTGTCTCACAGGTACAGCGGCGGCGGGACAGGCACTGTCCCGCCCTTGCACTGGGGACACTCCACTCTCCCCGTGCCCTTGCAGTCCTCGCAGCCGGTCACGCAGTACTCGCACGGGATGTCCCGGTGTCCCGTGCACGTCCCGCAGAAGTAGTCCCGCCCCTCGACCGGCCGCTCCCGCGCGCTCACCCGAGCGTCACCGTGTACGAGCCGCCCGGGAACTGGAACGGCTCGGAGGACTCGCCCAGGTCCTCCTCGATGACGTCTTCAACGAACCAGTCCTCGAAGTCCTGCTCATCCAGATCGCCGCCGGCGTTCCAGGCACGCTTCATCCGGTCCCAGTTGCCCGCGCGGCCGTCGATGAGCAGCGGCGCATGCCCGGCCGAGCCGCGAGAGCGCTCGTCGTCCCCGATCTTCACCGTGCCGGAGATCTCGATGTCCTGGCGCTCATGGCCGTCCGGCCAGCGGCCCGCCATGATGCCGTACGCCTCCGCGATGCGCCGCTGGTTGGCCGCCGTCGGCTCCCGCCGCTCGGCCAGCCAGTCCATGAGCGTGCGCTGGTTCACCGACAGGCCCGCCCGCTCCGCCGCGAGGTAGCCGCGCGGCGACGAGGTGAGCTTGGAGATCTGCGCGTGCCACCCTTTCGCGGTGTAGCTCTTGCGCACTCCCACTGTCCCGCCGGCCGCGTCCGCGAGCGCGTTGATGAGCGCCCGCCCGAGCGAGCCTCCCTCACCTCTCGCCATGGCTCGCCCTCCGTGGCCCGCGGGCCAGCCACTGCTCGATCGTCACCGGGGACATGACCTTCTCCCCTTCGACGAGTAGCTCCTTGTGCTTCACCTCTCCGTACCCGGCTCCCAGCCTGTAGCCCGGGGGGACCCACAGGGTCGGGTCTTCGCCCGGCGGGACCGCGAAGGCCACCTCATCGACGGCGCCGATGGACAGCAGCGCGGCACCCTGCTCGACTGCCTGGTACGCCTTGATCCAGTGCCGGATCGCGGCCTGAGCGAGGATCGCCTTGTGCCAGTCCGGCCGGTAGAACGGCGACCGGGCCCGCTTCGGATGCAGGGAACGGAGCGCGCGGGACATGGCCCGCTTGGCCTCCACCCGCGCGTCGCCGCTCGTCGACTCCCGGACCATCTTCGACCACTTGTAGTAGGGCTCGAAGAGGGAGGTGTTCCGGATGCCGGTGAAGGAGTCGACCACCTTCACTACCGGCATGATGCCCTTCGCCGCCCACTGGTCCAGGAACTCCAGGTGCGACGTAGTGATCCAGACCGGCTCACCGGGCGCCACGTTCTCCACCGAGCGCCCGAGCGGGTGCGGGACGTCCGTCCGCGTCCACTCGAAGTTGAGGATCTGGACGATGCCCGCCCGGTTCTTGCGCTGCAGCACGTCCAGGGGCCCGGTGTGGGTCAGCTTGTTGGGCGCCACCGGCACCGAGCTGCACGCGGACATGTAGGAGCCGTTGCGGTCCAAAAGCGTCACGTACTCCGTCCCCTCCGGGCACTCCCCCTCCCACGACCGGGAGCGGAAGTGCCCGTCCAGACGCTCCCCGACGAGGGACCACGGCTTCGACTCCCGCTCCGCCTTCAGCACCCGGGGGAGTGGCTTCATCCGCGACTTCGCGATACCGGCCTGCAGCTCCCGGATGGCCGGCCACCGCTGCACCTCGGGATGCTCGGTCTCCTCGTCGGGGACCTGGCCGTCGATGTCGTCCTGGTCCTCGTGCTCGAGGTGCTCGCGCGGCACCTCTTCCTCGAGGACCGGCGCGGCGGGGGCCGGGACCGCTCCGGGGAGCCCGAGCCACTTCGCCGCGGTGGCCTGTTGCTCCGCGTCCGGCTGGCATGTGGGGTGCAGCCGCTGACCGGGCTCGTACACCTCCATGGAGGTCCCGCACACGATGCAGTTGGGGTGTTCGTCGATGCGGTCCTGGGTGAAACGCCACATGCCGTGCCGGTAGACCACGGTGTAGTCGTCCCGCAGCCTGCGGAGGGCCGTCTTGATGGCCTGGGGCTTACGGTCCGGCAGGGCATCCCGGATGTCCGCCATGGTGCGCGGGCCGCGCCGGGTGAGCAGGTCCGCGATCTCCCGCTTCAGGCCGTCGAGTTGGGCCTGGGTCGGGGTGATGTCCTCCGTGAACTGCCAGCGCCCGCGGTCGTCCATGACGACCGCGTACCGGAACGGCGCGTCCACGCGCACCTTGTGGCTGACGAGGAGGCACTCGTCGTCGTTGTCCGGGTTGCGCTTGAGCTGCGCGACCACGACCGCCGATCCGGCCACGCCCGTACTGCCGCTGACCTCCCCGGCCTTGTTCGTGTGGTGGACGAGGACGATGACGCAGTTGTACTGCAGGGCCAACCTGTTGATCCTCTGCAAGCACGCCGCGTCCCACTCGTAGGCGTTCACGCCGTGCTGCTTCGCGCCCAGGAACATCCGCAGCGTGTCGATGCGGATGTACCCGTAGGGCTGCCCCTGCCTGGCGGCGAACTCCAACCGCTGCTCAAGGGCGCCCAGGCGTCCGAAGAACCCGTCGCCGGGCCACTCGGTCTCGTACTCGATGTCCGCCGGGACCGGGCGGCCATGGTCGGACGGCAGGAGCCCCCAGGGCGTGTTCGTCAGCGAGCGCTCGCTCGCCAGCCGCATATCGCCCTCGAAGTCGAGGACCAGGCAGCGGTGCGCACGCTCGGGGACCCAGGGGCCGAAGGGCCGGCCGAACGCCAGATGTTCCTCGACCGACTGGGCGAGCATCGACTTGCCCAGGCCCGGCTCGGAGAAGAGCACCATGGCCCCGGCGTAGAGCAGCCCGTCCAGGAGCCGCGGGTGTTCGCCCAGGTCTGCCGCGCGGGCCTGGGTGATCGTGAACGAGCTCGGTAGTTGTCGGGGGTCAATCGTCTGCACTTGGCCAGTTCCCCCGTTCATTTGGTGCTCTGACGCGTCCGGTGGGTACACTCGGACCATTCCTTCCCTTGCCTGGTGAGGATTTTCGGGGCCCAGCCGGTCGCACGGCTCGGGCCCCGCAGTCATGTTCGAAGAGTAGTCGAGTGATCACGCCGACTCGAACAGCGGCGGGTTGGAGAGCAGTTGGTCCAGGCGGGCCGCGATCGCTTCCAGTCCGCAGATGATCCCGAAGCCGACACTGGCACCCCTCCTCTCGATGAACCTGCCGGTCACGCTGATGTGTCCGACTCGCGACAGGGCAGGAAGGATGCGCTCCAGTTCGCTTTCGCGCATCCACCACCCGTCGCCGCACTCCAGCACGATCGCGGCACCCTGGGCGAACGGCTGCACCGGGCAGTCCAGCGCACGCGCTGTGAGGCCGCCGTAGCTGTCCGCGTCAAGGATCACCCGGTGTACCGCGCGGACGGTAGGCTTGTCCATGGAGATGCACACTCCTCAGCAGATCAGAGGGCCCCTGGTGACCGCCGGGGGCTCTCGCCTTATCGAGATCCCTCAGCCTCATCGGGAGCCGGGGGGTCCGCCGGCGGCGGCGAGATGAGGACGTACGGGCGGCCGTACCGCGTGACCAGGAGCGTCTCGCCCCGGAAGACGTCCTCAAGGAATCGTCCGGGGGAGCGCGTGAAGATGTTGCTCTGCACTGACTTCATACGCCCTAGCGTACGCGAGACGCGCGACATTCGAACCCGTCATCGGGTGTGTCGTCAGTCCTCGTCGTAGTAGTGGTCACCCAGGATCCGCGAGGTGCGGCGCCGGCGCTTCTTCGGCGGCTCGGCCACCGGGGGCTTTTCGGCCTTCTTCGGCGGCGCGGGAGCCTTCTTCCGCTCCTTGTCCGCGGCCTCCAGCTCGGCCACGCGCGCGGCCAGCCGGGCGTTCTCCGCCCTCGTCGCGACGATGTCCTCATCCGGGGCCGGCTGCGGCTCCGGGTCCGCCGGCGGCTCGGGCGCCGGGGGTTCGTCCTTCGGCGGCTCCGCCGGTTCCTTCGGCTCGTCCTTCGGGGGGTCCTGCGGCTCCGTCATCCCACTGCCTCCCAGTACTTCGCTTCCGCCTGGAGTGCCCGCTTCCCCGCCCATACGGCAAGAGCCTGGTACATCTCCATTGCACCGTGCCAACCTGCTGCGAGAGCCGGAACGCTCACCGGTGCTTCCGGCGGGCGCCGGGTGCTCGCGTAGGCCACTGCAGCCAGCACGACGGCAGCAACGGCCACAGCGCTGACCGGCTTTCTCGGCTGATTTCCGGCCATGATCCGTCTCCCTGTGAATTTACGCGATTACGTGAGGTTTTGGTTCCACTGTTGGAGAACTCGTGAACGTCAAGCGGCCGGTTCCACAATGAACCAGGCAACTTGGGACGTATCCGTGCCCGAACTGGACGTAATTGTGAACGATGTTCCAGCCACCCGCGCCGACACCCGCACCCAACCCGGAGTCCCTCCGGACGCGTTCGGGGTCAGAAAGATCCGGCTGGTGGCAGTCACCTTCGTCGTGGCGACCGTGGCCGCGCCGGCGACGAGCGTCGCCACGCCCAGAGTCGCGTTCGTCCCCTCCTTGACCGCGAGGCCGCCGCCGGCCGTACCGATCCGCAGCGACGCGCTCCCGGACCACAGCGACAGCTGGCCGTCGAACTGGCCCGCCTGGAACTCCGCGTACCCGTCCACGTCCAGGGAGCCGGTGATCGCCGCGTCCCCGGTCACCAGGAGGTCGCCGTTCACCTCCTGGTCCCCGGCCGCAGTGATGACCCCCTCACTGGTCACCTGGAAACCCGTGCTCGGGTCCGCGCCCTGCTTGTAGAAGGACAGCGTCCCCGGCGCCTCGGGGGACTGCCCGGGATCGATCTCGAAGAGTGGCATGACTGATCTCCTATGCCGGCGCGATGGCCTGGTACGCCCACGTGGTGGCTGAGTTACTGGACCGGTACGCGCGGATCGTGAACCCGGTGGTGCTCACGTTGTCCACGTACCCCTTGATGTCGACCGTGGCGGGGTCGACGGTCGTCCGCGGGTCGATGGTCACAGTCGGCGTGGCACTCATCGGCGACGAGAACACGACTGCCACCGTCGTGGTACCGCCGCCGGCACCCGGCGCCGGCGTGCTGGCCGATCCCGCCCGGATGTTCGTCGCGGTCACCGTGCCGGTCACGATGAGATCAGCGGCGATCGCCCCCGACCCTCCGTCGACCCACACCTTCGACCGCTCCCCGCGCTGACTGATGAGCTGGATGCGGGCTTCGTCGTCCAGGACCGCATCGAGAGCACCGCTGGAGAGGGTCTGCACCGAGTACGGCTGTGCCACGGTCGGGGCGATGACGTACTGAATGAACCCGTGGATATCCGAAACCGAGTTGTCCACCGGGCCGAAGATCACCTGTCCACCGGCCAGGAAACTGTAGGTGTTCTCAGGGAACGCGAAATTCCGCGTGTAGAAACCCCCGAGCGCTCCCCCCGAGTCCAGGGTGATCTCAGCAACGAGTTCCCCGTCGGACCGGTACAGCCTGTACCCGTTCGCGTCCATCTCCACCACGACGACGTCAGCGCCGTCCTGGATGACGAGCCTGCCGTTCGCCACGGTCACAGTGGAGTCCGAGCCGTCCGAGGACCGGATCGTGAGGTCCGAGAACTCGGCCGTGCCGTCCGCCTCGATGCTCCATCCCTCGACGCCCGCCTGGTAGTTCTGCGACCGGATCGCCTCCCGGATCAGGGTCATCCCCGCGAGAATCGAATTCCTGAATCCCATCAGCGGGTCTCCGTCCATCCGGTCACGGACAGCGTTGCGGTGTCCCCTGCCTGGCCGCCCGACCAGACCGCGATCAGGTGCTGACCGCGCTGCAGGTCGATATCCACGTCCGTGCTGTCCTTCGAGCCGTCATAGGTCGAATCGATCAGCCCGTTGGCGTCCTCCGTGTCCAGGTAGACCGAGGCCTGGGGGACAGGGGCGAGCCCCGGGCGGTCCGTCATGACGACCAGCTTCGTGACGTTCCAGTACGGCGGACCCTTGTCCGGGCCCAGCTCCAGGCGGCCGTTCCCGTTCGCGTCCAGCGTGGTCGGCCGGCTCGTGTTCAGCGCCTGCCTGTCGCTCATCCCTCTGCCCACAGTTCGGTTGTCACCGACACCCGGGTGGACTCCGACTCGACCGCGCACTGGGCGTAGACGTCCACGGTCGCGTCGCACACGAAGGGCACACCCTTCGGCCACGCCGTCATACTCGACTCTGCCTGGCACGCAGCCTCCGAGAACGCCACGAGGAACTCCTGGTCCAGGCTCATCAGCGTCACCCGGGCCCGCCGCGGGTCCGCCGTGAGGAGCTGCACAGCGCGCGTGTCGTCGACCGCACGCGTGCGGGTGGCGCCGCCCTTCCTGGGCAGCGCCTGGGTACGTACAGGGCCCTTGACCGTCATGGCGCCCTGTACCGCCATGACGTATTCCGGCTCCTCCTGGAGCACCTCACGCGTGTCCGGCTGGAGCTCACTCGCCACCGCCGCCACCTCTCCTCTTCGTCTTGACTGCCGACGCGGTCCGTTTCGCCGCGCCGCCGGCCGCCTTCGCGACCTTTCCCGCCGGGGTCGCTGCCAGGACCGGCTTTGCCACGATGGACAGCCCCATCACGACCAGGAGCGCGCCGCCGGCCACGTAGCCGATACGGACCCAGTTCTGCGCGTTGCCGAGCCACACCGCGCTCTTCTGGACTGCCTCCGCGATCGTGCCCAGGCCCTTCGCCACGTCCCCGATCCCCGTGCTGTCCAGGGGGTTGCCGAACTCGTCGGTGGGCTCGTCCCCGAACCACTCATCCAGCGGGCCCTTCAGGTGGGGGTCCATCTCCTCCGGCCAGATCCCGAACGGGTCCTTCCAGTCGAAAACCTGGGTAGCCCCGCCCGAGCCCTTCCGGTAGTACTGGCGCCAGGGCCCGTCGGATCCCCGCCCGTCCGGGCCGGTGTACGCCTCCCACGCGTTCCAGCCCTGGGACCGGTAGATCTCTTTCGCAGCCTTCGCGTTGTTCACCGGGTTCTGCAGCCACGCCACGGTCCACTGCGGGTGCCGCTTCACGTGAACAGGCTGGTTGATCTGCCAGAGCCCCACGCACCCGATCGAGTTGATCACGTCCGTACGCCCGGAGGATTCCGCCATGGCGACCGCCGCCCAGACGTCCGGATCGCCCGGGAGGCCCGCCGTACGGGCCACCTGGGCGATCTGCGCCTGGTTCAGCGTCGGCATCTCAGCTGTCCAGGAACTGCGACTGGGCGAAGGGCTCGTAGGGCTGGGTCTCCATCGGGGCCGGCCCGGTGGACTGGGTGCCGGCCGAGGCCGCCTCGGACGGGGACAGGTACCGGCCCATGATCGACTCGGTCCAGTTCGCGTTCTTCGTCCAGATCGACATGGCGATGGTGGCGCCCGACCCGATGAGGAAGATTCCCGGGTCCCGCGCGAGCAGGGAAATCCCGGACACCGCGACGATGGACGTCCAGGTGGCCGCCTTCTCCGCCCTCTCGATGTCCGGTGTCCCCTGGGGGAGGGCCTGAATATCGGTGATGGACGGGGTCGCTTGCTGGTGGATACCGAAGACGAGGGCGGCCACGGCCAGACCGCCCAGGATCGATGCTTCCGGCTTCAGAGCCATCGGTGGCTCCCTTCTACTTGGACTTCGTGGTGAAACTGACGGCCTTCGACGCGGGGCCCGGCTCCTGGTTCGAGGTATCCGCCTTAACCGTCACGGAATACTTCGTCTTCTTGGACAGCCCCGTGACCCGGTACGAGGAGTTCGCAGAGTCGGTCGACCCGCGCTGGTGGTTGTTTAGATAAATGCGATATCCGGTCGCCCCGGAGACCTTCGACCACGAGACCGTCGCAGCCGTGGCCGCGATGCTCCCGACCTTCACCCCGGCCGGCGCCTTCAGTGACACCGCCTTCGTCTTCCCCTTCACCGACGCCGACTTGGGGCCCGGCTCCTGGCCGATGCTGTCCGCCGCGACCTGGAAGGAGTACTCAGTGTTCGGCGACAGCCCCGACACCGTGATGGACGTGTTCGGGTGGTCCGTCGCCCCGATGTTCGTGGACGCCCCCGACCGGTACACGCGGTACGACTCGGCCCCCGCTACCGGACTCCAGGACAGCGTCGCCGTGTTCGTGGTCGTCGACACCACCCGGACCCCCGTCGGCGCCACGGTCATCTTCGTGTTGCCGCCGGGCACGATCGGCGCGTTCGGCGACTCGGGCGGGTACCCGGCCACCGCGATCGCCGCCTGGACGATGTTCTGCTCGTCCGTGCTCAGGGGCTTGCCCTTCAGGTACTTCCCCAGGGCCGACACGATCGCGGTGTACGACCAGGACTCGGACGCCGTCAGTTGCCCCGTCGCGTACTGCGTCCACTGCGAGTTGGTCCGGCCGGTGAAGCCGTACGACCCACTGCCGGTGTTCTCGTCCCCGGGTAGGCCGTAGTCGTTGTCAGGCCGGACCGCACCCGCGACCGGGGGCAGGACCCCGGGGTCTTCCATCCCCGGGTCTACCGGCTCCCCCTCCGGGTCGTACGCCGCCGCGTCGCGCGCCTGCCACCACTTCCAGCCGACGAACACGACGGCGACGCCGCCGACGCCCAGGACCACGCGCTTGTCGACCTGCCCGACTCCCGGCAGATCGACTTTCCCCTTCAGGTTGATCACAGCCGCTCCTCGTCCTGGAAGCCGCCGCCGGCCTGCCAGTACTCCGTCTCTCCCGCAGCCTCGAAGTCCGTCATCACGGACTCACCGGGCAGCGCGAACATCGAGGGCACCTGGAACGCGGGTGTGAGGAACCGGGTAGTGCCGCTGGAGTTGGGGGTGTACGGGGCCGAGTCCTCGACCCGCGGCTTGTCCACCGGGAACTCTGGCGCGAGCGTCTGGTACGCCCGCAGCTCGGCGTCCTGCCCCTGCAGCGTGTGGAACTCGTACCGGCCGAAGTCGGTGATGGTCGCCCCGAGCCGGTAGCGGCCCACGTTGGTCGCGTCGCCGCCGTACACCTCGTTGCCCACGTTGGTCGCGTCGTACGCGTTCGTCCCCATGACGAGGTACGCCACGTCCTCCGGGACCGACTCGCCCGCCTGCCACGGCTCGCGGCCGCGGGTGTAGTCGATGGTCCGGCCCTCGTCGGCGTGCCGGTAGACCGGGTACTGGTCCGGCCGGTAGTCGACACACCCATGGTTGGCGATCATCCGCGCGGTGGCCGCGATGCCGGCCACCTCCGTATGCACGTTGGACGGGACCGGCGACTGCAGGAACGCCCAGTGCGAGACCGGGCGGTCCTGCATCTCCGTGTGCCCCGCGATGTCCTCCGCCTGGAAGACGTCACCGGGCACCGCCCGCACGCCCTCTGGCGCCGGCTGGAACGGATCCGGGTCCGGATCCGGCCTCTCGTGCTCGGGGTTGACCCCGGGCACAGGCGGCCGGAAGGCGAACGTCGCTGCGCGCATCAGCGCTCCGCTGTACGGCAGGTCCGCCATGGGTCACCCCTTCCTGAGTGTCGAGTGGTGGCCGCGTCAGCCGCGGCCCTGGGCGACCTTCGTCCAGGACGTCACGCCGCCGAAGAAGGCCTTGATCACCTCGGCGGTCTTCCGCCCGGGAAGGACCGCCGCCGTCACCATGCCGGTCGCCGCGATGATCACTGCGACCCTCTGAAAACCGTTCATACCCGTCTGCTCCCTCCGGAGTTGTTGCCGCCGTCGCCCGAGCCGCCGTCGCCCTGGTTCCACCAGGACAGGGCCGACTCGACAGGCGACGGGACGTTCGATTGGGTGCGCGTGAGCAGGACCGTCCCGAAGACGGTCCAGGCGAGGATCCTCGACCCCTGCGGCCACACGCGCTCTGCCAGGCTGAAACCGATGGCGGCCAGCCCCGTCGCCACGGGAACGCGCCAGTCCATCGGCTCATCGTGAAAGATCGTCTGGTTGACGACCGTGATCGCCCCAGTGGCGATGATCGGCCCGGTGGTGTGGCTCATGTCGCCGCCACCCCTGCCGAGCCTCCCGGCGCCGCACCGACATACCGGCGGGGCACCCACGAGGGGTTGCCCCACATGATGTTCTCGATGCTGTCCAGCTTCACGTTCGTGCGCGACGACTGCTGGCCGATCGCCTGGGCGGGGGAGACCGCGATGGCCACATGGCCGGGGCTGCACAGGATGTCCCCGGCCTGGATCGCGTCACGCGAAACCGTCTTCAGCTTCCCCCACACCAGGTAGGACCCGGTGACCGAGCCGCCCGGGGGCGTGATCCCTACGTCCTTCAGAGCCTTGCCGACGAAGCTGGAGCAATCCGAGTAACCGGACTGCCACCGCCGGGTCTGGCTGTAGCGCTCGCCGCGGTGCGTCATGGCCGCCGCCACGATCCGCGCGCCGATCCCGGAGCCGGCGCCACCGCCGGACCATCCCGCCGGGACCGCACCCCCGCCCGACCCCAGACTCGTCGGATCGTTGGTGAAACTGACCGTGCCGGGCTCCAGGGCCTTCGTCTTCCCTGCCGTGATGTCCTTCAGGGCCTGGACCGGGTTCTGACCCTGGAACCCCGCGTAGAGCAGGACGCCGCCGGCGGTTGCCAGGGCGACCGCTACGCCCGAGATACCGCCGGACGCCACGTCAGCCCACCTTCGTCATGACCTTCGGGACCACCCAGTAGCCGATGACAATGCCCACGGCCAGGGTGCTGAAGGGCTTGAGGTACTTCATGTCCGCTCCCTCATGTGCGGTCGGATTTTGGGAACTGGTCTGCCTGAGCCGCAGGCCAGATGGGGTGTCAACGGGCGGTGAGGCCCTTGATGTTGCCGCCGGGCGGGCGGACGAAGCTGAACATGGTGGTCAGCTTGTGCGTGCCCGAGCCGCCGATGGTCCCCCGGAAGCCGAGCGTGTCCGCAGCCGACACCGACAGGTACCTGTACCTGGCCTCACTGCCGGCCTTCAGGCCGCCGTCCGTGATGAACGGGAGCACGAAGTGCCCGTAGTCCCGGCCGTTCGCGGTGTTCACCGTCGCGGTGTAGCCGTAGGCCCGCTCCATGCGCCGGATCCAGTAGTTCTTCGTCCGGTCGTACGGCACGTCGTTGTTGAAATACACGACGGCCGGGTCGGGCCAGTCCGTGTCGCCCTGCTGCCGGGAGCTGTTGGAGTCCCGCAGCACGAAGTGAAGCGTCCGGTAGGAGCCCTCCTGCTGGCTGATCTCCTCGTCGACCATCCCGGTCGCGAGGTCCATCGTGTTGCGCCGCAGGTACAGCACCGCGCCCAGGCCGGGCGGTGTGGTGACCGTCTGGTTCTTCTGCGCGTCCTTGCCTGAGGACTGCCGGTAGGAGTCCTGATACACCTTCACGGTGTAGGTCGGCGCGGCCGTCGGCGCCACGCTGTAGATCTGCGCGAGCGTCGAGATCGTGATGTCGACCGCGTAGCTGTTGTTGCTGTTCGTGTTCGGGAGGACGCCCAGGGGCTCCTTGGCCACGAACTGCACGGGCACCTGAAGGATCCAGGAGAAGGAACCGCCGGTGCCACCGGTGCCGGTGACTGCCTGGTAGGTCTGGGAGTCGCGCGGGTCGTCCGAGAAGGAGAATCCGCCCCACTTGACGAAGACCATCAGTTCCCAGCCCGTCATGGGGCCGAGGATCGGCTGGCCGCCAGTGTCGGAGAGCTGGAAGGTGGCCATCGCGCGGAACGGAAAGTCCTCGTTGAACGCGGTGTTGGCCGAGTTGCCGGCAGACACTGCCGTCATCTCCACCCACAGGTCAGCCAGGTAGCCGTTCGTCTTCGGGTAGAAGGTGTCAAGCGGGATCTGCTGAGTCGTCAGCGTGCCCGTCTTGACGTACGTGTGCGTCTCCAGGTCCAGCGTGCCCGGGAAGAAGGGTCGGAGGACCGGGGCCGCCTTCGCGTCCCCCTTCTTCGGCGCCGCCTGGGGCTGCGCGGTGGCAGTCGCCATGCGCGAGCACCTCCTTTTAGGGTTGAAATGTTGACGCTCGTACTAAGCATCGCTTAATGATCGGTCGTTTGTCCATCAGATCTGCTTAAGGCTCGACGATGCACATCGTCCGCGAGTCCCGGTGGATGTACAGCCACTCGTACTGCCGCAACTGCCCCACCACCTCCCTCACCAGCGCCTTGTCGACCGCCGCCCCGATCTCCGACAGCCGCCGCTGAGCATCGTCATCGGGGTCGTGACCGAGGAACAGGTGATGTGCCTGGTACGCCCACCGGTTGATGTACGCCGCCCGCTGCGACGCGGACCAGATGCCGCACTGCATCGACCGGCCCTTGGTGTGCACCGTCCGGAGCCACTTCGTCAGACCGCCGTTCGGGAGCTCGTTCTCCAGGCTGTACGTCTCGTCCGCGAACAGGATCCGGTCGCCCTTGCGGTACGAGTCCTGGATGGCGGCCTTGAAGATGGCGAACTGGCGCGACTCGTCCACGTCCGGGTCGAACGAGCTCTTCGGCCACAGCGCCCACCCCGGCGGCCGCGACTGCAGCCGGGCCCGGACCGGCGGCGGCCACTGCCGCACCGTCCGGAAACCGGTTCGCTTCGTGAACCTGTCCACGGTCTCGTCGCGGGGCTTCATCACGAAGACGATCGCCTGGAGCTCGGGCCGCGCGGTCACTTCGAGCAGCTCGTACGCGAGGTGCGTCTTGCCACCGCCGGACGGAGCCAGGATCGTGACGTGCTCGCCCGGGTGGTAGTCCCACACCTCGTCCAGGAACTCCCGGTGGGCGTACCGCTGCACGTCCTCGATGCCCAGCTCGGTCCGCCGGCGGCTCACGCTGCCCTCTGCTCCGGAATCGTCGGGCCGTCGTCCACCAGACCGAGCGCCGCCGCCTCCTCCTCGATGGCCGCCGCGTACCGCGCGGCCCTCACCTTCACCATGGACCGGGCCGCGTGCTCCAGCTCGGGGCTCGGGTGCATGTGGTTCTTCACGATCGCGGCCGTGAGCGTCGCGAGGCCCTTCGCGATGAGCAGCGCCGGCGCGGCCTCCTCCGCCTTGTCCATCCACGCCAGGAGCCCCGGGCGCTTCTCCGCGGCCAGGATCACGCCGTCCAGGATGTCCGGCGCGACCGCCTGGACGATGACGGCGTGCCCCATGACCGCGCCGGCGTGCCGGTCGCCGATCTTCGCGCGGACCGGCCTCGAGTCCGCGCCGTTCGCAACCGCCGCCGTCAACTCGCCGACGAGCTCCAGGAGCTGTTCCTTCGTCTGAGCCTTCGTCCGCGCCTTCGGCCGCGCGCCGGCCCTGACGTTCCGCTCGCCCCGCTTCGGGGGAGCAGCCACCCCGCCGCCCGCGCGCCGGCCGCGGTTGCTCTTGCGGGGGTTGCCGTCCTCCTTGTAGCCGTACGGCGCCCGCGGCACGCCCTGCTCGTCGCGCCCGTGCGGGGCTACCTCGTTCTCGTCGATGTCAGCCACGGCTGAACGTCCCTCCCGGCGCGCACGCCATCTGCCGGCCGAGCCACGGGGCCGCGAGCTCGGTCATCATCGGCACGATCGGTTCCTCGTTCTGGAAGACCGCCCCGTTGTCCTTCGCCTGCCGCGCGTAGCCGAGCACCACCCACGCTTCGTGCGGCTGGATCCCTCCCGGGTTGACCTTCACGTAGAAGCACCACGGGTCGTGGATGTTGTGCCGGACCGCGTCACGGCGGGTGTCGTAGAGCGCGCCGTCCGGGCTCTTCCCGTCCGCGAGCCGGATGGCGACGTATTTACCGAACGCCTCGGCACCCTGGGCGTCCACGTGGATGTTCACCGCGTCGCAGAGATGCTGCACCGCGTCGTTCTCTTCCTGAGTGGCCAGTTCCAGGCCCTTCAGCGTCATTTCGTAACCCCCTGACCTGCGCGGATGTATGCCGCGGTGGCGATACCGAGCGCGAAAAGGGAAACGGCCGAAACGGCGATGAGTGCGACCGTGGCCCACTCCGTCGTTTCGACCACCCGGCGGGACGCCGTCTGCACGTCCGTGAGGGTCTCCCGCGCGCTGTCCAGCGCGGCCGTGGCCTGTCCTCGAAGTTTCACACTATGAAAGGTACGCGAGTGAACGTTTTAGGTCTATATAGTTC
>Ga0247820_10000963_pt1 | contig 16147 bp, 15 predicted proteins | sample 13C_Glucose_Day1_2_FD_192480 | JGI IMG/M metagenome (GOLD analysis project Ga0247820, IMG submission 192480) | Soil microbial communities from agricultural site in Penn Yan, New York, United States - 13C_Glucose_Day14 | ecosystem: Environmental > Terrestrial > Soil > Agricultural land | place...
GTCGAGGTCGAGGGGGGCGGCGGGGACGGGGCTTCCGTACGGGGAGACGTGGAAATCTCACTCTCTGTGACGATCGGCCGGTCGCGTTCTGTCGCGGGCGCCGGCCCTTCGGACGTTCCGCTCACCGCTCGCTCCCGCAGTGCACTCGATCGCTGTCCGTGCAGAAAGTCTAAGAGTCTCAGGAAAGTGTGCCGATCATAGAGGCCCGCGTCGGGGCCTTCCAGCCACTGTCCGGTCCGCGGGGCGGATCCGCATCTCTGCCCGATCGTTTCTGCTCGTGATCGGACGCCTTCTGCGAGCCTCCGACCAGTTGTGACGTTCCGTGAGTGCGCGGAGTGCCGGTCCTGGCCGGTGTCGCCCGGTTGCCCTCCCTTCTCACCCGTCCGGTGCAGCCGAACAGGGCGCGGTACGACAAATCCTCCCAATCTGGGTGCGGTGTCCCGTGAACCGTCACCCGGAGGTCCCCCGTGCGGCGTCAGCTCATCCCGAGAGGACTCGGCCGTGCGGCCCTCCGGGAACGACTGAGCCGATCGGGTGTACGGGGTGTGCCGTCCGGTGTGCGTCCCCGGCTGCGCAGCACCGCCGCCATGTGCACCACCATGTCGGCGCTGGCCGCGACCTCGATGGTGAGCGTCCCCTCCGCCACCGAGCCCTTCTCCGCCGAGCCCTGCGCCCTCACCCGCACCGACGCCCACCACTCCGAGGGCCTGGACACCTGGAACGCCGCCTACCCGCGCCCCTCCCGCCGGCTGAACGCGGTGATGCTGTTCCTGTCCTTCCCCGACTCCCACCCCCTGACCACGCCCGGCGAACTCGCCGCCGACCACTTCCCCGCCACCAGCGACTTCTTCGAGCGGGCCTCCTACGGCAGGTTCACCCTGCGCCCGCACCCCGTGCGGCAGTGGTTCCGGATGCCGCGCCCCTCCACGGAGTACGCCATACAGCGCGACTGGACCGTCGCCCACCGGGCCGCCTATCTGCGCGACGCGCTCTCCGTGACCGACCGGCACGTCGACTTCTCGCGCTACGACATCGTCTACCTCGTCGCCGACCCGGACGCCCCGGGCGTGGACTCCGACGCCACCAAGGTCGTCAACCTGGACCGCCCGCTGCGCGCCGACGGCACCGACATCCGCCGGGTCGTCACCGCGTTCGAGAACCACCCCCCGGACCAGCTGGTCCTCGCCCACGAGACCGGACACGTCTTCGACCTGCCCGACCTCTACCACCGGCCCGTGGACGGCAAGGGCGACTGGGACACCCATGTCGGCGACTGGGACCTGATGGGCAGCCAGTTCGCCCTCGCCCCCGACCTCTTCGGCTGGCACAAGTGGAAGCTGGGCTGGCTGGACCCCCGGCAGGTGCGGTGCGTGCAGGAGGCCGGGCCGGTGCGGCTGACGCTGGAGCCGCTGGGCGCGGGGCCGAAGACGCCGGTGACGGGCGCGGCCGGGGCGCCGTCCTTCGGGCTGGGGCGGGGCACCAAGCTCGCCGTGGTGCGCACCGGCCCCGACAGCGTGCTCGCCTTCGAGGCCCGCGGGCAGGTCGGCAACGACACGAAGGCATGCCGGCAGGGTGTGCTGGTGTACAGGGTCAGCAGCGGCACCCGGTCCGGGCGCGGCCCCATCGAGGTCGTCGACGCCCACCCGCACACCGAGGCCTGCTGGGAGGACTCCGTCTACCCGCCGCTCGCCGACGCGCCGGTCGCCCCCGGCGAGAGCTTCACCGTGCCCGGGGAGTCCGTACGGGTGGAGGTGGAGGGGCGTACGGCGTCGGGGGCCTGGACGGTACGGATCACCACGGGGTGAGCGCCCGGGTACGACGAAGGCCCCCCGCTCGCGCGAGGGGCCTTCACCGTGTCTGTGCGCCGCCAGGGACTCGAACCCCGGACCCGCTGATTAAGAGTCAGCTGCTCTAACCAACTGAGCTAGCGGCGCCTGCTGACGTCGTAGACATTAGCACCACGATCGGCGGGAGGAAAAATCGATATCCGCACGGCCGCGCGGGCCGCCCGTACGGCCGCCCACAGCAGCACCTCCGGGCCCGGCAGCCAGGGGTGACGGGTGTCCGGGGCGACCAGCCAGCGGGACCCGGAGCGGCCGGTCGGCGCGGGCACGGTCACCGCGTCGCCGGTGCCGTGGCACAGCAGCGGCGGGACACCGTCCGTCCGCGCCGCGTCCGCGCCGTGTGCGCCCCACTCCTCCCACTCCATGAGGGCGGGGAGCCGCTGGGCGGTGCCGGGCGCGGCGAACAGCAGCATCCGCCCCCGGAACTCCGCCACCGGACCCGATCCCGGGCCCTCGCCCCACATCCGGTCCAGCATCCGCCGCCCGAAGACCGCGGGCGCGCTCACCACGTCGAAGACCACGCCGCAGGGCAGCACCACCGGGGCCTCCGGCCGCTCCCGCCAGTGCGAGAGCGCGCTGCGCGGATACCTGCCCGCCGAGGCGAGCCAGGCGGCACCGTCGGGGGTGACGCCGCTGACGTCGGAGGCGTTCCGTGGGCTGCTCATGACGGACAGGTCTACCGTTGGTGAGGGAACGGTTCCGCAGAGTTGCCGGAATCGAGGACGCGCGGGTGGAAAAGGGGGTATCTTGCCCGCCCGGCATATGCGCACGCGCGCCCGTCCGGGTCGTGCCGGCTACACGGGATCGGCGTGCCCGGGGCCGCCCTCGCCGCCCCGCATCAGGTCCCGGCCGAACTCGACCATCTTCTTCGCGTAGTCCTCGGTCCACTCGGCGCGCTCGGCGATGTCCGCCGGCGTCAGCCGGTCGAAGCGGCGCGGGTCGGCCAGCTGGGCCGCCGCCACCGCCTGGAACTCCGTCGCCCGGTCCGCCGCGGCACGGAACGCGAGCGTCAGCTCGGTCGCCCGCTCAAGGAGCGCACGCGGATCCTCGATCGACTCCAGGTCGAAGAAGTGCTCGGGATCCGAGGCCGCCTCCGCGGGCTCGAACAGCAGGGGCGCGGGGCGTAGCCGCGGCTGCTCCCGGCGCGGCGTGTGCTCCGCCATGACACTTCTCCTTCGTGCGTCGCGATCGACCCCCCGGCGGGCGGGCCACCGTCCATTGTCCCGCGCCCCGCAAGAGCGCCTGAGGGCTGCGCCCTCGGGCACCGCGTGAATGGCTTCCCAGCCGTCCGGGTCGTAAGCATCGCTCTGTCCGCCACCAGAGAAGGATGACTTCTGTCAGGCACCGCGGATCAGCACGTCTTCACAGCTCCTTCGCGGCCTGTGGATGAAGCCACGCGAACGCTCGGGATCGAGTGACACCGCCTTCCGTCCTGTGGGAAGCGTTCGACAGCGGTTCAGGCCACCGAGGAGGCTGTACCCGGCGGTGCATCGTCCGGCCGGTGACCGTTGTGCGCGGTGAAGACGAAGGTCGAGTGGTCGCCGTCCAGGTCGATGGTCAGTGACGCGTCCAGTGCCTTGGCCAGGCGAGTGAGCAGCGGCAGGGTCGGCACTGAGTCGCCGCCCTCGATGTTGGAGATCTGGGGCTGGGTCATGCCCGCGCGCCGTGCCAGCTCGCTCTGTGACAGGCCGAGCCCCGTGCGCCGGTCGTAGACGGCCTGGCCGAGGGCGAAGGCATACCCGGCCTCCGCATAGGCGGGGGATTCTTCGACTCGTTCACCCAGTAGCTTCCGGGTCCGACGCGTCTTCCACTGGGAATGGTTCACAAGCTCTTCTCCTCCGGCCGGTCGTAGCTGTGCTCGGCGGGTCCGTGGTCTGCTTCGCACACCTTCTGTGCCTGCTGTGCGCGCTCGACCTCGGCCTCCTCGCGCTGTCTGGTCTTGCGGAACACCGTCAGGAGCACGATTCGCCGCTCGGAAGCAAGCCAGTACGTGATGCGGACCGCGTTCCCGTCCATGGTGAAGCGCAGCTCGCGGAGCTTGCCGCCGAGGTGGCGCGAGTACGGCTCCCCGAGAGTCGTCGGCTGAGCGGCAAGCATGTCAGCGGCACGCTCAGCCTTGTCGTAGTGCGGATCCGAAAGGAGCGCCAGCCACTGCCGGACCTCCGGTTCGATCTCGATCTGCCACGGATTTCCCACGTCTCAGACTATACAGATATTTATATGGAGTGAGTCTTGCTTCCGCACCCCGCTGCTCAGCCCGCCGCCTTGGGTACGCGATGCCGGGCTCGCGGCCATCAAGGAACTCCTCGGGGGTTGGATGTCGTTCCATATCGGCATCTCGGTGGTGTCGAGGTGAGCGGTGAACGCGGTGAACGCGGAGACCGGGAAGGTGAGCGCGGCCCGCTCCGGGTCCTTGGAGTCGCGGACGCTGTGCGGGGGTGGCGGTGGGCGATCCGGCGCGTGGGACGCCGACCCCCTCCCGCCGCAGCCGCTCGACCTGGCCGTCGACCGCGAGGACGGTCGAGGACTGGCCCTGGTCCGGGCCTGCGCCGACGTATGGGGCTGGCAACCGCTGGCCAGGGAGGGTGGTCGGGGCAAGTACGTCTGGTGCGAGCCGGGGACGACGCCGGAACCCGCGAGACGCACGGCGTGACCTCCTCGCGAGCCGACCTCCTGCGACGGTGTCCCCCGATCACTACTCTGAGCGGGGGACACAGGGGCGAGCAGCGGTGGGGGCATGGTGCGGCGTGAACCGGATCCGGAGGCCCGGGAGTGGCCCTGGGACGACCCTGGTGACGTCAGGACCTACCAGGGCATCGTCCGAGGATGTCTTTGGGACCCACAGGTCTCGCAGTACTACGAGGCACGGCTGAACCTGTCGCCTGACGATCTGTGGGGCGCCGCACACGAACCCGCGTTCGTCGAGGCCGCGGCGAACGAAACCCGTGCTTCCCACGACCGTTACCGGCAGGGGGCCGCGCGGCTCGCGCACAGCTGGGCGCGTCACGCCGAGGCCGGGGCGACATGGCTGTTCGACGGATGGCTCAGAGCGGTCGCGGCGACAGTGATCGTCTGCCTGCTGTGGTGGGTCGTTGACGGGTGGCAGCCGAGGTTGCTTCCTGCAGGGAGCGGCTGGGGCGTCATGGCGGTACTCCTCCTGACGGCGACCGTGTGCGCCGCGCGGGCCGAGTCGCGCCGCAGAGCGGTCGCGGGGTGCGAACTGCTCTGGTACGGGCGCGCGGTACGCCGACAGCAACGGCAGCTGGCCGATCTGAGGACGCTCTGGGGGCGGGCCCTCGAGACGGACGCGATCTTTCCCGGACTGCACGGAGCGGCCCGGCGCCTGATCGGTCCGGAATGGGCACACTTCCTGTCCGGTGAGACCTTCGACGGACTGAGGGACCTGCACAATCCGCGCTACGTGGTCAACAGCGCCGCGGAAGCGCAGATGAAGTTGCGGATGAACCAGATCGAGGGTGGCACCATCGCAGTCTGCGGTCCACGCGGCGCGGGTAAGACCACCCTGCTGAAGATGTGCTCGACCGAACAGCAGGACAGCCTCCGGGACCTTGCCGTCTTCATTGGCGCACCCGCTGAGTACAGTCCGCACGAGTTCCTGCTCACCCTGTTCGACGAGGTGTGCACCGGGTATCTCAAGTGGTCGGGCGCAGGTGAGCCGGACCTCGATGTTTTCCGGCCCCGCCGGCGTCGTCGGATGACGATCGCCGTGTCGGCCGGCCTGCACGCGCTGCGTCGGCTGCTCCGCCTCGTCCTGGCTCTGGCCGCGTTGTTCGTGGGGCTGTTACCGGCGATCGGCTGGCTCAAGGGGGAACTGTTCTCGTCCGCCGGGCTGGCTTTCGCACGCCGTAGCGGAACGAGCCTCCGGGACACTGTCGTCGGCGCCTGGGAGGACCATCCGTGGATCGCGGGCTTCCTCCTGGTGATGCTGGGTCTCCGACTGCTGCCACCCCTGCGGCAGCGACGCAGGGCGGAACCGTCCCTCGACGACATCTGCGTACGTCATCTGGCCCGGCTGCACACGATGCAGAACACCACCTCGGGGCTCACGCTCGCGCTGCCGCAATTCCTGGGCATCGGCTCCGGTGCGACCAGCGCCAGGTCCGTATCGTCCCTTCCGTTCACCTTTCCGGAACTGGTTGCGGAATACCGTGGGCTGTTGGCTGGTATCGCAGACGAGGCCGCCCGGGAAGGGGTTCGCGTCGTCATCGCCATCGATGAACTCGACCGGCTCGGCGACACGGAGACGGCACGCAGGTTCCTCGGTCAGATCAAGGCCGTCTTCGGCCTTCGGAACGTGTATTACCTCGTCTCGGTCGCGGAAGACGTCGGCGCGGCCTTCGCCCGACGCAGTCTGCCGCACAGGGACGCCACCGACAGCTCCATCGACGACACGTTCTACGTTCCGCCGCGCACGCTGGGCGAGTCGGAGCAGATACTTGCCCGCCGGGCATCCGGGCTCGGACCACCCTCTCTCGTGTCGCTGGCCCACGTCCTGTCCGGCGGCATACCGCGTGACCTCATCCGCTACACGCGCCGTCTGGTGGAGCCGAACGGTGACTCGGGACCGCGGAAACTGGAACATCTGGCCCGGCAGGTCATCGGGGAGGAACTCGCCAACTCCCTTGAGGGCTTCCGTACGCTGCTCGCCCTGAGGGGCGCCGGCCCTGAAAGTGGTCCCCTCATGCACCGCCTCCACGCCCTCGCCCGCGCGCTGCACTCGACGCAGCGGCCGGACGAGGCAGATCTTGAATTCACCATCAGGGAGTTGGTGAACGACCCCGAAGCGGACGCCTTGCGCCACGAGGTCGTCGCATTCACCTACTTCGCGCTGACCCTGCTCCAGGTGTTCGGCAGGCCCGGATTCGAGGAACGCCGCAGGCAGGGCCGGAGCAAGGGGGCCGAGGGCGAACTGGAGCGGCTCGCCGAGGGCCGTCGGGAACTCGCTGTCTCCACCTACAGCGCGCAGTTGCTCCTCGACCGGTTCCGCGTCGCGTGGGAGCTGCCGCTGCTCACACCGTCATCGCCCTGACCCGTCACGAGAACCTGGGTTTACGCGGCCGACCAGGCGATGCAAGGGAGACTGCGCTTCGGGAGACCATGCAGGGTGTCAGGGACGCCAGGGCACGCGGTGTTCGGTGAGGTGGGAGAGGACCGCGTGGTTGGCCTCCCAGCCGTCCGGGAACTTGACGAGCGTGCCCAACTGGACCGGTTCCGTGGACGGGTAGTCGTCCAGCAGGTCGGTCACCCCCTCACGGCAGACCACGATGCAGGCGTGGCGGTGGCGGGAGGCCAGGACGCACAGACGGCCCGTCTCCAGGTGGAAGGCGGTGGCGTCGGGGCGGCCGGAGAGGGGGTGCAGGACGACGGTGACGTCGTACTCGCGGCCCTGGAGGCGGTTGGCCGTGTCGACGGTGACGTCCGTGACGCCCAGTTCGGTGAGCGCCGCCCGCACGGCGGCGGCCTGGTCGCGGTGGGCGGTGCCCACGGCGACGCGGTCGGCGGTGAGGGGGGCGGGATCCGGGGAGCGTTCGGAGGTCGACGTGCCGGTCCGGTCCAGGAGGCGGCGGACGACCAGGGCCACCGCGCGGATCGCCTCCGGGTCCGTGCGCGGGGTGTGCCGGGCGGGGAGTTCCAGCAGGCCCCAGCCGGACTCCGCCGCCTCGTCGATCACCCGGTCCGGGCCGGAGCCGTCCGACGGGACGCCGAAGGAGAGCCGGCGGTCGTCGTGGCCCGTGCCGCTGCGGAACGGGGTGTACGGGTAGAAGGCGTCGGACACCAGGGGGGCCGCCGACGCGGGGAGGCGCCAGGACACCGGGAGACGGTGCTGCGGGAGGTCCGGGTTGTGGGCGAGCAGGGTCGTCACGGCCGAGGCGGACGGGTCGTACGACAGGCCCGCCCACTGTTCGCCGCCCACGATGGAGAAGGGGTCCAGCTGGCCCGGGTCGCCGACGAACAGGGCCCGCTCGAACAGTCCCGCCACGGCGAGCAGCGCGTCCGAGCGCATCTGGTACGCCTCGTCGACGATCGCGTGCTCCCACGGTTCGACGCCCTTGACGTGCGCCCACTTCGCCGCCGTGGAGATCACGACGGGCAGGCCGGCGAGGTCGGCGGCCTTCGCCGACTTGCGCACGCTGTCCAGCGCGTCGAGCGCCTTGTCGTAGGGGTCGGTGTCGCTGCTGTGCAGCCGGCCGACCGGCATGCCGGGGTTCTTCTCGGCGAGGCGCAGGACCAGGTCGTCCACCTGCGCGTTGGTCTGCGCCACCACCATCAGGGGGCGGCCCGCCTCCGCCAGCTCCAGCGCCGCCCGCACCACCAGCGTGGACTTGCCGGCGCCGGGCGGGGAGTCGACGACGACCCCGCGCGCCGAGCCGCGCAGCGTGTCGCGGAGGATCGCGTCCGTGGCGCGGCCGGCCGCCGCACCCGGGTCGAACACGGCCTGCTGGGCGGGCGCGGTCACAGTACGTCCTCCTCGGTCACCGGGTCGGCGGGCTCCGGTACGGCCTCCTCGCCGGGCGGGCCGCCATGGGTCCACGGCGTTTCCTCCGGGTCGGGCAGTTTCGCCCCGCCGCGCGGTTCGTGCTCGAACAGCGTGAAGCAGAGGCGGTCGCCCTTCTCCGGGACCGACCCCTCCTCCGGCTCCTTGCCCCGGCCCATCTTGTCCAGCACCCGGAGGACCAGCAGGCCGCCCTCCGGTCCCGCCTCGTAGCCGACGAACTCCGCGGTCTGCGGCTTCCCGCCCAGCGAGCGGTACGCCCTGGCCCGTTCGCCGAGGTGCGGGCGGTCGTCCGTGCGGACGGTGACCAGCGGGCGGGGGCTCGGGCGCCTGCTCTCGCTGTACGCCATCACCACGTCGACCACCTCGCCCGCGAACGCCTCCCCGGACAGCCGCCGGGCCGCCATCACCAGCGGGTCGTCGAGCGCCTCCTGCGCCTCCAGCCGGGCCTGCTCCCGCTCGCGGGTGGCGAGCTTGTTCGCCGCCGTGACCGCGTCGTCGCGGCGCGGCTGCGGCGGCTCGCCCGCCAGGACGCGGTCCCGGTGACCGGTGAACGACCAGCGGTCACGCGTCCACCGCTCCTCGACCCGCACACCCTCCGGCAACTCCGCCAGCAGGTCCAGGCCCCGCCACACCGCGTCCCAGGTGGGCCGGGTACGGCTCTCCACCAGCGCGCGGATCTCCCGCTCGGCCGCGGTCAGGGCGCCCAGGCGGTCGTCGGCCTCCAGACCGTCCTCCGCGGCGGCGAACGCCGTACGGGCACGGTCGTAGCGCTCGATCGCCGGGGCGAGCAGCTTGTTGTCGAACGCCGGGTCCGTCGCCGGGCCCGCGGGCGGGCACACCAACTGGCCGTCGGCGTCCCGCGCCAGCTCGGCCTCCCGCGCGGCCTGCGCGCCGGAGCGGCCCCCGGGCGGGTCGATCCAGGCGAGCAGCGCCCCCAGGTGCTGGTCCTCCAGGGAGGACTGCCCGGTCGCCCAGTGCCGGGCCAGCACATCGCTCATGGCCAGCAGCAGCGAGGAACCGGGCACCCGGGCCCGCTCCCCGAAGTGCGTCAGCCACCGCCCGAGCAGCGGCACCCGGGGCGGCGCGGGGAACGGCGCCTCCGGGTCCTGCTCCGCCGTGCGCCGGAACCGCGTGGACCGCCCGAGCAGCCGGACCAGGTCGATGCCGGCCCGGCTCGGCACGATCAGCTGGGGCGCGTCCGCGCACAGCTCGACCTCGACCTTGACCCGCTTGCCGGTCTCCGGGTCGGTCTCGGAGCGCTCGGCGGCCTCCACGGCGTCCGCGAAACCGTCGAGGTACGGCAGCACCACGTCGGCCAGCTCGGCCAGGAACGCGAACCGCAGATCGCGGTCGCGCGGCTGCGGCACGGCCAGCAGCCGGGGCGCGTCCCGGTCGGTGCCCACCAGCGCGCCGAGCGGGGCGCCCGCCTCACCGGCGGTGATCAGCGGCACGAAGACGAGGGGCCGCTCGGAGAGGTGCCGGTGGCGGACGGTGGCGGCGGGCTGGGCGCGGCCGGTGCTGACGGCCTCGAGGCGGGCGAGGGTGGCGATCAGGGACAAGGGGCCACCTCCGGGGCGGCCGTCGCCAGCGCCTCGGCGCGCAGGGCCGCCGCGCGCCGCAGTGCCGCCACCGCGGGGTCGTCCGGGTCGCCGGCCTCGCCGCGGGCCGCCGCCAGCACGTCCCCGACCGTCGTCAGGCCGCCCAGCTCCGCCCGGACCGGACGGCCCAGCCGGGTCACCGCGCCCTCCGCGCGGGAGCGGTCCCGGCAGTGGAAGGCCAGCTCGCACGCGGACAGGCACTCCGGCGCGTAACTGGCCGGGACCGACTCGACGGCCTCCGTCAGCCGCTCGGCCGGCAGCTCGGGGGAGAAGCAGGTGCCCTCCGGGAGGGTGTCGGCGATCTCCTCGATCCGGGTGAGCCGGGCCAGCTGGCGGGCGGTCACCGCGCGCTGCTTGCGCACGTCCACGGCGGACGCGGTGGGCAGGTTGGAGAAGTCCTTCGGGCACACCAGCAGGATCCGGTGCCGCACCCGCGGGGCGGACTCCAGCCGCGCGGCGACCTGCTCCAGGGCCAGCACGTACACCGCCGACTGGCGTGCCGCCGCGCCGACCTTCGCCGGGTCCGCGGCGCCGTCCAGCATCGGGAACGACTTGATCTCCACGACCGTCCAGCTGCCGTCGGGGTGCACCACCACCGCGTCCGGCTCCAGGAACGCGGGGGAGCCGGCGACGTCCAGGGCGAGCATGGGGTGGTCGAGCAGCGTCCAGGCGCCGGCCGCCTCGGTGGCCTCGCGCAGCGCCAGCTCCGTACGCGCCGTGCGGCCGTGCGGGCCCTGCGCGGTGAGGTCGGGCACGTGCGCGCCGGCGGGCGGTTCGGCCGCGCGGTCCAGCTTCTCGTGGGCGAGGCGCAGCAGCTCCGTACCGCCGTCCGCCTTGACCTTCGCCTCGAACGCGTTGCCCCGTACGAACGCGAACTGGGACTGGCCGAAGACCGAGGGCGAGCCCAGCGCGTCCGCCAGCACCGCCTTGTCCACCCCGGCGCCGTCGAGGATCGCGCGCCGTCTGCAGCCCGGGTTGGCGGCGAGGGCGGCCAGGGCCCGCGCGTCCAGCGCCTTGGCCTGGACCTCCGGGCCGCGCAGCTCAGCGAGCCGTTGCCGGAGCGCCTTCTCCCGCGTCCGAGGGGGAGGCACCCGGTTCGGTCCCTGCTCCGTACCGTGGCTCGGGGTGCCGCTGCCGTGGAAATCGCTCACCCGCGGAAGTCTGGCATCCGGCACTGACAATCGGGGAACCAGAGGCGGCGGAGTCGGCCGGGACGGCCGCCGGGACGGCTGCCGGGCGGGGCAGGAAGCGTGCCTTCGCCCGGTCCGCGTACCGCGTCACGAACGGGGCCAGCAGCAGGCCGGCGCCCATGACCGCGGCGCCCGCCGCCGCGTCGAGGAAGTAGTGGTTCGCGGTGCCCATCACCACGATCGTGGTCACCAGCGGGTAGACCACGGCGGCCGTCTTCGTCCAGCGCGAGCGCCCGTACCGCCACAGGATCACACCGCACCACAGCGCCCAGCCCACGTGCAGGCTCGGCATCGCCGCGTACTGGTTGGTCATCCCGCCGAGCCCGCGCGGGGCGCTCGCCTCGCCGCCCCACCAGCCGTACGAGCTGTAGTACGCCATCGTGTCGACGAAGCCGTGGCTCGCGTCGAGCAGCCGGGGCGGGCAGGTGGGCAGCAGCGTGAAGCCGATCAGGCCGATGAAGGTGGACGTCATCAGCCAGGTGCGGGCGGCGCGGTAGTGCACGGCGCGGGACCGGAAGAGCCAGACGAGGATCGCCGGGGTCACCAGGTAGTGCAGGGACGCGTACCAGAAGTCGGCCGGTATCCCGAGCCACGGCTCACGGGTGAAGAGCCGGTTCAGCGGGTGCTCGGCGTTGAGGTAGAGCGCCTTCTCGATGCGCAGGATCGCCAGGCCGTGGTCGACGGCGTCGGAGACGTCACCCCGGACGACCAGCCGGCCCGCCGAGTAGCAGGCGTACACCAGCACGATGAGCGGCAGCTCCGTCCACCAGCGCAGCCGGGGCGACTGGGCGACCTCGGTGCCCGGTGTCTCGGTGTGCGGCATCCGATCGCTCCCCCTCTACGTCCTCGCGCGGCGCTCCGTCGGCGGCCAGCCACTCTACGGTGTGCGCGCGTCCCCCGTGACACGCCCTCGGCCCTGTGAGACGCGAAGATCGCCCCCCGGGTTGCCCGCCGGAGGGGTGCGCGATGATGGAGGAGTTCCGCCTGCGAATTTTCTCCTGGAAGGTCAAGGTCCTCCCATGGCACCGCGCATCCTGCTGGCCCGGCACGGACAGACCGAGTGGTCGCTGTCCGGCAAGCACACCGGGAGGACCGATGTGCCGCTCCTCGAGGAGGGCCGTCGCGGCGCCAAGCTGCTCGGCGAGCGGCTGCACCGGGCGCCGTACGACGGGCTGGCCGGCGTCGAGGTGCGCACCAGCCCGCTGTCACGCGCGCGGGAGACCTGTGAGCTGGCCGGCTTCGGTGAGCGCGCGGAGACCTGGGACACGCTCATGGAGTGGGACTACGGGGCGTACGAGGGCATGACGCCGGCGCAGATACAGGCGGTGCGGCCCGGGTGGCTGATCTGGCGCGACGGGGTTCCCGAGGGGGAGTCCCTGGCGGAGCTGACCGCCCGTGCGGACGAGGTGGTGGAGTGGGCGCGCTCCGGTGAGCGGGACGTGCTGGTGTTCGCGCACGGGCATGTGCTGCGTTCCATCGGGGCGCGGTGGCTGGGGCTGCCGCTCGATTTCGCGGCGCGTATCCGGCTGAACCCGACGTCGCTGTCGGTGCTGGGGTGGGCGTACGGGGAGCCGGCGATCGAGAGCTGGAACGAGACGGGGCACTTGGACTAGACGGTTCTGGGTGGGGTGCCGTGGCGGTCGAGGAAGGCCGATACTCCTGAGGCGCGGCGGTGGGGGAGCAGGACGCGGCTGGTGCCCGCCAGCATCGTGCGCACCCGGGAGGACTGCACCTCGTTCAGCAGGTCCAGCACCCGCATTCCGGCCTCCGCCGCCTCGTCCGGCCGGCCCCCGCGCGCGAGGTCGTCCGCCAGCTCGGCCGTGTACAGCGCGATGTTGCGGGTGAAGTGCGGGTCCTGGAGCTCCGCCGCCCGGCGCGCGTGCCGCGCGGCCCGCGGCCAGTCGCCCAGGGTGGACCAGCACTGCGCCTCCAGCCCCTCCAGCTCCGCCTCGCCGTAGAAGGACATCCACTCCGGGTCCGCCTCCGACGGCCCGCGTTCGAAGTAGGCCCCCGCGCGGACCAGCGCCTGCTCGCACCCCGTGCGGTCGGCGAGCCCCGCCCAGCCGCCCGCCTCCCGCAGCGCCAGCAGCGACATCAGCCGGGGCGAGCCCAGCGGCCGGGCCACCCGCTGCGCGGCCTGCGCCGCCCGCACCGCCTCCCGCGGCCGGCCGGTGTCCCGCGCGAGGAACGCCGTGTTGCAGAAGGCGTGCGCCTCCACTCCGGGATCGCCCGTCACCCGCGCGGTCGCCAGCGCCTCCGCGTAGTGCGAGCGCGCGTCGTCGAAGCGGCCCGAGTCGTGCGCCAGCCATCCCACCGAGATGGCCAGTTCACCGGCGCCCGAGTACAGCCGGTCCGCCGTCCGCTGCCGGGTCGTCCCCGCGTCCAGCAGCGCGTAGGCGGCGCGCAGGGGCGCCGCCGCGCGGCGGTACAGCCCGTCCGCCCCGTGCCGGTCGTCCAGCAGCCGGATCTGGCGGACGGCTTCCTCCAGGGCGCCCGCGTCGCTCGCGCCCGCGCGGCGTACGGCGCGCTGTGGCGCCGAGGCGTCCGGGGCGAGCCCGTAGGGGTTCAGCGAGGCGGCGGCCACCGTGGCGCCCCCGCCGGTCATGAATGCGCGACGCAGCACGTCGCTCTCCTCGTGGTCGTGCGTGTCGTACGTGTCGTACCGGTCCTGCGTCCCATACGGCCCGTACGCCCCGCTGTTCTCACTCGTGGCGTTCGCCGGGTTCTCGGTGGGGGCCGGGGGTGTGTCCCCGGCGGCCCGAGCCCCGCGCCCGCGGACCGACGAGCGGGGCGCGAAGCCCAGGTCGGTCAGCGTGCGGCCGGGGAACATGTGCAGGAACACCCGTTCATAGGCGTAGTTGGGGCAGCGGATCTCGCCCGCCTCAACCCGGTGCACGTACCGAGCGTCACAGCTGACCCGCTCGCCGATGTCGCGGGCGGCCCGGCGGACCGCCGCGGCGAACTCGGCCGGCGAGCGCGGTCCGCGCAGTTGCCGGAAGACGAGGTTCGGCCGCGGGGGCCGATGGGGCTGGGACGAGGGCACCGTTGACGACGCCATGGCCGGGTCCTCTCTGCGAACCGTCGAACCATGCCGGATTCGGGGTGAGTTGTCCGTGTGCTTCCCTGTTTCCGGCGGGCTAGAACGTACCTGCTGTGACGGAGTCACCACGCGGAGTTTGGCAACAATCCGGATATGTCGTCCGTGATCTGCCATGAACTGCCATCCTTTGCGGCGGACTTTCGGCGTAGCCGTTGACGTTCCGGCTCGTTGGGCTCTGTGTACCGAGGGCCCTGTGCGTGTGGTGGAGGCCGGGATGATGACCAGTCGGAGCAGTCGGAGCAAGGATTCTTCGTCAGAGCTTCCGGATACGGAGTGTGACGTGGTCACGGTTCCGGCGAGGCAGGGTCTGGAGGCGGTCGACATCCTTCGGCGCGGAGCCGGGGACGCGGTGGGGCCGGTGCTGCACGACGACGGGTGCGACACCCTCGGCTTCCTGGTGCCGCCGGGGACGGCGGCGGGCTGGGACGTGCCGGGAAGCACGTGTACGGAGACGGACGGCCGGGGGCTGAGACTCGCGCCGGAGTCCTCGGCGGACGGGGCGGACTGGTTGCTGCCGCCGGGGGAGGCTGAGCCGGCGACGGATCCCGCGGTTCTGCGGGAGGCGCTGGACGAGGCGCAGCGGATGATCGAGGCGGCGGACGGGCGTTCGTGAGGGGTTGTCGCCCCCGCCGCCCTTACCCGTTCCCGTCACTCACGGGGGCTCTGCCCCCGGACCCCCGCTCCTCAAGCGCCGGAGGGGCTGAGTCTCCGCCGGAGAAGCTCGGTCCACCGCCTGGGACAATGGGGGAATGGGAAGGGCGCGTAGTGGTGGGCGTGGGGCGGAGGCCGTGGTCGAGCAGGTGGACGGCGGGCTCGCGCGGCTCGTTCCCGACCGGGAGCGGTCGCGGGCCTGGACGCTGCTGATCGACGACGCGCCGCAGTCGCACGTCGACCTCGACGATCCGACCCACCTCTCCTTCGAGTACCAGCGCCGGTTCGGGCACGTCGTCGACCTCGTCGCCCCGCCCGGCAAGCCCCTGCAGGCAGTGCACCTCGGCGGCGGCGCCTTCACCCTCGCCCGGTACGTCGCCGCGACCCGCCCCCGCTCCACCCAGCAGATCGTCGAACGGGACGCCGCGCTGGTGCGCCTGGTCCGGCGGGAACTCCCGCTGGACGCGAAGGCACGCATCCGGGTCCGTACGGCCGACGCCCGCGAAGGGCTCGCCAAGGTGCCCGACGGCTGGGCCGGACTCGTCGTCGCCGACGTCTTCAGCGGGGCCCGCACCCCGGCCCACCTCACCTCGGCCGAGTTCCTCGACGAGGTCCGCAGGGCCCTCGCCCCGGGCGGGGTGTACGCCGCCAACCTCGCGGACGGGCCGCCGCTCGCGCATCTGCGCGGCCAGATCGCCACCGCCGCCGCCCGGTTCGCCGAACTCGCGCTGATCGCCGACCCCGCGGTGCTGCGCGGCAAACGCTTCGGCAACGCCGTCCTGGTCGCCTCCGACGCACCCCTGCCGATCGCCGAGCTGACCCGCAGGGCGGCGTCCGACCCGCAGTCCGGCCGGGTCCAGCACGGCAGGGAACTCCTCGACTTCACCGGCGGGGCCGCCCCCGTGACGGACCTGGCGGCCGTCGCGTCACCCGCGCCACCCGCGTCCGTGTTCCGCTGACGGAACCCTCAGTACGTTCCGATCTCCACCCGCGGCGGGCCGTCGTGCCAGGTGCAGAAGACCGACACCCGGTCCGCGCCCGAGCTGAACTCCACCCGGATCCACGTCTCCGTCTTCCACACCTGCATCGACCAGCCGGCGCCCGGCGTCGCCGACACCAGCGACGCGGAGGTCTCGCCGAGGTCGAAGACGGCCCTGCCGCCCTCGGTGTCATAGCTCTTGACGTCGCCGGAGGCCGTCGGGGCGGGGGGAGACGGGGGAGCGGCCGACCGGGACACGGAAGGGGAC
>Ga0247820_10000964_pt1 | contig 16132 bp, 13 predicted proteins | sample 13C_Glucose_Day1_2_FD_192480 | JGI IMG/M metagenome (GOLD analysis project Ga0247820, IMG submission 192480) | Soil microbial communities from agricultural site in Penn Yan, New York, United States - 13C_Glucose_Day14 | ecosystem: Environmental > Terrestrial > Soil > Agricultural land | place...
GGCGTTGCCGCACGGCACAGGTCCCGCCTCCTTCGGCTGGCTCTGGCTCAGCCTCACGGCCCGCGTCGCCGGCGGCCGTCACGGCCAGGCGCCGGTGTTGTTGCGCGCCACCACGCGGCTGCTGGCGCGTGCCCGGCTGCTGCCCTGGGCCCTCGGCTTCGTGAGTCACGCCATCTGGACGCTGTCGTTCGCGGTCGTGCTCGCCGCGCTGCTGTTTGCACTGGCCTTCCGAAGCTACACGCTGAACTGGGAAACCACCATCCTCGACCCCGCATTCTTTGTTCGCAGCGTGCTGCTGCTCGGGCAGGCGCCGGCCTGGCTGGGCTTTCCGGTGCCGGACGCGCAGGCCGTGCTGTCGCCGCTGGCGGCGCCTTCGGGCCAGCGCGCCTGGGCGCTGTGGCTCACCGGCTGCATCGTGGTCTACGGGCTGCTGCCGCGGCTGGGCTTCGCGCTGCTGAGCGCGGCCGTCTGGGCCGTGCGCAAGAAGGCCTTGCAACCCGATCTTTCGGAGCCCGGTTTCCAGCGCTTGCGGGCGCGCTTCGAGACGCTGGCGCCGCGGCAGATCGTCGACGCCGATCCCGGCAGCCTCCCGCACGGCGCGCCGGCGCACCTGTCGGCCGGCGACACCACCGACGCGGCGCTGGCGATCGGTTTCGAACTCCCGCCCGAACAGCCCTGGCCCCCGGCCGGGCTGGACATCGAGGCGGCGCAGGCGATGCGCATCGACGGCAGCGCCGGCCAGCGGCGCGAACTGCTCGACATGCTGGCCCGCGTGCGGCCGCGGCGCGTGCGGATCGGCTGCCGCGCCGCCTCCACGCCGGACCGCGGCACCGAGCGCTTCCTGCGCGAGGTGATGGCCCTGTGCGGCGAATGCCGGCTGTGGCTGCTCGGCGACCCGGTCGACGCGGCGGCCCGGCTGCGCTGGCAGGCCTGGCTGGCCGATGCCGGCCTCGGGGAACTCGGCCCCATCGACGCCACGGAGGCCGTGCCGCACGGCACCGCATGACGACGCCGATCCGGATCGCCGTGGTCGGCCATGCCAACGCCGGCAAGACCTCGCTGCTGCGCACGCTGACGCGGCGCGTGAACTTCGGCGAGGTCTCCGAGCGACCCGGCACCACGCGCCATGTCGAGGCGGTCGACCTGCAGGTCGACGGCGCGGCGGCCGTCCGCTTCCTCGACACACCGGGGCTCGAGGATGCGGTTGCCTTGCGCGAGCACATCGATGGCCTCGACAAGGCGGCGACGCCGCCCGAGCGCATCCGCCGCTTCCTTCAAGGCCCCGAGGCGCATGGCGTGTTCGAACAGGAAGCGAAGGTGCTGCGCGCCCTGCTCGAGGTCGATGCCGCCTTCCTGGTGATCGATGCGCGCGAACCCGTGCTGCCGAAGTTCCGCGCCGAGATCGAACTGCTGAATGCCTGTGCGCGGCCGCTGCTGCCGGTGCTGAACTTCGTGCGCGACGACCAGAGCCGCGAGACGGCGTGGAAGGAACTGCTCTCGGCCTACGGCTTGCACGTGGTCGTGCGATTCGATGCGGCGGCGCCTTTCGTCGGCGCCGAACGCGAGCTCTATCGCGACCTCGCGACCCTGCTGCGCGACCGGCGCGCGCAGCTCGATCGCGTGGCGGCCGCCCTCGACGAGGAATCCGCCCAGCGACGCCGATCCGCAGCCATGCGCATCGCCGAGTTGCTGGTCGACGCCGCGTCGATGCGGCGCAGCGCATCGGCGGCCGAGTTCGCCGACCCGTCGACCCGGCAGCGATCGATCGCCGATCTGCAAAGGAGCGTGTTCGACAAGGCACAGCGCTGCGCCGAAGACCTGATCGCGCTCTACGGCTTTCGCGAAGGCGATGCCGCCGAGGCCGCGCTGCCGCTGCTGGAAGGCCGCTGGGCGATGGACTTCTTCCATCCCGAGGCGCTGAAGGATGCCGGCATCCTGCTCGGCAAGGGCGTGGCCGTGGGGGCCGCGGTCGGCGTGGTGGCGGACCTCGCGCTCGCCGGCCTGTCGCTGGGCGCCGGCGCCGCGCTGGGCGGCGCGATCGGCGGCGCCGTTTCGCAAGGACTGGGGCCCCTGGGCCGCAAGCTGGCCAACAAGCTGCGCGACGTGCACGAGCTGACGGTCGAAGACCGCGTGCTGTTCGTGCTCGCCGCCTGGCAACTCGAACTGCTGCGGGCGCTCGAGCAGCGCGGCCATGCTGCGGTCGACCGCATCGCCGCCGCCGCCGGCGAGCCCGCAACGGCCGCGCGGCAGGCGCTGGCGCAGCTGGTGCGGGCGGCGCAGCCCGCGCGCAGCCATCCGGATTGGGAGACCGGCGCGCGCGCACGCTGGCGCGAGGCGCCGCAGCGGCAGGCGCTGGTGGCCGAAGTGGCGCGGCGCGTTCCGGGCGCGATCGCGGCGCTGGACGCGCATCGGGCGCGATGATTCAGAAGCCGGCCTACAGCGGCTTGCGCGTCGCATGCGGCATCATTCGAGGCATGGAAAACATCCGTCCCCGCCCGCTGGCGATCATCAAGGTCGGCGAGACCTTCGACGCCCTGCGCGAACAGCGCGGCGACTTCGAACACTGGATCGCCGCCGGCCTGGGCGACACGCGGCTGCCGGTGGTCGTGCTCGACCCTCGCCACGGTGACCACCTGCCCGCGCCCGAAGAGATCTCGGGCGCCATCGTGACCGGTTCGCATGCCATGGTCTCGCACCGTCAACCCTGGAGCGAGGCCACCGGCCGCTGGCTCGCCCAGCTCGTCGCCCGCGGCACGCCGGTGCTCGGCATCTGTTTCGGCCACCAGCTGCTGGCCGACGCACTCGGCGGCGAGGCCGGGGACCATCCGGCTGGCCTGGAGATCGGCACCGTCGAGGTCGAACTGCGGCCCGAGGCCGCCGGCGACGCCCTCATGCACGACCTGCCCGCGCGCTTCGAGGCCCACGTGGTGCACCGCCAGAGCGCGCTGCGGCTGCCCGAAGGCGCCATCCGGCTGGCCGGCAACGCCTTCGAGGCGACCCAGGCCTTTCGCATCGGCGAGAACGCCTGGGGCCTGCAGTTCCATCCCGAGTTCGACGCCGAGATCATGCGCGGCTACGTCGACCAGCTGGCCGACGAGCTGCGCCGCCAGGGCGTCGATCCCGCGGCCCTGCGCGAGCAGGTCGCGGCGACCACCACCGCGGCGCAACTGCTCGGCCGTTTCGCCCACATCGCCGAGGAGCACGACGCCTTGGCGACAGCGCCCCCGGGTTAGCACGCTTCGCAGGCCTCGGGCCGGGCCCTGTAATCGACGGCTCTTGTCCACTCCCGAAGCCTCGACCATGATCCAGAAGAAAAGTCCGCGACGCGCCCCAGGCGCCGTGGCACTTGGCCTCGCCGCCCTGATCGCCGGCTGTGCCAGCACGCCCGCGCCGGGCACGCGCAGCGTGACGATCGAACGCACGACCTACGGCATCGCCCACATCACCGCGCCGGATTACGAAGGCGTGGCCTACGGCGTCGGCTACGCCCATGCGCAGGACAACGTCTGCCAGACCGCCGAGCACCTGCTGACCGTGCGCGGCGAGCGCTCGCAGTTCCTCGGCGCCGACGGCATGGGCGAGCTCGGCCTGGGCCGCGCGAAGAACGCCGAGATCGACCTCTTCGTGCGCTCGCACATGGACGACGCGGCGCTGGCACGCGCCGCCGCCAGCCTCGGCCCCGATGTCCGCGCCTCGCTGCGCGGCTATGTCGCGGGCTACAACCGCTACCTGCAGGACGCGGGCCCGAACGGCCTGCCCGAGGCCTGCCGCGGCAAGCCCTGGGTACGGCCGATGACGCAGGCCGACCTGTCGCGCACGACCGAGATGTCGATGATCCAGGGCGGCATCGGGGCGCTGGCCGCCGCGGTGCTCGCCGCCGCGCCGCCGGCAGCGGGCGCCAAGAGCTCCGCCGCCGAGGTCGACCTGCCGCAGGCCGTGGCGGAAATCGCGCGCCACAGCTTCAACGCCAATCCCGAAGGCGGCGAGTTCGGCTCCAACGGCTGGGCCTTCGGCCGCCATGCGACGCCCGACGGCCGCGGCCTGCTGCTCGGCAATCCGCATTTCCCGTGGACCGGCACCAACCGGTTCTGGCAACTGCACCTCACGATCCCCGGCAAGCTCGACGTGATGGGCGCCACCGGCGGGCTGAGTCCGGTGGTGTCGATCGGCTTCAACAAGGACGTCGCCTGGACCCACACCGTGTCGACCGGCAAGCGCTTCACGATCTACGAACTCAAGCTCGATCCGGCCGACCCGACCCGCTACATCGTCGACGGCCAGACGCGCAAGATGGTCGCCAAGACCGTCGTCCTGCCCGCCGCCGCCGCGGCACCGGGCGCCGCGCCGGCGCGCAAGACCTTCTACAGCACCGAATGGGGCCCGGTCATCGCGCTGCCCCGCGCCGGCCTGGCCTGGACCGACACCAAGGCCTACGCGATCCGCGACGTCAACACGCTGAACACGCGCTCGGCCCAGAGCTGGATGCAGATGGGGCTGGCGCGCAACGTGGCCGAACTGCGCACCGCGATGGGCAACCAGGGCATGCCGTGGATCAATACCATCGCCGCCGACCGCGAAGGCAACGCGATGTACGCCGACCTGTCGGTGGTACCCGATGTCTCGGCCGAGCTGCTCAGGGCCTGCGCCCCGTCGCCGGCCGCCGCGGCGCTGCTCGCCGCCGCCGGCCTGCCGGTGCTCGACGGCTCGCGCTCGGCCTGCGCCTGGACCCGCGACAGCGCGGCCGCCCAGCCCGGCGCGATCCCGCCGGCGCGCCTGCCGGTGATCGTGACGCCGGACTGGGTGCAGAACAGCAACGACAGCTTCTGGCTCAGCCATCCGCGCATCGCGGCGCCGGCAGGCATCTCGCCGCTGGTCGGTTTCACGGGCACCCCGCAGCGCCTGCGCACGCGCAGCGGCATCATGGAGATCGAGGCCCGGCTGGCCGGCAGCGACGGCCTGCCCGGCAACAAGATGGGCGCAGCCGAACTGCGCAGCGTGATCTTCCGCGACAAGAACCTGGCCGGCACGCTCGTGATGGACGACCTCGCGGCGGCCTGCAGCGCCAATGCGGCCGCGCTCACGCCCGACCAGGCGCTCGGCTGCCGCGTGCTCGCGGGCTGGGACCGCACCAGCAACAGCGCCTCGAAAGGCGCGCCGCTGTTCCGCGAGTTCTGGCGCAAGGCCAAGGACCTGCCGAAGGTCTGGCGCCTGCCCTTCGACCCGGCGCGCCCGGTGGTCACGCCGGCCGGCCTCGACATGGCGACGCCCGCCACCCGCGACGCGGTCTTCAAGACGCTCGGCGAAGCGGTCGGCGCGGTGCGCGGGGCCGGCTTCGCGGCCGACGTGCCATTGGCCGAGGTCCAATTCCGGATGGTGCGCGGCGAAAAGGTCACGATCCCGGGCGGCGACGAATTCGAGGGCGTGCTCAACAAGGTCGAGAGCCAGGGCCAGCCCGCCATCGATTCGAAGGGCTACACCATCAACTACGGCAGCAGCTACATCCAGGCCGTGGGCTTCGACGAGCGCGGCCCGGTGGCGCAGGGCATCCTGACCTATGGCCAGAGCAGCAACGCGGCATCGCCGCGCTCCTACGACCAGCTGTCGCTGTTCTCGGCCAAGAAGTGGCACCCGCTGCCCTTCCACCGCGCCGACATCGAGGCCCAGCGCGAAGGCGCGCCCCTGCAGCTCGCCTACTAGGGCGCGTTCACCCTGGTGCCCCCGTTGCCGCGCGGGCCGGACCCGCGCGGCATCAGAATGCGACTACACCCACCGGCTCGAGTTTGAGCTAAGGTGCCTTTCGCAGTCCTTCCTGGAATCCAGCATGTCCACACCCGCACCCGCCCGCGCGCGCAAGCACTTCTCGATGATCCGCGGCTTCCACCTGGCCGATGCATTCACGCTCGGCAATGCGGCCTGCGGCGTCGGCGCCATCTTCCTGGCCATGGCCTACATGCGCAGCCAGTCGCTGGCGCATTTCCTCTGGGCCGCGGCGCTGGCGCCGGCGGCCTTCGTCTTCGACGTCTTCGACGGCCGCATCGCGCGCTGGCGCCAGACCCACTCGGCGCTCGGCCGCGAACTCGACTCGCTGGCCGACGTCATCTCCTTCGGCGTGCTGCCGGCCGCCCTGGCCTTCGCGGCCGGCCTCGACGGCGGCTGGGACTGCCTGCTGCTGATCTATTTCGTCTGCTGCGGCGTGAGCCGGCTGGCGCGCTACAACGTGACGGCCGAAGCGCTTTCCGAGGGCGCCGACAAGGTCAAGTACTTCGAGGGCACGCCGATCCCGACCAGCGTGGTGCTGGTCGGCGTGCTGGCGCTGGCGGCCTGGCAGGGCCGCATCGGCGACGCGGTGTGGGGCGGCGCCTGGGCGCTCGGGCCCTGGGTGCTGCATCCGCTCGCGCTGCTGTTCGGGCTGTCGGGCACCTTGATGATCAGCAAGACGCTGCACATCCCCAAGCTGTAGAAGGGAGGCGTCGTTGAGCACCACGGGGTGGCGCGCGGCCTCGACCTGCCTAGAATGTCCCGCACAGTCATTGCCGAAAAGCACGCCGTGTCACCCTCCCTTTCGCGCGTCCTGGTCGCCTTCCTTCTCGGCTGGCTGGTCGCGGGCTGCTCCAGCCTGCCGGGCCAGGTGGAGCGCCAGGAGTCGCAGGCGATCGTCAACACCGGCGACACCCGCCTGGCCAAAACCTTCGCGCCGGCGCTGAGGGCCCACCCGGACAAGTCCGGCATCCGGGCCCTGTCTTCCGCCGAAGACGCCTTCGCCGCCCGCATCCTGCTGGCCCGCCGCGCGGATCGCAGCCTCGACCTGCAGTACTACATCTGGCGCAACGACACCACGGGCAAGCTCATGTGGCAGGCGCTGTGGGATGCGGCCGAGCGCGGCGTGCGGGTGCGCGTGCTGCTCGACGACGCCAACACCGGCGGGCTCGACCCGATGCTGGCCGCGCTGGACGCCCATCCCCGCATCGAGATCCGCCTCTTCAATCCGTTCGCGAACCGGCGCCTGCGGGCCGCCGACTTCGCCTTCGATTTCTCGCGCGTCAACCGGCGCATGCACAACAAGTCCTTCACCGCCGACAACCAGCTCACGATCGTCGGCGGCCGCAACATCGGCGACGAGTATTTCGGCGCCAACATGGAGCTCGGCTTCCAGGACCTCGACGTGGTGGCGGTCGGCCCGGTCGTTGCCGAGGTCTCGAACGCCTTCGACCTGTTCTGGAACAGCCCGTCGGCCTATCCGGCCGCCAGCCTGCTGGCAGCGCCGGGCCCGGACGCCAGGTCCGGCCTGCAGGCGGGCTGGGCGCAGATGCAGGGCGACCCGGCGGCCCAGCGCTACCTCGAGGCGCTGCGGCGGACCCCGCTGCTGCGCGAGCTCGACGACGGCCGCCTCACGCTCGACTGGACCACGGCGCACGTCATCCATGACAGCCCTGCCAAGGTGCTCGAATCGACCGACCGCAGCGACCTGCAGATGATGCCGCTGCTGGTCGCGGCCTTCGGCCAGCCCCAGCGCGAGCTGGACCTGGTCTCGCCCTACTTCGTGCCGGGCAAGGACGGCACGAAGTCGCTGGTGACCCTGGCCGCCTCGGGCATCAAGGTGCGCGTGCTGACCAACTCGCTGGCCGCCACCGATGTCAGCGCGGTGCATGCCGGCTACAGCAAATACCGCAAGCAGCTGCTCGAAGGCGGTGTCCGGGTCTACGAGCTGAAGCCCGGCGATGCGGTGCCGCCGCCCGACAAGGGGCGGGACGAAGGCGGCTCCGGCGGCCTGCCGGGCAGCGGCAGCCGCGGCAGTTCGGCGGCCAGCCTGCATGCCAAGACCTTCGGCGTCGACCGCGAGCGCATCTTCGTCGGTTCCTTCAACCTCGATCCGCGCTCCGCCCGGCTCAACACCGAGATGGGCGTGATCATCGACAGCCCGCAGCTGTCGGGCCAGCTGTCATCGCAGCTCGACACCGTGATTCCGAACAAGGCCTTCGAGGTGCGGATGCAGCCCGACGGACGCGGCATGGAATGGATCGAGCGCAGCCCGCAGGGCGAGACGCGCTACACCACCGAGCCCGGCGCCGGCCCGCTCAAGCGCTCGTGGATCGACCTGCTCGAAATCCTGCCGATCGAATGGCTGCTGTAAGCTTTTCTACGAGAGATCCGAATCGATGAATCCTGGCCTGCTCCAACTCGCCACCCTGGCCGCGGCACGGCCGCTGTCGCCGGCCTGCGACCACTTCTACTTCCTGCGCCACGGCCAGACCGAATGCAATGCGCGCCGCATCTTCCAGGCCGCCGACGAGCCGCTCAGCGCCCTGGGCCTGCAGCAGGCGGCGCGCGCCGCCGAACTGCTGGCCGGCGAGCCGATTCGAAGCATCGTCAGCAGCAACGTGCATCGCGCGCTGACCACCGCGCACGCGGTGTCGGCGCCGCACGGCATCGCACCGCTGGTGCATGAAGGCTTGCGCGAGCGCCACTTCGGCGCGCTGATCGGAAGCTCGTCCGCGAACATCGATTGGGCCTGCGCGCCCGAGGGCGGCGAGACCCTGCCCGAGTTCGTCGCGCGCAAGCGCGCGGCGCTCGAGGCCGCGCTCGCCGAGCCGGCGCCGGTGCTGGTGGTGGCGCACGGCGGCTCGCTCTACGTGCTGGCGGCGCTGCTCGGCGTGCCGGTCGACATGGGCCTGCTCGGCAACGCGCAGCCGCTGCGCTTCGAGCGCGAAGGCGGCGCATGGCGCATCACGCCGCTGCTGCAGCAGGTCGACGGCGGCGCTGCCATCGCCTGAACCCGCTTTCACGGATCACCATGGACTTCAAGGACTACTACAAGACGCTGGGCCTTGAGCGCGGGGCCTCGGAGGACGAGATCCGAAAGGCCTACCGCAAGCTGGCGCGCAAGTACCACCCCGACGTCAGCAAGGAAGCCGACGCCGACCAGCGTATGCGCGAGGTCAACGAGGCCAACGACGTGCTGCGCGACAAGGACAAGCGCGCCGCCTACGACCAGCTGGCCGACCACGTGGCGCGCGGCGGGAGTCCCGACGGCGGGTTCAGGCCGCCGCCGAACTGGGACGAAGGCTTCGAGTTCCACCGCGGCCCGAACCAGGGACCGGCCGACCACGCGGACTTCAGCGAGTTCTTCTCGTCGGTGTTCGGTGCCGCCGAGCGGCGCGGCGCCGAGCGGCGCAACTACCGCGCCCGCGGCGAAGACCACCATGCGGCGATCGAGATCGCGCTCGAAGACGCGCTCAACGGCGCCGAGCGCGAGATCACGCTGCGCTCGCAAGAACTCGATGCGCAGGGCCGGCCCGAGTTCAAGACCCGCACGCTGAGCGTGAAGATCCCGCCCGGCGTGCATCCGGGCCAGTACATCCGGCTCGCGGGCCAGGGCATGCCGGGCCATGGCGGCGAGCCGGCCGGCGACCTGTACCTCGAAGTGCGCATCGCGCCGCACAAGCTGTACCGCGTCGAGGACCGCGACCTCTACATGAGCTTGCCGATCACGCCGACCGAAGGCGCGCTCGGCGCCCAGGTCAAGGTGCCGACGCCGGGCGGCGGCGTGGTCGAGGTCACGGTGCCGCGCAACGCGCGCAACGGCCTCAAGCTGCGCCTCAAGGAGCGCGGCCTGCCCGGCAAGCCCCCTGGCCACCTGTACCTGCTGCTGGAGATCGCCCTGCCGCCGGCCGACACCGACGCCGCCCGCCAGGCCTACGAGCAGCTCGCACAGGCGGCGCCCTTCGATCCGCGCCGCCATCTCGGAGTGTGACGACCATGACTTCCTCCGTGTCCATCACGACCACGACCCTGAGCGCCTCGCACCCCCTGGCCGCCAGCGAACTCGCGCATGCCTGCGGCGCCCAGATCGACTGGGTGGTCCAGCTGGTCGAGGTCGGCATCATCGAATCGCGAACCCCGGCCGCAGGCCCGGACGACTGGCGCTTTCATGGCAGCGACCTGCAATGCGCGCTGGAGGCCCGACGGCTCGAGCGCGACTTCGGCGTCGGGCTCGAGGCGGCGGCGCTGATCCTCGACCTGGAGCACGAGGTGCGCCGGCTCAAGGGCGTGCTGCGCGCGCAGGGGCTCGGGCGCGAGATCTGAGAACCCGAAGGCCCTGCTACTGCATCGTCTTCAGGTTCCCGATCCGCACCAGCATCTCGGTGAACATCTGCATGTCGGCGTCGAGGTCGGCGAGCTCCTTGTATTCCTTCGCGTTGTGCGCCGTGTATTTCTTGCCGGGCATGGCCGGGCCGAAGTTGATGGCGTTCGGCATCAGCTTGGCGGTGGTGCTGCCGGCGGTCGGCACGGGCTTCGCTTCGAGGCCCGTGGTGTCGCCGAAGATGTTGAGCAGGGTCGCCAGCCAGGCGCCCTTCGGGTCGCGGGCCATCCAGTCGCCCTGCTGGTAGTCGATCTCGATCCTGGCCTGGCTCGCCGCGGCCCATTCGTCGACCTTTTCCTTGATGACGGCGCTCAGCTTCTGCGGCGTGTTGCCGCGCGGCATGCGCACGTTGGCCGTCACTTCGAGCTTGCCGTCCTTTTCGCGGATCAGGTTGGGTGACATCGTCAACGGTCCCATGAAATCGTCCTGGTAGCCGACGCCCAGCTTCTCGCCCAGGTAGCCCGTGCCATAGAGGTCGACCAGGTAGCGCACGGCCTTGGTGTAGTGATTGCCTGCCGTCACCACGCCGGCCTCCTGCAGGAAGAGCGCCAGCCGCGGCAGCGGATTGACGCCCTCCTCGGGCCGCGATCCGTGCGCCGACACGCCCGTGACCTTGATCTCGACGCTGTCGACGCCCTTCACGATGTCGATGCCGAACTTGCCGCCCTGGCCTTCGTACTTGCGAACGAAGGGGCCCTTGACGAATTCGAGCCGGGCCGCGACCTGCGCCAGGTCGCCGCCCTTGAGCGTGGCGGTCGCCGTCTGCGGCACGGCATTGGCGGCCGAGGCACCGGCCATCGCGGTGATCGCGGTGCGAACCGCGCTGCTGCCGTCGGCCTCTTCCAACGGAAAGAAGACCTTCAGCGCGCCCGATCCCTTCTCGGCGACCACGGCCGGGTACTTGCTGTCGAGCACGATGTTGTACTCCGGCAGCGGCGTCCTGGCGCGGTAGTACTTCATGCCGTCGCCGCCGGTTTCCTCGGTGGTCTCGATCATCAGCCGGATGGTGCGGTCCAGCGGCAGGCCGCTCTCCTTCACGGCCTTCATCGCGTACAGCACCGCGGCGATCGATCCCTTGTCGTCGATGGTGCCGCGTCCGTACAGGATGTCGCCGATGCGCGTCATCCTGAAGGGGTCGAGCCGCGTGCCGTCATCGAGCGCCCACTCGTCGGCCACCACCGGCACCACGTCGGCGTGGGTCAGGATGCCGAACTCCTCGGTGCCGCGTCCGGGCAGCTTGACCTCGAAGATCCGGTTGTCGACATTGCGGTACTGGAGCCCGAAGTCCCTGGCCATCTTCTCGACCAGGCGACCGAACTCGATGATCGGCGGGCTCTCGTGCGGCGGCACCTTGTCGTCGCGCACGGTCGGGATCGCCACCATCGCCTCGATCGACGAGAGCACGGCTTTCTGGTTGTGCAGCCGGTTGTAGAGGCCAAGCAGACGCGCGATCTGGGTCAGGTCGTCGCCAGCGAGCGGGCGCCTTGCTTCATAGGCCGCGATGGCCGGCTTGAGCTTCGGATCGGCCTTGGCGGCCTGCGCCAGGAAGGCGCGAAAGCTCGGCGACGGCGCCGCCGACTGCGCCGCCGCCAGCCGGTCGAGTTCGGGCTTCTTGAGGGTTTCGGCATGGCCCGGCATGGCAGCCACCAGCGCAAGGCCCAGCCAGCAGAGTGAGAGAAGGGAACGGTTCATGGCGGCGGGCGCGATCGCGCAAGGACAGGTCTTCGAGTCTACGGCCGCCGACGCTGCGGGCCCCGCGCCGCGTTGCTTTCGATTTCAGAAGTTTCCTCTTTGCGATTCAGTCGGAGCCGATGGCAACCAGGCGGGCATTCGAGGGAAGCTCCCGCCTCCCCGATGAAACTTCTCCTGATCCACCAGAACTTCCCCGGCCAGTTCCGCCACATCGCGCTGGATCTCCAGAAGTCGCCTGCCCATTCGCTGCTCGCGATCGGCCGCGACACCGCGCCGGGGCTGGCCGGCATCCGCCTGCTGCGCTACAAGCCGCTGCGCCACCCCGCGCCCGATATCCACCCCTACCTTCGCAGCTTCGAGGACGCCGTGCTGCATGGCCAGCAGGTGCTTCGCGTGCTGCTGCAGATCAAGCGCGAGGGCTATGTGCCGGACGTCATCCTGGCCCATCCGGGCTGGGGCGAGACGCTGTTCGCCAAGGAAGCATTTCCGCAGGCCCGACTCGTCCATTTCTGCGAGTACTACTACCATACGCAGGGCGCGGATGCCGGCTTCGATCCGGAGTTTCCGCTGTCGGTGGATACTGCATCGCGCATCCGGGCGCGCAATGCGATGCACCTGCTCAACCTGGAGCAGTGCGACCAGGGCATCACGCCGACCCGCTGGCAGCACAGCCTGCATCCTGCCGCCTACCGCTCCAAGATCGAGGTCGCCCACGAAGGGGTCGACGTCGACCTGCTCGGGCCCGATCCCCACGCTCGCCTGCAGTTGCCCGATGGGCGCTTGCTGAAGGCCGGTCAGCCGATCGTCACCTACGTTGCCCGCAACCTGGAGCCACTGCGGGGCTTCCACGTGTTCATGCGCGCCGCGGCCCGGATCCTGGCCGCGCACCCCGGTTGCCAGCTGGTGGTCGTCGGCGGGGACGACGTCAGCTATGGCAGCCCGCCGCAAGGCGCCGAGAACTGGCGCAGCAAGATGCTGGCCGAAACGCCGCTCGACAGCCGGCGCGTCCATTTCCTGGGCAAGGTCCCGCACCCGATCTATCGCCGCGTGCTGCAGGTGTCCGCGGCGCATGTCTACCTGACCTATCCCTTCGTGCTGTCGTGGTCGATGCTCGAGGCCATGGCATCGGGCTGTGTGCTGGTGGCCTCCGACACCGCGCCGGTTCGCGAGCTGGTGCGCAATGGGCACAATGGCCATCTGGTCGGATTCTTCGATGTCGATGCCCTGGCAGCCAGGGTGCTGCAAGTGCTCGACGCGCCGGACGCCCAAGTCGCACTGCGCACGGCAGCGCGCCGGACCGCGCAAGACTACGGCCTCCGGCAAGGCCTGCAGGCGTATCGCGCGCTGCTGGCGGCGAACGCCTGAACGGCCAGCCGCCGCGCGAGTAGGCGGCGGCTGGCAGACAGGCGGGCCCCGATGTCGGAAAGTCGGGCTTTTGTGTCGAGGAACCCGATGCCGGCGATCTGCCCCGTTTGCCAAACCGAGAACCGCGATGCCGCGAAGTTCTGCCATGGCTGCGCACGCAAGCTGCCGGGCTTCGCAGCCACCGGTCCCTCGCTGCTGGACAGCATCCGGCCGAAGCGCTCGACCGTCGTCGGCGTTCCCGAGGTCGAAGAGCCCGACGCCGCGCACGCGAACGCGCCACGCACCTTCTGGATCGGGCTGGGCGCGCTCATGCTCGCGGTCGCGGTCGGCTTCGGTGGCTGGTTCGCCTATGTGACGCGAAAGGTACCGGCGCCCGTCCCCCGCGCGGCGCCGGTCGCCGTCACCCCGCGGCCGGCGCCTCTGGACGCGCCCAGGCCTTCAGCGCCGGTCCCGCTCGGGTCCTCGCTCGGGGCCGGCGAAGCGGCGGTGGGCGCAGAGCCCTCCGCGGTCCCGCCCGCAGCTCACGCACAGTCGCCGGCGCCGGTGCCGGTGCCGGCTCCGATGCCGGAGGCCTCGATCCAGCGTCGTCCGGCCCCTGCACCTCTTGCGCCGCCGCGCGCCGCCGCGCTCGACCCGCGCAACGGTTGCCAGAACCTCAATTTCTTCGCTGCCGCGCGCTGCGAGGCGGCTCACTGCGACCAGCCGGCCTACACCCGCCATCCACGCTGCGACGCGGTTCGGGAAGACCGCCGGCGCGACCAGGCCCGGCGCAATCCCACGCTGGGCACCTGATTCAACGACGTACCCCGCACATCAGCGCTTCTGGACCAGCTTGATCACGCTGGAGAAATCGAGCGCCCCATGGCCGGCCAGGCTGTGGGCGGCATAGAGGCTGCGCGCCAGTCCGCCGAGCGGTGTCGACGCGCGCACCGCCGCCGCGTTCTCCTGCGCCAGGCCCAGGTCCTTGAGCATCAAGTCGGTGCCGAAGCCGCCCGCATAGGCCTTGGAAGCCGGAGAGCTTTCCATCACCCCCGGCAGCGGGTTGTATTTCTCGAGCGCCCAATTGCCACCGGAACTGCGCCGCATGATCTCGGACAGCACCTTCGGGTCGAGCCCGTTGGCGACACCGAGCGCGATCGCCTCCGAGGTGCCGATCATGAGGATGCCGAGCAGCATGTTGTTGCAGATCTTGGCGGTCTGGCCGGCCCCGGCGGCGCCGGCGTGGAAGATGTTGGCGCCCATCTTCTCGAGCACCGGACGCGCGCGCTCGAGCTCGGCCTCGGCGCCGCCGACCATGAAGGTCAGCGTGCCCGCGATCGCGCCGCCGGTGCCGCCCGACACCGGCGCGTCGATCACCGCCACGCCGCGCGCCGCACCGGCCTCGGCCAGCTTGCGCGAGGTCGCTGCCGCGATGGTGCTGCTGTCGATCACCAGCGCGCCGACGGGGATCTTCTGCAGCAGCCCGTCGCCGCCGAGGTAGAGGCCTTCCACATGCGCGCTGGCCGGCAGCATGCTGATCACGACCTCGGCCCCCTCCACCGCAGCGGCGGCCGATGCGGCGATGGGCAGGCCCTCGGCGGCGAACTTCCTGCAGGCCTCGGCCGAGAGATCGAAGGCACTCAGGGCGTGGCCCGCCTTCTGCAGGTTGAGGGCCATCGGCCCGCCCATGTTGCCGAGGCCGATGAAAGCGATCTTCATGTCGTGTGTCTCCGTTCTTTGTGTGAATGCGTGGCAGCGCGCTCAGACGAGCGACACCAGTTCGGGCGCCATCTCGCCGCGCGGGCGCAGGTGGTCTTCGATGAAGGCCGGGGTGATCGCCTCGAGCGTCGCCGGCTTCCAGCTCGGATTGCGGTCCTTGTCGATCAGCAGCGCGCGGATGCCTTCGGCGAAATCCTCGTGGGCGCAGAAGCCCAGCGAGGCCCGGTACTCGAGCCGGAACACCTCGGCCAGCGACATGCGGTGCACGCGCTGCCAGAGCGCGAAGCTCAGGGCGGCCGAACTCGGCGAGCCCTTGCCGAAGGTCTTCGCGGCGGTCTGCAGCCACGGGTCGTCGCTCTCCAGCTGGCGCAGCCGCTCGGCGATGTCGAGCAGGTCGTCGCCGGCCATCAGCGCATTGAGGGTGTCGAAGTGCTCGCGCAGCTTCGAGGGCGGCGGCTCGGCGCCCTCGCCCGCCTGCGCCAGCACGCGCGACAAGGTGGCGCGGTCGGCCTGCGGCTCGGCCTGCCAGGGCGCCGAGGCGATCGCGTCGAGCACCTGCGCCTTCTTCTCGTGCGGCACCAGAAGGTCGGCCAGGCCGCAGAAGATCGCGTCCGCCGCATTCAAGGGAGCGGCCGTGAGCGCCAGGAACAGGCCCACGCGACCCGGCATGCGGCGCAGGAACCAGCTGCCGCCGACATCCGGGTAGAGGCCGATGTTGATCTCGGGCATCGCGATGCGGCTCTGCGCCGTGACCACGCGGTGCGAGGCACCGGCCATGAGCCCGACGCCGCCGCCCATCACGATGCCGTGGCCCCAGCAAAGAAAGGGCTTCGGAAAGCTGTGGATCAGGTAGTCGAGTTCGTACTCCTCGGCGAAGAAGCGTTCGGCGTACGCGTTGCGCCCGGACCCGCATTCGAGCAGCGTCTGGTAGAGCTGGCGCAGGTCGCCGCCGGCGCAGAAGGACTTCTCGCCCGCGGCATCGAGCAGCACGCCGACGATGCCCGCATCGTCTGCCCACTCGCGCAGCTTCGGCGTCAGCAGCCGCACCATCGCAACCGACAGCGAATTGAGCGAGGCCGGCGCATTGAGCGTGGCGACGCCGAAGCGCTTGCCGTTGGCGGCCTTGATTTCGTTGAAGAGAATGACGGAGTCGGTCATCGGATGTCGTTGTCGCCTTCGAGGAGTTTGCGCGCGACGATCACGCGCATGATTTCATTGGTGCCTTCGAGGATCTGG